>FUFK010042166.1_pt1 | contig 61796 bp, 59 predicted proteins | sample 1021851 | NCBI WGS metagenome assembly FUFK01 (sample SAMEA51879418, study PRJEB19060) | metagenome
AATACCCTTGTACACGATTATCACGTTCACAAGGGTTCGCAGTCCGTCCTCTTCGTGCCTACCCTTTGATTCGGGCCACGGCACAACTTACGGCTGAAGAAGCGGCACCCTGCGTCGAGGAATGGCAAAGGTCAGAATGAACGCGAGCAAACCGAAGATGCACGCGCTCCAGTAGTGGCCCATGGTGAAAAACGCCAAAACGGACGAGGTTCGCAAAAGCACGATTGAACCGGATTTGAGCGCCCATGCNGCGAAGCCNGCTGCGATGAGCGCGACGCCCATGAANCCGAANCCGACCAGCACGTAACCGGTCGCTGCGGTGGGGTCCATCAGCGGATGGTCCATCTGGGAAGGGGTGCGATCAACGGTCCGAATCTCGCACTCACCGACCTCACGTTCGCACGGCTGAGCCGCAAACGTATCGCTGGACGGGAACGTGAAATCAATGGTGGTGAAGCCGATGGGTTCAATCAGCGCTGGCGGTGAAAGCAGAACGCGATTCGAGAACACGTCTCGGTGGTCGTCTCGCTCCACGATGATGTCCACGCGAATGAGCCCGGGGTCGAGTTTCTCAAAGGAAAAGGCTCCCGCATCGTCGGTCAAATTTTCCTCCGAAACCCACACGTCGGTTGCGTCGTCCAACCAGGAGAGGTAAACGGTTGCGTTCACCATCGGCTGTCCCTCGTCGTCCACCACGCTTCCACGGAAGGTTGCCGTGTCGTCGGGTGCCGTCAAAGCAAGTCGGTAGACGAATTCATCGGGGCGAACGAGGCCCTCTTCGGGCGATGCGTAGTCCAAGCCGTTGAGGAAGCCCAACAGGCAGGTGAACAGGAGAAAAATCGCCGTTGCCTTCCCCATGGGGTGAAGGTTGGGGTCTTCGATGGTGAGGACCGCTTCGGAGGATGCGAAGAGCACCGGGGTCTCTTCAACCACCTCGTCGAGGTACGTTGCGTCGTCTGCATCGTCCCCCGACATGGACAACGCGAGGCATGCGCCCTACTTGATGTCAATGCGGTCCGCCCAGCGCGCCTTCAGCTGCGCCTGACATGCTTGCGTCATCCATACCTCGAGTTGCGTGCTGCCATCGGTTTCCCGGTGGTCGTCGTCCACCATGCCGCGGTCGTAAACCTCGGAAACAATGCGTTCGCTGGCGTCCGGACTGGCCGATGTCGGCGGGAACACGGTGATGGAAACCGATGCGCCAAAGAGCTGCTCACGGATGAACAACTGAAGGGCGTCAACGCCTTCACCGGTGTGGGATGAAACAGCGACCGGCGCTGGAAACCCTTCCTCACCAACAAGAGCCGCAACGGCTTTCCTTTTGTCTGGCGAAACTTTGTCGATCTTCGTAAGAACCACGTGAGGCTGGTTGGTGTCTTCAAGCAAATCAGGTTCGTTTTCCTGACGCTCCAGCACCTCTCGTCGTGTCGTGTCCAATTTCCGTCGAATCTCATCGAGTGAGTCCGAGGTGTCCAGCAAAACCAGCGTTAAATCGGCATCTATTGCTTCAGCAATAGTTGCTTTAAATGCTGTCAGTGTTGCATTTGGTATATTATCAATAAATCCGATGGTGTCGGCCAGGAGGATTCGCGGACTTTTCTCCATCCGGCCCACCGTCGTTTCCAACGTGGAGAACAACTGATCCTCAACGAGCACCGATTTTCCGGACAAATGCTGGAACAGCGAGGACTTCCCGGCGTTGGTGTAGCCAACAAACCCCACGGTCATGGCGCCGCTGCGGACCCGCTGCCGTCGGTGTTCCCGCTGCGCATTTGCGTGTTTTTTCTGACGACGTCGTAAATTCGTCAGTTCCCGATTGAGGTTGGCAATGACGCCTTGAAGCGCAGTGATACCCCCGCCACCGTACCCTGCTCGCTCACCGGTGGTTTGCTGCTGGGCGAGTTCTCTGAGGATGGTGCGGTCGGACTGGAGTTGTGCGATTCGAACCTGCGTGCGGGCTTCAACCGACGAGGCGTGAGCCGTGAACAACGCCAGAAGCAGGCGCACACGGTCCCAAACCTCCACGCCCAAGGCTTGACTGACGCCGACCAGTTGCCGGGGCGTGGCGTTGGTGTGAACGATGACGAGATCGACGCCCTCCCAAGGATGGCCGGGAAGCGTGCTGCCCCGCTCGTCGGCAATGTCTTCCAGACGGCCCTTGCCGAAGTAGGTTCGAGGGTCAATGTGTCCGGTCTGAAGAACGGTTTCGACGATGGAGATGCCCATGGTCTGAGCCAGTGCACGAAGTTCGGTCGTGTCTTCAACGCCGCGAACCAGCAGCAGCGCACGACGGCCTTGGTGGTTGGTCCTGGCCTCTCCAAGAACCACACCACCGCTGCCCGCGACGACGAAAGGGTCGTCGGAACGCCGAGCCATGTTCTTGCCGGACGGTTAGTCTCATATCAGCCCACCTCAAGGCTTTGCTATGGCTGAAGAGCACGCTATGGAAGTCCGTTGGTCGGGCGATGCTGTTCTTGGCAACCTTATGGCCGAAGCGGCCCGTCAGCGAGGGTTTCCAACCGACGTCGAGGCTTCAAACGGAACGGTGGTCATCGTGGTGAAGGTGAACGACAACGATTTACAGTCGATGCGAGACCGGGTGGACGAATTGTTGGTTGCGTTCAGCGCCCTCGAAGAGGCGCACGACGGGTGAGTGCATGACGCAGACCACGGTGCTCATCGATGCGCAGTGCGTTATGTGCAACGGTTTGGCTCGTTTTTTGCAACAACGAGCACGCTCTGACGCATCCCTCGCCATCCTGGGCATTGAGTCGGACGAAGGGCAAGCGATGATCGCTGACTTTCCAGAGCGACTCAAGGCGATGGACACCGTGTACGTCGTGCGAAACGGCCGGGTGTACGGTCGCTCAGCGGGCGCCATACGTTTGTTGCTGTGCATGAAATGGTACTACGCCATGTGGTACCCGTTCGCTTGGTTGGTGCCCCTCCCCCTTCGGGACGGTGCCTACTGGTTTGTCTCGAAAATACGCCACCGTTTCGGTCGCCTCGAGGACTAAAGGTCCAGGTCCAGCACCACCGGAGCGTGGTCCGAAACGTCGATGCCACCCTGCCGAACGATGGTGCAATCCACCATGGCGGCGGCTGCCGGTTTGTTGAGGAGGAAATAGTCGATGCGCCAACCGCGATTTTTGGCCCTTGCCTGCCCCCGGTTTGACCACCACGAGTAGATTTTCTCGCCTTCGCCAACGGTTGTGCGAAACGCATCCACCCAGCCCTCGTTCAGCAGATCCGTGAACCACGCACGCTCGTGAGGGAGGAATCCAGAGTTTTTCGCGTTCCCTTTTGGGTTCCAAATGTCGTCCTCGGTGTGAGCAATGTTCAGGTCACCGCACACCACCACCGGGCGTTCGTCGTCAAGGTAAGGGCGGATAAAACGCCTCCATTCCTCCATCCAATCCTCCTTGAATCGTTGACGCTCGTCTTTGTTTGAACCGCTGGGCAAGTAGGTGTTGATGCAAACAACCTCACCGACCTCGCACACGAGCACGCGTCCTTCTCGGTCTTCAGGGTCGAGTTCGCCCCCCTTTCCTTTGGCGAGGACGGTGTGGGGTAGGGTCGTGGCCGTGGCCACGCCGCTGTATCCTTTCTTTTCAGCCGGGTGAAGCGATACCGTCCACGATGCAGGCCAGCTCCAATCCTTGGGCAGTTGCTCCTCAAGCGTTCGCGTTTCTTGAAGCATCACCACGTCGGCGGCCAGGTCCTGAAAATATTCGTCNATGCCNTTGCGAATCGCGGCGCGCAAGCCGTTGACGTTCCACGAAACAAAGCGCATGGCGAAGGGTCCACACCGGCGGTGAATAAGCGTTCAAGATTCATGTTGTCCGCACATGCGACCGGTTTGGGCGGCAGCGTCGGCCAAAGAGTGGTCGGATGCAACCCATTCACCGGCCAAGAGGATGCCGTGCGAGCGGTGGACATCGAACCTTGGTTTTGAGCCGCTCGTTTGAACGACGATGTTGCGTTGACGCCGGTCGTGGAGGGTGTGGCGCTCCCAACCCCGAGCGTGCCGCTCAAGAAAACGGTCGAATCGGTGATTGCGGTCGTCGACGGACTCGCCTTGTCGTTCAACCATCACGGCGGACAGAAATGCACCCGNCAGCCCCAATTTGGGCTGAACGTTGGCGACGTCAACAAGGTACGCGCCCTCGACGGGGTCAACGATGCCGTGAAGCGCTTCCACGGGCCGAGAGGAAAGCGTTACATCGAGCGTGCTGGCTCGAACCGGTTCGACATCGGACGTTCCGTCGTCGTCCAGAAACTTCAGCAGTTTACGGGCTTGCTTCAGGCCGCACGCCAGAATGACGGTGTCGCTTTGGAAGGTTCGCCCGTCGTCCAAGGCCACCGTGCGATGCTCAATCGACGTCACGTTGCAGTTGGCCTCGATCAGCACCCCCACTTCGTCCAACGCTGCGGCCATCCGGCCCACGAGGCCGGACCAGCCTTCGCCGACCACGTTCAAACGACCCTTCAGAAGCGCCGTGTACCGCTCATCGGTCAACGGAACGCCCGACCCTGCGAGAAGCGCCGCCCCTTGAACGGCCGGAGAGCTCGCATCCCGACGTTTGAGTTCACGACGGAGTTGAGAAGCAAGACGGACGTTGTTTCGGGGACGAAGCGGTCCAACACCCACCACGTGAAGTCGGTCGAGGCGGGGGGCGGCGAGCACCGTCGGTAAGCGACTGATTTTCTTCACCACCCGCATCAAAGGCCCGCGGTTCAGCAACAGGTGAAGGCCGTACCCAAAGGGAGCATCGTCGACGGTTTGAGATGCTGCTCGCCCGCCCAAACGGTCCGTGCGGTCCAGCACAACGACATGATGGCCAGCGGTAACCGCGTACAACGCAGCGGTCAAACCGGCTATGCCGGCGCCAACCACGGTCACGCGTGCCATGGGCGTGTCGAGGCGGGGTTGAGCCAAAAGGTCGTTGGAGGGGGTGCTTTGAAATGGAGGTCAGCGTTCCAATCCCCATGGCCGATGCCCCGCTCTTGCCCCACGACCGCGGGCATGAATTGTGGACGATGGAGGACGGTCCAAGCCGAAAACTGCTGGCCAGCATTGACCGCTGGGTCGGGGCCATGGTCGGCGACGACGGCATCGACATGCCCCTCTCGGGCGGCGGTCCGACCGTCGAAGCAACGATTGAGGCCCGCCAAGACGGGCTGATCGTCGGGTGCGCTGTGGTCGATTACATGCTTCAAATCTGGTCGCCGTCGGTGCGCGTCACCTGGTACGCAGGGGACGGAAAGCGCGTGTCGACCGGCGACGAAATCGCTGTTTTTTCAGGGACAAGAGACGACATCCTTGCCATCGAGCGCCCGGTCTTGAATGCGTTGGGCCAGCTCTCAGGCATCGCCACCGAGGCCAAACGCTGGTCGTCGATCGCACCGAAGCAAATCGCCAGCACCCGGAAAACCATCTGGGGACTCCTGGACAAGTGGGCCGTTCACATGGGAGGAGGATTGACCCATCGGCTTTCAAAAGACGATGCGGTCATGATCAAGGAAAACGACCTCGCCAGCATGCATGAAGAATTGGACACCCACGCCGAACGCCTCGTCACCTATCTCCAGAACGTTGATTCAAACGATGTTGGAGCGTTCTTGGAGGTTGAAACGCGAACCGACAAAGAGGCGTTGATGGCCGCCATGGTGTGGTCTCAGCGAAGGGCGCAGGAAGGGTTGGACCGGCTGGTCATCATGTTGGACAATTTTTCACCCGAGGCATGCAAAGCCGTGAGCGAGCAAATGGAAGAGCAGGGGCTACGCGAACACGTGGTGCTCGAGGCCAGCGGTGGCATCGTCTTCGAGGACCTCAAATCCTGGCATGAATGCGGGTTGGACGTGGTCTCAACGAGCGTGGTCAACCGTGGCGTACAACCCCTTGACGTGAGCATGCTCGTCAAGGGCTTGTGAGGCGAAACCATGGACGAGATTGCGGCGGACCCAAGTCATCCACGCTACGCTTCGCTGCTGATGCGCCGACGCCTCGAGATGGCTGCCGAGAAAGGCATGCTGGCCGACAGCGCCATGATTGCTCACGGACGAGGCGAAGCGTTCGACTATCTCCTGGGCGAGCGAACCACCGAGAGTGCGGCCCGGGCCGCTCGACAGGCACTGGCAGCGCTCCAAGCTGCAGACCGCCCGGTTTTGAGCATCAACGGGAACGTCGCTGCTCTGGCCTGCGATGAAATGCTTCAGCTTGCCGACCATCTTTCATGCCCGGTTGAAGTGAACATCTTCTACCGCACCCCAGAACGCATGGAAGCCATTCTCAATCACATGAACGAACGAAAATTGGCGCTTGGGTTGGAGGTCCCCGTTCTGGGCCACGCGCCCGACGCGCAAATCCCCGGACTCAAAGGTCCACGAGCGGCCTGCCACCGAGAAGGCATTCTGGAGAGCGATGTCATCCTCGTTCCCCTTGAAGACGGGGACCGATGCAATGCGTTGGTCGCCATGGGAAAAACCGTCATCGTGATCGATCTCAACCCGCTTTCCCGCTCGGCTCAGCAGGGCAGCATCACCATCGTCGATGAATTGTCCAGGGCGCTCAACACCATGCTTGGCATTGCGTCTGAGGAAGGACATGTGGCCATTGACGCATCCTACGACCACCAAGCAGTCCTGAACGAAGGGCTCGCAGCGATGCTGTCAGGTTTGAAGAAACCATAGCAAAATGTACGCATTGGATGAGAGGTCTGATCAAAAACCGGGATACGCTTTCAAGAATGGTTCATAAAGGAACGTCCGCTGGTTTGAGTGATAACATGAAACTGAAAGTCGTGCTTTTGGTCTTGGTTGTTTTGTTCCCAGGATGTTTGGAGGACNCCCAAGAAGAATCTTCAGAGCAAGGTGAAAACGGATTCGTCGGGGATGGCGTGTACACCAACATCTCCATGGAAATCATTCACGGAGAGAGCGTTGAGAACGCCGTTGCTCAGTACACCATCCGAATCATGTTGAACCATACGGCCGCACCAATGCATGCCGACAACATGCACAAACACGTCACTGCTGGAAACTACGACATGACCCAGTATCATCGAATCATTGACGACTTCATGGTGCAGGGCGGGGACTTCGAAAACAACGACGGAACCGGTGGGTACGCTGCTGACTGGTACGGGTATTGCAACGGGCAAGCCATGGCCAATGCGTCGAACTGCGCCAACAACGAATGGACCGTTCCGGATGAAGCCGACAACGGCCTGCAGCATCTCTCGTGCATGGTTTCCATGGCCAAAACCTCCCAACCCAACACCGCCGGTAGCCAATTCTTCCTCATGCCTGACGACATCAACCACCACGCGTGGCTGGACGGCGTACATACCGTGTTTGGTGAAATCACGGACGGCTGCGAGCACGTCACGGCCATCTCCGAAGTCGAGACGGACAGCGACGATCGACCCGTTGTGCCGGTGATCATCACCAGTGCCATCGTGGTTGAATGAACGCGGTTGCGAGGTGGCCTGAGTCCGCCATTTGCGTTGGTTCAGCGTTCCTTGAGCTTGGTCGCAAGGCGCTCAGCGATGCTGATGCCGACGTCGGAACACGAAGCCGTTCCACCGATGTCGTAGGTCAGCATCTTGCCGTGCTTGAGGTGGTCGGCAACGCTCTCGTCGATGAGATGGCCAACGGCGATGAGATCGTCGTCGTTGGTTTTGCGCCCGAGGTAATCCATCATCATCTGAATGGAGTTGATCGATGCGATGGGGTTGACCTTGTTTTTTCCGGCGTGTTTGGGAGCCGAACCGTGAACGGGTTCAAAGAACGCATGCTCGTCGCCAATGTTCCCGGAAGCCGCCATGCCCATGCCGCCTTGGAGAACAGCTCCGAGGTCCGTGGAGATGTCGCCAAACATGTTTGAGGTGACCACGGTATCGTAGTGCTCGGGCGAGCGGGTGATCCACTGCATGAAGGCGTCGATGTAGCCGTAGTCGGCTTCGGTTGCAGGGTAGTCCGAGGCCACCTCGTCGAAGGTGGAGCGGAAGAGTTGGCAGCCGCGGGTTACGTTTGATTTGTCGATGCAGGACACCCTTCGTACGCCGTCCGCTGGTGCGCCGTTTCGAGTCTCGGCGATTTCAAAACCCATTCGAATGAGACGTTCCGAGCCTGCCTTTGAGATGGGGCGTGGGTCGTACGCCACTTCACCGTCAAGGCCCGGGAACGTCATGGGGCCTGGTTCGTATTCCTCTCGGCCCTGAGCGCGGTCGGCGGAGCGGCGGAGGAGCGCGTGGTACAGACCTTCGGTGTTTTCTCGAAGGATGGTCATGTCCACCATGCCCGGCTCCCATATCTGTCGAAAGCCGCCGTGGATTTTGTGCGGTACGCCTTCGTAGAGCTTGATGGGACGAACGTTGGCGTAGAGGTCAAGTCCGCTTCTCAGACCCAAAATCACCGAACCTCCTGCAAGGTCACCGTTGGGGAGACGTGCGCCGGGATAGCCGATGGCACCGAGGAAAATGGCGTCGGTTTGGTTTTTGCAGAGTTCAAACGAGCCTTCTGCCCACTCTTCGCCGGTCGCCTTGTAGTGCTCCCCGCCGCAGGGTATGACCGTTTGCTCGAAGCCGTGGTTGGAATGCTCCTGAATCGTGTCCAAGATGCGTTGCGCCTCGAGGGCAACTTCTCGGCCCGTCCCGTCGCCTGGCAGAACCGTGATGCGATGGTCACTCATGCCTTGGCGCACAAAACGCTTCTACATGAACGCGACCCTCGAGGCATGACGGGGGGTTGTGCGTTTTTTATCATGAATACTATCGGAGTGCCCGCTCAAAAAAGGCCCGTAACCCCATCAAGCCGGTCGGCGCAAAGGGGATGCTTCATAGGCTGTCAAGCGGGAAGAACACCCATGGCAGACGAGCGACAAAACGAGCAAGAACGCCGTGTCTCCGTCGATGATTTGCCGCCTGAAGTTCGGCAGTTGGCGGACGCCATGTTGGGCGTAAATCCTCAGTGGAACGTGCACGATTGGTTGGTGGAACAGGCCAATTTGACGATGGACTTGCTGGCCCTTGACTTGCTGAGGGAGAAAGTGATCGTCGATCAGCGACTCCAACGCCTCGAGGACCTCGGCCGTCGTCTCGAACCCGTCGGTGAGCAGACGGGGGTCCCTGACGACCCGAATCAGAGGAACCTGTTTGATTGCTTTGATTTGAACGAGCCCCACGTCCTTCGTGGACTCGGCGAGCGCGCCACTGCGCCGCAGCCCTCTGCCTCGGAGGAGCAAGACGAGCACCATCCGTCCAACATCTTCCTCGACCTCATGCCCGACGCCAACACGGACGACCCCTTGCTCGCCATCGCCTGCCAGTCGGTGGTCATGAGCATCGAGATGGCGCTCGCAAAAGGAGAACCTGTGGCAACCCTCGAGAACATCTTCGACCACACACGTGCGTCGAACATCAGTGACGATGAGACCGACGAAGCGCTGGACCACCTCCTGACCACCGGTCTGGTGATCGAAGTGGACGACGATTGCTTCGTTCTCCTTCCGCCTTGATGGGAGCCCCGAGCAGTCCCAACCACGGACTATATCCCTTGCACGGCCAGTGTTAACCATGGGATTGATACGATCGGTTTTCTGGGGGAGCGTGGCGTGGTTTGGAGCAACATCGATGATGGTGCATCCAGAAATGGCACTGGGGTTGGCCATCGTGGTGGCCTTTCTCTCTGAATCAACCCATCACGGAGCTGAATTGAGAAGGATGCAGCGTGACGGACGCGAACTGGCCACTCAACTCAGAGCTGCCAACGGACAGGTGGAAAATCTGGAGCGTGCCCTCACCCGAAGACACGTCGAGTTGAACAGTGCCATCGAGGAGCTGCAGCGAAGGGACGCCGTGGGCAGCCCAGCCGCACGGGAACTGTTGGCACGGCAGGAAGAAGCCATGAACGCAGCGTCAAACGCACTGAAGGCTCGGCACGAACGAAACGATGTGGTCTTTGACAGCATGGAGCGCTTGCTCAACATGCAGGTCGAACAGACCGCCAACATGCAGCGAGCCATGAGTGACCTTTTGCAACACCTGATCTCCCAGCCTCGTGGCCATTTCAGCATGAGCGACAGCGTCCTCGTCCAGGAACGAGATGGCGGTCCCGCAGCGAGCGAGACCTTCGCCGAGCTGAACGAATGGCTGTCGAGGGAAGCGGCATCTTCACCATGATGGTCGGTCTGGGCGGGTCATGGCGACGAAAAAGGAGGGAGCACAGCGCATCCTCGACGCACACGCCTCCTCGAAAACCGTCCGTCGTCGTTTGCTTCCCGTTGCGATTGGCATCGTGCTCGTTGGCGGGGGCGTTACGGCACTGACGAGTTGGCATTTTGGACTGGCCACCGTCCTCGTTTGTGGGCTGCTCATGCAGTACGCCGTTGAACGCATGAACACCATCCTCGAGGCGAGCGTAGCCTCAGGTCTCAAGGCCATGGGATGGGATGCGGACACCACGCTGGACGAGGAGACGCTCGAGAACATCCGACGCATCGCTCAACGTTAGGTGGAGTCCTATGAACGATGGAAAGGCGCTCGTTCAGCAATTCTTCGTTCACGAGCGAAAGCGAAGACGAAACAGGCTCGTCGTGATGTGGAGTCTGGTTGGCCTCGCCGATGTCTTCGTTGTCGCCGCCTATCTCGGAGGCATGCCCGTTGAACGAATTGCAATGGTTCTCATCCTGCCCGTTCTTGCATCGTTCGTCCTGCTTTGGCGCGGATTGAGCGATGAACGCAGGCTTGAAGGCCGCCTCGGTGAACTACTGAACGCGGTCGAATTTGGCTGGGATGAACTTCACGGGTTGGACCTCAACGCAGAGGAAGCCGATCGACTGCACGAGGCGTTTACGCACATCGCAGCCGGTCGATTGATGACCAACGAAAGTCAACTTCGTACCCGTGGTGGCGATGCAAAGGGGCCGGCGTTTGACGGCCACGAGGCAACGATTGATCCAAAGCGCAACCGAGTTGACCCGGCGCTCCACGAGGCCGATTACGACGGGCTTGAGGGNGCTCTGCGCGTCTCGGAACAGTTGGTAGAAGAAGCCAATCAGCAGTACGCCGAACAGGCCCAGCGACAATGGGAAGCCTCGGAAGCCCGCGACCTGGACAACATCGAGGAAGGTGTTGAACGACTGGGCGATTTGGTGGCCTCGGGCTGGTTTGAGCGGAACGCCAAGGACGGAGCCCTTTCTGAGTTGATGGAACTTCGTGAGGAGAAGGGTTCACAATGAGCACCTTCTAAAGCCGCCTCCTTGCACTCGAGTTCATGAAGGTAAAGGCCATTCTCGTCGCAGGTGGTCATGGCTCCCGACTGAAACCCTTCACTCGCTACACTCAGAAAACCCTGCTTCCCTTGTTTGACCGTCCGGTCATCGACTACGCTTTGGGAACCATTCGTCGTGCGGGCATACGGGACATCACGATCGTTTCAAATCAATTCGTCGGGCAAATTGCCAAACATGTCGGGCAAGGCCTGCCCGGTGAGCGAATTCACTACGTGATCGAAGAAGAACCGTTGGGGGTCGCGCACGCATTGAATCTGGCCCGACCGTACAACATGGACGCTCGATTGATGATCTATTTTTCCGACAACATCACCACGCTGAGCTTTGGTGAACACGTCGCTCAGTTTGAAGCAGCGACCGCTCCCCCCGGATGCCTGCTTATCGCACGAGAGGAGTCGCATCCCGAAGCGTACGGAGTGGCTGTTTTTGACGAGGAAGGTGCCGTTTGCGACGTCGTGGAAAAACCAGCAACGCCACCGTCAAATCTCGCAATCGGTGGCATTTACATGTTTGACGAACGGTTTTGGGAACGGCTTGACATCGCCTCGCACGAACGGGGCGACGCGTTCTCAATCTCGGACATCACGCGTTCCTACGTCAAGTCGCGGGAAGCGGACGTTCTTTCGGTGGGCGAGGAAACGTGGGTGGATTGCGGAACGCCCGAATCGTTGCTTCAAGCATCCCAAATGGCCAAAGATGGAAAGTTGGACCCCACCCCGCATCGATGAATGGAGGGACGAGCATGAAGATTGGAATCATCGGTGCAGGCATGGTGGGTGGTGCAATTGAGCACTGCTTTGCTCACGCGCATGAACTGTTCGTCCACGACCCCGCTCGTGGAACGGAATTGAAGGACGTTATCGACCATGTCGACATGGCCTACATCGCCGTACCAACACCGCCGCACCCCGACACGGGCGCTTGCGATACGCGAATCGTGGAAGGCGTCCTGGACGCACTCCCCGACGGATTTACGGCCGTCATCAAAAGCACGGTGGTGCCCGGCACCACCCAGTCGTATCACGAACAGTACCCTCACCTCAAGATCGCCTACTCGCCTGAATTTTTGGTTGAACGCCGGCGCTTGGAGGATTTTGCCAATCAGGATGTTTTGGTGGTTGGCACCCATCACTCCGANGTGGCTGAGGTCGTGTTTCNNCACCACAAAGAGGCTGGCGTGCTTCGCAGAGAACAGCTGTTTCAGGTCACACCAACGCAGGCTGAGCTCGTCAAGTACACGAAAAACACCTTCTACGCACTCAAAGTGACGTTTGCCAATCAGATGTACGACATCTGTGAACGCATGGGCGAAGACTGGTACGCCATCCGGGACATCATCACGGCCGAACAAGCACAGCCGATCGGGCCATCGCACCTCGACCCGATTTTTGGACTGCGCAGAGGATTCGGTGGAAAATGCCTACCAAAGGACAGTTCGGCCCTTGGCGTGCTCGCTGAAGACCTGGGCGTCAAGTACGCTCTTTTGGACGCCATGCAAGCCGACAACGATGTCCTGCGAGACATGTTGACGGGGAAACCCAGCGACGTGATCACCAATGACGACTGAACTTACGGCATGGTTTAGCGAGCACGCCGCTCGTGGATCCTTGATTCGGTTTGCCGTTGCAGGAGGGTTCAACAGTCTCGTTTTTTTTGTTGCTTGGCACGGTTTGTTGGTGATCTTTTCCGATAGCGATGTCCGATTTCTCTGGGCCGTGTGCTGGGGGGCAACCGGTGTTCTCGCTCATTTTGTCCACCGATGGTTCACCTTTGACAAGCGGAAATCGGTCCGATGGACGCTGCCAACATCAATTCCGGTTTACGGTACAAGTTTGGTCGGTTCAAGCATCACCATCGGCTGGCTTTCGTCCGTTGCGCCCGGGCAGCTCCGACTGATGGGCATCGTTAACCTGCTGGCCTGGGGCGTGGTTATTTGGTTGCTCATGCGGTTGTTCGTGTTTCAGTTCACGACTACAACGCATGCGTCTCAAGGACATCCAGCGGAATGATGTCAAGCGCACGTTCGTGCGTCGCTTCTAAATCCACGGGACATGCTTTTCCAGCGTTCACCGCCAGCAGCCATGTCCGGGCACAAACGCACCAGGAGTCGCCGGCTTTGAGGCCCGGAAAATTAAATCGCGGAGCCGGCGTGATGAGGTCGTTGCCCATGTCCTGCGCAAAGAGGAGAAAATCATCGTTCAAAACACAACACACCGTGTGAGACCCGCGGTCGCTGTCGTCGGTGTTGCAGCACCCGTCCCTGTACCAGCCGGTCAGCGGATCTCGCGAGCACGATTCCAGTTTGGTCCCCAGGACGTTCACGCTCGGGTGCATGAAACGCTCTGGATGGTTCAACCTATCAACGCTTGTTCGACAAAAATCATCCTTTCAGCGCCCTCATCACGCGTTGCCAAAACGACAATTGTGGAAGTGACTCCGTACGCCCCAGCAGCACGTCAAGTTCCCCTGTTCGGTCCAAATTGACCAGGTCGTCGAACCCTCCAACCCGTTGCTCACCCACGAGGATTTGCGGCACGGTTCGGGCACCACCGGTGGCGCGTGCNAANGCCCGCTGCATGGAACCGTCGCTCTTNAACCGCCGCTCGGTGTAGGCAACGCCTTTGCGGTCGAGAAACTGTTTGGCGCGCACGCACGCTGCGCATCCGCGGTTGGTCCAAACGACGACGGGTGCATCGTTCGGTTGACCCATGCCGTTTGGGTGTCAAGGTCGGGTTTCAAGATTGGGGTTTTGAGGGGGGTTCCGTCCGTTGGGTTCATTGGTAAGAAGCGCGCCAATCGTCGTAATGCTACCCGACACGGTCCACAAACTCCCCCGAGAAGAACGGTTTGCTTATGCACGCTTGCTCGCCTACATGGCCCGAATTGACAACGAATTGACCGTTGATGAAATGGCGATGTTTGAACAGCGACTCGGTACGGCGCTGCTTTCTCCAAGTCAGCGCGAATCCATTCGTGCTGCGCTCAAGACTCCACCCAGTCTGGAAGAGTGTCTGGAGGACCTTTCCGGTGAAGCAGGGCGTCTCGCACTGCGAGATGCGGTCATGATGGCGGCAGCGGACGGCACCGTGGACGAAGACGAGCGGGACGCTTTGGAGGACATTTCAGAACACCTCGGCCTGAGCGAAGACGCCGTTGAGAAACTTCTCGCTTGGACCGTGAAGGGTTACAAGTGGATGAAGGAAGGCTACGAACTTCTCGATGGGCTTGAGGAATGAGGACGCATGTTCCCGGATGGATTGGTCCATCGTTCGCCACAGGATCGTGTGCGCTACGCTGAGATTTTGGTTTACATCGCAGCTGCCGACGGTGCACTGGTCCGAGAAGAAATCGCCATGATTGAAGCTATGATGGGGCGTGCAATGATTCACCCCGAGTCGAGACTCACCATTCGGAGTGGATTTGAGCAACCCATTCCTCTCGAGCAATCCCTCTCCGACATAGACCCGGCGCTCGCAAAAATCACCCTCCGGGACGCCGCCCTCGTCGCCGCCGTGGACGGGGACTACGACCGAAGAGAACTGAGCGCTCTTCGAAAGATTGCAAAGGCTGGAGACGTCGCTCCAAAACAACTCTCGGCCCTCCTTGATTGGGTCACTGCAGGATGGGAATGGTTTGATGAGGCTGGCACGATTTTATCGTGAAACGGTCCTTTTCCATCCGCTCGATGAGAGACACCTTCAAAGAGAGAAAGCCTTCCCGTCGGTTTGGTGGGGACATTGCAAAACGGGGTCAGCGGATGGTACGCACGATTGGACCGATGCCTCGACAACCGTGAACTGCAAATCGACATATGGCTCACCACATGGGAAAAGTCTCTCAGGACCTTCCAACCGATTGCGGCCTTGTTGCCCGAAGACTGGCCAACGCTACCGGCCAACCTCTTGACCGACCCCGGTCACGTTCTTGACCACCTCCTCGCTCGANACGACGCTGAATCCGACGGGCGTTCCCCTCGAGGCGCACACCCCACGCCCCCTCGCCTGGCCGACGCCGTCATCTGCTCGGAAATGAAGGACAACCTGGTCAACCCGAAGAAACCCGTGCAGCAGTCGAACTTCTTGATGAGCAACCTGCCGCCCGGTTTTCGACAGCACGTCGAGCAACTCAACCTTCCGAAAGCCACTCAAGACGGTGATGTGGACGACGAGGCCGAACGTCAGGCCGTTGAAGACAACAAGCGGACCCTGAGTGGAATTCCGTTGCCCGTGGCCGACACGGCCGCCGGTGGTGGTTTGTTCCACGCGCGCTTAATCCGCCGACACGCCGACGCCCACGAAGACGCCGATCCAGAACTCCGCAAGGAAGACACTCGACGCCTGCTCTCGCACATTCAACTGCTTGACGTTGATCCGCTGGTCGTCAAAAGCACGAAACTGCGTTTGCTTCTCGAATCCATCCGCCACGAGTTGGTCAGTTTCGGCCCCGAAACACCCGGAAAAATTTCTCGAGAGGAAATGGAACGTCTGCTCGACGCTGGCGTCAAACAAGGCGATGCTCTCCAAGGCGATTGGCCGTGGAAGCAAGCACCTGAACTCGTCTTGACCAACCCCCCATGGTTGAGGATCAAGGACCGATTCCGAGGCATGGAGGATGGAAGCCANCTCCGAAAAGAGCTNGGCGAGCGACTGCGCANCCTCACCGACAACGGGCAACCCCGCTTCTCAACCATGCGAGGCAACGTGAACCTCTACCGTTTGTTCATTGAACGCAGCCTTCAGATTCTCAAGGACGGTGGACGACTGCGAATCATTGCGCCCGACAGTCTGCTGCGCGAGCAGTCCTCCCATCCGCTCAGAGAACTGCTGGTTCACCACCACGGCTGGACCCATGCATGGGCGATTGAAGAGGCCAACCTCCTGTTCCCCGGAATGACCCAGGGCGTCGTTGTTCTGGGCATCACAGCCCGCGGTGAAGCCGCTCGACTCAATTTGCACGGGCCCATCACCCGAGCGGACCTGCGNCGAGACGGTGAAGGTCTCTCTTCCCGTGTTCCGGTGTTTGAACTGGACCAAAAGCAGTGGGCTGCATGGGCTCGCACCACGTGGGCTGTTCCACGGCTGCCTCGCGATCGCTTGGAGCGGTCCTACACTCTGAAGGTTCTGGACCGCCTCGCNAAGCTTCCTCGCTTGAGCGACGAGGAACACCCGCTCACGACCAACAACCGGCAGGTTCGAGTTCGCGTGGGAGAAATCGACCAGACCGCTCATGCCAAAAACATCGAAACTTGGGTCAAAGGAAAGCGAAGTCGGCCGTTCATCCGCGGCGTCCACTTCTCCGAGAGTGAGGACGGGCAGGTGTTCATTCGTCATCCTGCCTTCCGCACCGACATTCCGTCAAGAGCCAGCGAACGTCAACTCGCCATGTGGGTTGGAGACAACCACCCAACGTACGGACCGCGACTTGCCTGCCAGGCCATCGTCAATGCGCACCAAGAACGGAGGTTGCGTTGGGCGGTCATCCCCGAAGGAAGCGTGTTGGGCAACAGCGTCAACCACATTGAACTCCATCAGGACATCCAATCCAGGCTGATGGACGATCACACGGACATTGAATCCGGATTGCAGTGGTTGTGCGAACACCTCAACAACAACGATTTGGACGAGTGGGCACGAGCCTGGGCCGCCAACAACAACGTCAACAACTACGAACTCGAGATGTTGCCCGTCGAACTGCCCGACTCGTTTCCACAATTCAGCACCCTCACCCGGTGAACGGAATTGAAACGGGGTTAAGTTTCCACTTTCCCGAAACGAGAAACCGACAATTTATAGCAAACGCCCAATTTGGTATGGTTGCGAACCGATTGGAGGATGAAAGTGCATGGGGGTTCATCCAAAAATCGGCATCACCGGCTTGCCCCGCAGTGGGAAATCGGCGGTGATGGAAAAAGTGCTCGACATGCTCCTTGACGAGCGCAAGCGAGAGATNTCCATGCGCGGGGGGTCATCGGAAAAGCCAATCCTTGGGGGAATGCGTACCGAACCGCTGCTGGAAGATGGCGAGCGGATGGGCTACAAGGTCATCGACCTCGTCTCAGGTGAGGAAGGAATCATCGCTCACAAGAACATCGATTCTCGACTGCGCGTACTGGGCTACGGCATCGACATTGAGGAACTGAATCGAGTCGCACTTCCCGCCATNGACCATGCCCAACACAACTGCGAAGTCTTGGTCATCGACGAAATCGGAAAGTTTTCGGTGGAATCCGAAGCCTTCGTTCAAGCCGTTCGCTCTGCGCTGGAAGTCGACATGCCGACGCTGCTGACGCTTCACAAGAAAAGTCGACACCCCCTGCTGCAGGACATTCGCCGTCGAGACGACGGTCGCATCCTCGAAGTCACACCGGTGAATCGGGCGCTGCTCCCGTACAAAATTCACAAACTTATGCGAGAGACCTACTGAAGCGGGCGCTGGTTCCGGTTCCTTGATGGTCCACACCGAAGTGGCAAGGGCATGCACCCGCCCAACGTGGCCGTTCAGCGGCTCTTGTACGGCACGAGCATCGGGCTGTTGCTGGGTGTCGGGTTTGGCTTGCAGGCGGGTCGCGAACTCGGAGCAAGCCCACCGGCGATTGAGGTGTTCTCTGCTCTGGCCGTCCTCTGTCTCGCGACGGGTTGGATGCTTGGAAACGGAACCGGCCCGTTGGCACGATGGTTTTCTCACGAGACCGAAGCGGCGATGGCTGCTCGCGTTCGAGCCGAAATGGACGAGGTGCAACGGTCGGAGGACGTCACCGCGAAGTGGGCTGAACTTGAAGCAAAGGTCCTGACGCAAGACCTCGGGGAAGAAGAGTGAAAGGCGCAACGCAGGGTTGATGTGCGTTCACCGCTTCGTTTCATCAGAGGAGAGCCCATGAGCGAAGTGCCAGAAGGATTGTACTACACCAAAGAACACGAATGGATGCGCGTGGAAGGGGACACGGTCACCATCGGCATCACCGATCACGCTCAAGACATGTTGACCGACATCGTCTACATTGAACTGCCCGAAGAAGGCGACGTCGTGGGCGACATGGGGGAGTTTGCGGTCGTTGAATCCGTCAAATCGGCATCACCTATTTTTGCGCCTCTCGCGGGCACCATCACCGCTGTGAACATGGAGCTTGAGGACGCTCCAGAACTGATGAACTCCTCGCCGTACGGCGATGGGTGGATCGTGAAGATGACCCTGGACGACGCCAGCGCTGTCGCCGGTCTGATGGACGCTGCNGCCTACAAAGCCGAGATTGGCGAGTGAGTCCGTTGGCGGAATCACCAAGCCTGACCCTGTACGTTGACGGNTCATGCTTGGGCAATCAAAACGTTGACGCCGCAACGCCGGCCTCTTGGGGGTTGGTGGTGGTGGTTGGCGATTCCGGCTTGGGCAAAGGTTCGGGGGAGTTGATGCATGAAGAGGCCGGGCCGGTGATCACCTCATCGGAATCAACCGGATACATCGGCGCCGAAGTCGGCTCAAACAACACCGCCGAACTGAGCGGTTTTGCTGCCGCTTTGCGGTGGCTGCTCATGGAGGGTGGCGCCGATGCCGCAGTGATTCGAGCGGATTCGACCTATGCGGGAAACCTCGCCAGCGGCGTGTGGAAAGCCAAAGCCAACCGGGAACTGGTGGCCAACGTTCAGGCCCTCTGGGAGGAAGTTGCAGCGTTGCGAACCTTGTCGTGGTCGCACGTGAAAGCGCATCGAGGGCACCGTTGGAACGAGCGTGCTGATCATTTGGCTGCTCGGCATGCGTTGGGCGAAGCCCCGGTCCCACTGACCTTTTGGAAACCCGGTCAGCGCTAACGTCCAAGACGATGCTCCAACCAGGCACGAAACGCCTCGTTGAGGTCCGGCCGACGAAGGGCGTGGTCCACCTGTGCTTTCAGCCACATCAACGGCGCCCCGGAATCGTACCACTGCGTCTCGTTCAAAACGAGACCGTGAAGTCGCTGACCCTCGATGTAGCGATTGAGAGCTTCGATGATTTGGAGATCACCAAACGCCTCGAAGGTGCAGGCGTTCAGGTGGTCCTTCATGTCGGCCGGGTAGACGTAGCGACCGCACATCGCAAGGCGGCTCGGAGCACGGTCAGGGGTCGGTTTTTCGACGATGCTCGTGATGCGATCATCCTCCATTCCCACGATGCCGTAATGATGCAGTGCAGCCTCGTCGACTTCGATCAGCCCTACGGTGGGTTGATGACNTCGGTCGTAAGCCTCAACCAGTCGCTTTGATGCATTGGAAGGCGCATACGCATCGGTGGAAGCGTGATGGTCCATGAGCAGGTTGTCCCCCAGCATCACNAGGAACGGGCCGTCAACGGCATGAAGGGCGGCCTCCATGGCGTTGCCCACGCCTTTGGGCTCTTCTTGGACGTGAATCAGCACCTCGACATCCGCCGTTGCGTGGAAGAGCGCAGCGTCCAAATGAGCACGGTGAGGGTGGAGGTGCCGCTGGTCCTCAAGCAGGCCATCGAACGATTTCATCGGCGAGGTGATGATGTGAATGCGCTCTACGCCCGCTTGTTTGGCTTCCATGATGAGGTGCGTCAGAAGTGGAACGTCGACCAGAGGCAACGACTCCTTCGGAACGAAGGCGCTCACCGGGAACATCCGTGTGCCAAGGCCCGCCGCCACCAAGAGTGCGTCTCGAACCTTGGTCATGGAGTCCCCGAGAAGGCACAGGCTTTCAAGCGTGAGGCTCCAGCGCTGGGCGATGGAGCGAAAAGACACGGTGGGTCTTCTCGTCGTCGGCTCGTTGCTCGTTGCACAGGCGTTCACCGACCTTGCGCCCGAAGGTCCCTGGGATTCAGCCTCGTTCACACGGGGCACGATTGGCCTGCTGGGGATGGTGCTGATCTACCTCGCCTGGTTCAAGCACACCTTCGGCATGTACGGTGTCGCACCCACGGTCGATCGTTGGTCTGCACCAGAAGCTTCGTGGTTGAAGGTCGTGGTGTTCGGTCTTGCTTGCCTGGTGCTGACGCGAGGCGTTCGCCTCGTCGGCGGCGATCTGTTTCCGGAGCCAACCGGTCTGCTGCTCGCCCTCATCGGTGTTCTTGCCATCATGAACGGCGTGTACGTTTGGCTCATCACCAACGGACCGTTGTCAGAGGAAGAGGAGTGAGATCAGTCGTCCAGCGACTCCAACGCTTCGTCCAGAGCGGGGAGCGTTTCAGGTGCTTCCATCTGGGAGACGTGAACGGGACGCTGTTCGCCCTGCGGTTGCTCACCGTCGCCCGCCAACCATGCCTTCCAGGCAGCGCAACGCTCAGCGCGCCGCAACGCAAGCGGTTCCCACAACGGCTCGAGGTTTGCATCCGCTTCCTGTAGGGCCTTCACCTGCGCGGCGAAGTGCTCCGGGGAGACCTCTTCCATGCGCAGGAGCAGTTCTCGCAAACGGGTGCGGACCACTTCATCCCCGTCCTTCCACAATTCATGAAACAGGCCTCGAGCATCGGACGGGTCGAATTCAATGTATTCTCGAAGGTTGGGGACCAGATTCCTCCGGACGATGGGCAGCGGGTGGTCGCAAAGCTGACGCAAGCGGTCGGCCCACTGCTCCTTGTCAAGGTACTTCACGTCCCCAACCGTGGCGCTTGCAGCGGCCAAAACGCCTTCATCGTCGGATTGAAGCATGTCGTCGAGCAGAGGAAGCGCGTCCCATGTCAGACGGCGGAACAGACGCGTCAGGACGTCGGCCATGGCCCGCTTGACGAGGGTTTCCTCTCGTTCGTGCAGCCGAAGAGCGAGTTGATGGCCGAAGTCTCGGTCGGCTTCGATGGCTTTCGCCAAGCACAGCGTGACCTTGTTGGCCACCTCCCCCACGGGGTCTGAAGCACGACGCAGAAGAAGTTCCTTCAGGCCGAGAGGATCGATGAGCGGCTTGCGTTCAAGCAACAAGCGAACCCACTCCAACAGCAACAGACGACGGTCCAAATCACCGTCTTCGAGGCGCTCGAGGACCCATCGTGCGGCATCAACACCTCGTTCGTGAGCAACGACCGTGCTGGACATGCGCGGAACCACGGCGTGCGGGTTCCAATCCATGTGCTGGGGCCCAGCATCCGGTTGGGTGTGCCACGTACCGGGTCGTTCCGCCAAAGCGATGGATTCGACGAGGTGGTAGCCTTGATGCACGGGCTGTCCGTACGGAACGGTGGCCAGCCCGTTGAGCAAAGCGATGCTCAACCACCACCGATCGGTGTTGGGTGCGTGAGGATCGAACGCTTGGGCGAGCCAGTCGGTTGCGATGTGGAAAAGGAGGCGGTCTGCGACATCGTCCATGCGTCGGCTCAACCATTTCTGATGGATTTCAAACGGGTCGTCGCTGAGGTTCATGCGGTGAGGAACAATCAGGTCCACCACCGTGTTGAGATGACGGTCAAACATGCCACGGTCGATGCTCAAAATGCCAAGACCTTCCTCGAAAAGGCGGTGCGGCGATGTGGGTGGGATGGCAGGAAAGTCGGAATCGCTCATCGGTGGCTCGGGAAGCGGCCACGCCTCCGTTCCTCGTTCCAGAGCTTCCACCAGCCCGGTAGCGACCCGCTCGAACGCTTCGTCGGAGATTTTCGTTCGGCTCTTGCTCACGCTGTTCACCTCGTTGTTCACCGACGTTCAGGTTTGAACTCAAATGTCAAGTTCGATGTTCAGGTTTTGAATCAATTCCTTGTATCGATTGCGAATGGTGACCTCGGTAACACCGGCCACTTCTGCGACCTCGCGCTGCGTTCTGCGCTTTCCGCACAACACCGAAGCGATGTAAATAATGGAGGCTGCAATACCGGTTGGTCCTCGCCCGCTGGTCAATTCTTTTTCCTGAGCGGCCTTGATCAGTTCGTAGGCTTTGGCCTCAACGTCGGCGTCCAGTCCCAATCCTGAGCAGAACCGCGAAATGTAATCTTCGGGGCCTGTGGGCATGATTTTCATCTTCAATTCACGAACCATGAACCGATAGGTTCGTCCGATTTCTTTGCGACCGGTTCGAGAGGCTTGTCCGATCTCGTCAAGCGTCCGAGGCACACCGCATTGACGGCAAGCTGCGTAGAGGGAAGCGGCGGCAACGCCCTCGATGGAGCGTCCGCGAATCAGACGCTTGTCGACCGCTTTTTTGTAGTTCACAGCGGCAGCTTCACGCACGGACTTGGGAAGCTCGAGACGGCTGGCCATTCGGTCGAGTTCTGCGAGAGCCATGGCCAAGTTTCGTTCGGTGGCGTTGCTGACGCGGCTGCGCTTCTGCCATTTTCGCATTCGATAGAACTGAGATCTGTATCGGGAATTGATGGTCTTCCCCGAGTAGTCCTTGTTCTGCCAGTCGATGTCGGTGGACAGGCCCTTGTCGTGGAGCATAACGGTCATGGGTGCACCCGTTCGGGCGCGCTGGTCGCCTTGCTCGGGAGAGAACACGCGCCACTCTGCACCCTGGTCGATGACGTTGTCTTCCAAAACCAAGCCACAATCGTCGCAGACGACTTCGCCGCGAGTTTCGTCTCGAGAAAGCGAGCGACTTCCGCATTCCGGGCATTTGACAATGTCCTCGACTTGTTGATTATCCATTTCCTTCCCTCATCATTCGCATCGATGTGCGAACCTATTTAACCCCTTTTGGAATTGTTATTTATACTTCATGGTCAGAATTGAATGCCTGACTGAGAAGACGTTGGTCGTTCAGGATTCGAGTTGACCTGCGAGCCAGACCAGCGCTGAGGTCGAGTTCGAGACCGCTTGCATGTCGGACATCACGCCGGGAAATCGAACCGAGACCTCCGTGTCGGTGATGATTAAGCGCTCGAGGGTGCCAAGCGACTGCTGGGTTTGAAGGATGGCCAGGACACGCGGTGGCGTGAGATGGGCGCGCACGGCCGCTTCGTCAAATCCCTTCACCCGGTACATCGAATCAAACGCCTCCTGTCCGACAACAATGTCTTGATTGCCCGTCAACCGGTCGGGCAGCTGAAACCCCTCATAGAGCACACCTTGGGGGGAGATCGCCAGACCGAGTTGTTGGGGGGCATTGAGGGTGATGGTGGCGTGAAGATACGTGGCGCTTCGATTGCGTCTGCTCCGCCTTCGTACGGTTTCAAACCAGATTCTGCAGCGGTAGCCGTTGAGCGTCCCGCTCATGACGGTGCCGTTCCAAGCGTGGTTTGGGTTGAAACCAAAGCCGAAATGCTCCGCAACGCTCTGCAGCATGGCGTTGTAATTGGTTCTGAAGCGCCCCATTCGACGAAAAGCAAGGTAAACGATTCCACCGAAAAACCCGAGCGTGCACAGCAGGTCGACAACCATGGTTGCCATGAAGAGCGAACAGGCATGAATCAATCGGTCGCCTTAAGTTCAAACAACACGTTCACTCAAGGATTCTCTCGAACTGCATCAGCGGTTTCACGATGCGGTCTGCAACCGCCCTTGCGATGAATGGGCAGTCGGTTCTGAGCGGTCGGAATCGTGATACGTCTCCAAGAACAACACTCGTTCTTCATCCAGGCCGTAGGACGCAGCAAACGTCGCCAGCATGGATTTTTCACGCTCGGTGATATCACCGTCGCGCATGGCTTCTGCGTACACCTTGAGATAGGCCATGTCCTCTTTCGATAAATTGGTCGAAGAAAGAAGACGGTTTGAAATCCGGTCGAGGACACCGAGGACGGGCCGGCGAATCACCACCAAGCCAACACCGATGAGAACCCCACCAGCCAGTCCAAACCCGAGCACGTTCTCCATCACTTCGCTGCCGAGAATGAACAAGAACGCCCCCACGCTGGTGAAGACAGCGTTTCTGAACGTGGCCCTCAGATTCTCATCGATGCCAAAGACGGTGTCCTTGAGCGAGGCGTGAACAAACATCATCGCTTCAAAAGCAACGCCTGAGACCTGGAAGATCAGGGCGATTGTCCACACGAAGTACTTGAGTCTCGACATGAACGTTCGGTCCACACCGTACCTCCAATCGTTTACGTCGATGAAGCCCGCTGGGCCACCGTTCAAAAGTGGTACGAGAATCAAGATAAAGGCGAAAAACAGAATGTTTCCGAGAACTTTTCCTGCGAATCCAATGTAGAGGGAGTTTGATGTCGTGCTGTCTTTTTGGTTCAAAACGCCGCCGTCAGAATCTCGCTTGATGGACGACCGTAGGAACAAGAGGGCAAGAATTGAGACCGGTATACCGCTCATGACGATCAGCCAGAGGCCGGCGCTTTCTGTAGCGAGAAGCGAATCAAAAACCGCTGGGCATGTTTCGATGGAAGTTGCAATGTCCTGGATGTCTTGGCTGATGGATCCCGTCCATACGTTGGTGGTCGGTGCGGCCCCTTCCGCCGAACACGTCAACCACACCTTGTCGGGAATCTGAAACAGCGGCACGTTGCGCAGAACCATCCAAATGGCGGCGGATGCAAGCGGAATGATGTACCATACGTGCTTCTGAAAAACGGGCCTGTAGAGAAATTTCAACCGCTCAATTCGGTAGTAAATCGGAACGGAAAAATAAAGCAAAAGTGAGGCGATGGTTCCGACGATGAACACGTCGATTTTGATGAGCCAAACAACGTCCCAGAGCGATTCATACTGCGGCAAATAGGGCAAAACATCCACCGCTTGGAAGAGCATTTTCATGCCCTCGCAAACCAACAGAACGGCCATGAATCGATTTGCAGGTGCTTTGGGGTTGGCTTTGATGACGAGGTAAGCCAGACCGAGAACCCACAAAAAAGCAAGAAGAGACATCCAGTTGATCACCATTTGGAGCCCAAAGAAAGCGTCGGAATTGAACGACCTCGCATAGTATTCGCCAAACGTCGTGGCCATGTAGGTTCCTTGTTGTTGTAGGATATAATCCATCCCCGGGCGCCAAGCAAATCCATGCAGAGAACGCCCGGCAAGACGGCCAAGCCGTGCTGACCACGGCACCGTCAACGGGGAATCATTCAAACGAGTCTCGGCTATGGTGTGGGCATGGCTGAAATTCTTCGATTTGATTACCCACTNCCCCAGGACGAACGAATTCACGCAATTTGGGACCAAATTTCCGCCGTTCGACACGATGTGTACGCAGATGAACTTCACCAGTACGACCCAAACAGCGTGGGGAAAATCGAAGACCCGGGGCGGCATTTCATCGCCTGTGTTGAGGGGGACGACCTTGCTGGCTACATCAGCTTGAATCCCCCGGGGAGCAAGCCGTTTCGACTGACAACGTACTTCTCGGGCGAAGCGCTTGACCGGACGGTGTTTGCGATGTGTGAGGACCCTGAGACCTCCACCTTCGAGGTCCGAGGTTTGACCGTGGCTTCGGCCCATCGCGGACGGAACCTTGCGTTCAGACTGATGCGGCACGCACTGGAATTTGTGATCGAGCGAGGAGGGGTCGACATCGTTGCGATGGGGCATTCCAACGTGGTCAAACTGTACGAAAACAACGGCATGAAGGTGTTTCACGATGAGAGCGTGACCCACGGCGAGACGGTTTACTTCCCCATGCACATGAACGTCGTTACCACCGCAACAGCGTTTGCCGAGAAGATCAAAGCCGATGTGGAAGAAGAACACGGCGACGAAGCGTGCTATCACGGCGGGCAATCGTGGGAGGCATCAAAGTTCGATTTTGACGTACGCGATTCCTTGATCGTGGCCGACGTGCTCGACAGCCCGTTCCCACCCTGCCCGGAGGCGTTGACGGTGATTCGCGAACACCTGGAGCGTTGCTGTCAAGAATCGCCGCCCACCCAATGCGAAGAGCTCATCGAGACCATTGCTGAGGTTCGAAACGTCCCGTCGAGCCACGTAGCGGTCTCCTCGGGCTCCTCGTCGCTGATGTTTTCACTCCTCCCACGACTGCTGAACGAGGAGTCGAAGGTGCTTGTTTTGTCGCCGATGTACGGAGAATACAGTCACATCCTGAAGCACGTGATTGGCTGCCACATCACGTACTTTGTGCTCGAGGACCGCAACAATTTCTCCATCGATGCGAACGATTTGATTTCACAGGCATGCGAACACGATGCGGTGATTTTTGTCAATCCGAACAGCCCGACCGGGGTGTATTGCGATTCGATGGGCGACATCGTCAAACAAATTGCTTGCTCGCAAAACCCTGACTCCGTGTGCAAGATGATTTGGGTCGATGAGACCTACATCAACTACCTCCCCGATGCCGTCTCGTTGGAGGCGATGTGCACGGTGCTGCCCGAATTGGTGGTGTGCAAAAGCATGAGCAAGTGCTACGCCCTCTCCGGGTTGCGCGTCGCTTACGCCGTGAGTCAGAGCATGTCGATGCTCAAACGATACATTCCTCCCTGGGCGGTCAGTCTACCGGGTCAGCTTGCGGCGGTTGCGGCCCTGCGCAACGAGACGTACTACGGTGAGCAATACGAGGTGATCCACGGCGAGCGCGAAAAGATGCAGTCGGCCCTCGAAGCGTCTGGCTTCCGAGTGTTCCCGGGCGTCGCCAATTATTTGCTCACCTATTTGCCTGAGGAATCCGGCTATTCCTCCGTGGGATTCATCGAAGCATGCAGAGCTCGGGGGTTGTTCGTTCGAGACGCACAAAACATGGGTGTCTCGCTGCCCGGAAACGCCGTGAGGTTTGCCGTTCGTTCCGTTGAAGAGAACAAAACAATGCTTTCCGTCGTTGACGACGTGCTCTCGATGTAAACCACGGGTGCATGGTACCTTCAATTTGGTACCCCGAACCGATTATCAATGAACGGCCCCTGAACCGGTTTGAGGGGGGGGCATGGGCGACAACAAACCAGCGGACAGCATTGCGCTCACGCCCGGAAAGCGCGTCCTTTTTTTGACCAAGGATTTGGACCTCATCAAGAAGCAACTTTACGACGGACTCGATCTGCGAATGGAGGACCTAAACGTTGAGGATCTCCTCGACGACATCAACACCGACGTCATGACGCCTGCATGGGTGTGTTTTGATCACGACCCCGCCGAGATTGCCAAAAACGCCTACGCCGGGCTCATGCACAACGGTCTTCGAGTCTTTCGAGAGAACGCATTGAAGGACGGTAACTTCGAAGTCATCGTGTCAGGACAGCGAAAAGGAACCGGGTCCAGTCGAGAAACTGCGGCCCAGTGCGAACGTTGGGCGGGCATCAGCATCGTCATCGCTGCCTCCTTTGCCCCCATCCACGAACGAAACAACATCAACCTCGGCCAATTGATGGGTGACCATGAGATGCTCAAGCGCCTCCAGAACGGTGCGTCCATCCCCCTCGGCGAATTCACCGGTCAGTACGACCCTGTAACGCAACTCATTGTGGAGCACGGTGGCCTTTTCCCGTTCGCAAAAGCCCTGAAATCCGGAGCGTTGAACCTTGCTCCGCTCGACACGCCTGAACGCCCGATGACGATGGCCGAGCGCATCATCAGTCGAAACCTTGTGGGACAGCCTCAGGGGCAATGCGTCAAACCGGGCGACCCCGTCATCGCTGAAGTCCAAGGCGGGTACTCTCACGAATTCACCACGGCTCAAGTCCATACCTTTCTGCAGGAGGAGTACGGCGTGGACTACTCGCTGCCCAACCCTGGGAAGTTTGCGGTGTTTGAAGACCATCTGCTTTACGCACAGCACAACCCGAAGTTTGTCCCGTTCATGCACAAGGTGCAGACACTGCGCGACCTCCAGGTGGCGTTCCAACAGCACACCGGCGTTCGAGACTACTCCGCTGTGGAGGGCGTCTCTCCGGGCATTTGCCACCAGGTGGCCCGAGAAGAGTTCATCGAAATTGGCGACTTCATCCAAGCAACCGACTCGCACACGTGCATGGGCGGTGCTTCCAACGCATTGACGTGGGGCGTGGGCGCCACCGAATACGCCAACCTGGTCAGCGCCGGGTTCACGTTCGTGAAAGTACCCGAATCCATTCGATTTGAACTGGTCGGTGAACTCCATCACGGATGCACGGCAAAGGACGTCATCCTTGCCATTCTTGCCGACCATGCTCGAAAGGAGCTCACGCTCAACCGGAGCATGGAATTCGGTGGACCCGGACTCACATCGCTCTCGGTGGACGAGCGAGCGACGCTGTGCAACATGGCGACGGAATGCTCCGGTCGAACGGGCATCTGCGAGGCTGACGATGCGCTGATGACGTGGATGCTGCACGCCCAACCACACCTGTCAGAACAGGAACAACGCAAGCGCATGGTGGCACCGGATGAAGGTGCGCACTACGACGGCGGCGTCCACACCATCGACCTTTCCAGCATCGTTCCCATGGTCGCTCACCCCGGCGATCCTGACCAGGGCATTCCAAGCGACCCCACGAACGGTGCCAACGTTTCCGACATCGGCCAGGTGCTGGTGGACATCGCCTACGGTGGCTCCTGCACCGCAGGAAAAGAAGACGACATCGCCTATTACGCCGAGGTGTGCCAGGCCGCCAAGGACGCCGGTTTGACCGTCAAAGACGGCGTTGATTTCTACATCCAGTACGGTTCAGGTCAAGTCAAGGCCTTGGCTGAGCGTAAAGGATGGCACGACCTCTTCATAGAAGTCGGTGTGAAGCTCATCGACCCCGGCTGCGGCGCCTGCATCGGCGCAGGACCGGGCGTCTCCCTCACACCCGAACAGGTGACCGTCTCGGCCATCAATCGGAATTTCCAAGGACGCAGCGGGCCGGGTAAACTCTACCTCGCCAGTCCGCTCACCGTGGCTGCGTCCGCCTTCACCGGCCACATCAGCGTTTGGAAGCCCGACCTGTTCGCCTGACGGTGTCCAGCGTTTCCTCGTTATTTGGGTGTGCACCATCGCGTTCCGCCTGTGGAGATTATAATCCCTCAAAGGAGGGAGCAGGCATCTGTCGGCCCGACGTCGTCAAGACGGAGGAGGACCGGGGGAGGTGAACGCCCATGGCAGGCACAGCAGAACGCATGGCAAAAAATCAGAAGCAAGTTGCTATTTCAGAATTTTTTGAAAAGAACAAGCATTTTCTGGGCTTCGATTCCCTCACACGATCGCTCATCACCGCCGTCAAAGAAGCCGTGGACAATTCCCTTGATGCATGCGAGGAAGCTCGTATTTTGCCCGACATCAAAGTGAGGGTTTCAAAGGTGGACGACAAGAAAAACATCGTTGAACTCCAAACCGAGGACAACGGTCCGGGCATCCCCAAGCGAAGCATCGAGAAGGTGTTCGGTCAACTTCTGTTCGGTTCGCGTTTCCACGCCATCCGTCAATCCCGTGGCCAGCAAGGCATCGGAATCACCGGCGTGGTCATGTACTGTCAACTGACCACGGGACGAAAAACGCACGTCCGCTCAAAAATCGCAACCGAAACCTCGGCTGCGGTGGTGGACATCGGCCTTGATACCCGCAAGAACAAGGCCACCAAAACAAACGAAGGCAGGGAGGTTTGGGAAACCGAAGACGGCACGCTGAAGGAACACGGTCTGGAAATCACGTGCCGCATGAAAGCAAAATATCAGCGAGGTCGACAAAGCGTGTACCAGTACCTCCGCATGACGAGCATCGTGAACCCGCACGCCGACATCACGTTCGTTGACCCGGAGGGAGAGGTTCACCACTGGCCTCGAGTCACCGAGCGGCTGCCTCGAAAGGTGGAGAGCATCAAGCCGCACCCTCGCGGCATCCATTTGGGCACGCTGCAGCGCATGTGCACGGAGTCAACCGACAGTCGAATGACTTCGTTTCTCTACAAGAACTTCTCAGGCGTCTCGTCCCGTGCGGCAAAGCAACTGCTTGAGGCGGCGGAAATTGATGAAAAGGCCAAACCAAAATCGATGAAACCCGACCACATTCGTGCCCTTTTGGAATCGTTTCAGGGTGAGCGAACGCTCGGTGGCAAACCGGTCAAATTGCTCAATCCGCCCACGAACTGTCTCTCACCGATTGAGGAGCTGCTCATCAAGAAAGGACTCTCGAAAACCATTGATTCTCGGTTCGTGACCACCATGACACGTGCGGCCACGGTGTCTCAGGGCAACCCCTACCAGGTCGAAGTCGGACTGATTTTCGGTGAAGGCATGGCCGCTGACAAACCGGTGGAGATTCTCCGATTCGCCAACCGTGTCCCGCTGATGTACCAGCAAGGTGGTTGCTTGCTCACCAAAGCCATCGAATCGGTCGACTGGCGTCAGTACGGCCTCGACCAGGCCGGTGGACGTGGCGTGCCAAAAGGCCCCGCAGCCATTCTTGTCCACTTGGCCAGCACCAACGTTCAGTTCACTTCGGAGGCAAAGGAAGCCCTTGCAGACAACGGAGAAGTGATGGACGAGGTTCGGAAAGCCATGCTCGAAATGGGCCGTGGACTTCGAAAGCACCTTGAGAAAAAGAAGAAGATGGTCAAGGTTCAGGAGAAGTTCGAACTGGTCAACGACATCATACCTGCCATCGCAGAAAAATCAGCGGCTATCCTCAAACGACCGATGCCCAATCTGGCCGGCTCCATCACGAAAATCATGGGCGCCGTCATCGCCGAGAGCGCCACCAACTGGAACAAGGAAACGAAGATGACGGACGTATCGATCACCCTGTTCAATTACACCTCCCGCGCTCGTGCATACACCCTGCTGGCTTCATGGCCTGAAAGCGAAGGTGCGGGCATGGAAAACAACACCACGGGCGGTCGAAAAGAAGCGACGGGCGTGTGGGCGTGGAAGTTGGAGACGCTCGAACCGGGCAGCACGTACACGATTTCCTATTCCCTTTCGGGGCTTGAGCGCGGCGACTGGACCGAAACCGATGTTTTCTATCGCGGCAGCCAAGAGGTCATCGGTGCCTCAAAAATGGATGAAAAACTGCTCGAGGAAATACGTCGACAAGAGGCACGAGCCGATGCATCTGAAGGCGGAGACGACGGTCTTCTGACCGACGAAAAGGACGACACTGCGACCGCTCCTGCCATCACCAACGAGCCCAAACCGAGCGGACAACAAACCCTGATGGGGTTCGGGAGTGATGCATGATGTCGGCCAGCCATTCACCTGAAGAAACCAAGGCGGCTCTTCACGAGGTCGTCACCGAGATGTACGACAAAATCATCAAAGGTGAGGCTCCGACGATGACGCTGCCCGTCCGAACAAAGAACAACATCGGGTTTGACAAAACGCTGGGCGTGTACAAGTACGGAAAGAAGCGATCGGTCCGTGACGCAACAAGTTTAGGGTCGGCAAAACAGCTGCTGAGAGCGTTGTACGTCGTGGAATTCATCGAGAACATGATCGACGACGGCAAATCCTCAACGCTGAGAGAAATGTACTACATTTCGGAAAGTTGGGGTCTTGGAAAATTCTCATCGCAGAACGAATCCAACAACCTCGCCGAAGACCTCGAAGTCGTCACGGAGTGCCTGCGAGAGGACTTCAAACTGCGGCCTGAAGAGGACGGTGCGCGAATGATCGGTAACGTGACCATTCGAGAACGAAATCGACGGGGCGAGTGGATGCGCATCAACGCACGCGACGACGTAGGCGATTCTGGATACGGTGTTCCGTACAACGTTGAGGAAGAGAAAATCGAACTGCTCGAACACGATGTGAACTTCATCATGGCCATCGAAACCGGCGGTATGTTTGACCGGCTGATCGAAAACGGATTTGACGAGGATTTCAACTGCGCACTGGTTCACCTCAAAGGTCAGCCGGCTCGTTCAACGCGGCGCATTTTGAAACGAATGAGCGAAGAGTGGGATCTCCCGGTGGTGGTTTTCCTTGACGGTGACCCGTGGTCGTTCCGCATCTTTGCATCCATCGCTTACGGTGCGATCAAAACCGCTCACATTTCCGAATACCTCGCCACCCCATCGGCCACCTACCTCGGCATTACGGCCGACGACATCGAAGCGTACGACCTACCGAGCGACGACTTGTCGGCGAGGGACGTCGACGCACTGAAGGCGGAACTGTCCGACCCGCGATTTGCCAACGGCTGGTGGCAAGACCAGATCAACATGATGCTTGAATTGGGGAAGAAGGCGGAACAGCAGTCGCTTGCAAAATACGGACTGGATTTCGTCACCGACACCTACCTCCCTGAGAAACTGGGGGACCTGGGTCTCGCGTGAGCCCATGAGCGACCCTTATGGAGGAAGAGGGTCTGGAAACCACCGATGCAACCCTCCGAGCCCCCAAAGCGCTCCCCCTGGGGACTCCGCTTCGCAGGCATCGGCGGGCTCATGCTTTTCCTTGGTGCCATGCTGTTGTCCAGCCAAGCCAGCACGCTTGACTCAAGCATGGACCCTCGTGAGCAGCACCACGGCGAGCCCTACACAGGTGCAGGTACGTTCGCTCTTGGCCAGCTGAACGATTCATGCTACCGCTTCTACCAACCATCGGGCGAACCCGTCATGGACGTGAAGATGCATCGGGTCGAAGGGTCGTCGCTGGTGGGTGAACCGCTTGAGGAAAACCCGTGCCTGCTGGACTGGCAAGCCATGGCGACGGACGGAACCGAGTTCGTTCAACGATCTGCGTGGACCCTGAACTCAACCGGCGAATACGCTCTTGTGGTTTCGTGCGAATCCGACTGCAGCGAAACAAGCGGCTACCTGATGTCGATCGACGCCCTTCAAGCAGGTCTGCTCTCCTCAACGTGGCTCGTTGTGGGCGGCGCCATGTGCTGCCTTGGCGTGTTGACCACCCCGCTGGCGCTGCTCATCTACTTTGCATCAAAGCCAAGCAAGGCGCCCCGTGTGATGATGGTCGGGCCCGAGGGACAGTTGATACCGATCACGGACGTAAACCCCGAACACCCCACGATGTTTGTGCAACCCGACGACGATTCCCCGATTCAGCAAACCGTTGCACCGCCGTTTGCAGACACGGCAGAGCAACAACCGTCGGAAGAATTTGTTGACGGGTTAAGCGGCGTTGCATCGGGCTCGCTGCTCACAACCGAACAGGTTTATGCGTTGATGCGAGGGGATGTGGAAGGCGCCCAGGACCACGCAAGAACCGGGCGCTATCAATCCACCACCGCAGAAGACACCATTCAAAACGCTGCCAATGCCGCCGCCATCGCCTCATGGGACGAGGGCGTGCCGTTGGCGGAACCGCAACCCGTTCAACGGCAAATCAGTTCCGTCAAGCGGCCCACTGAATCGTCTGAGCCCAGCACAACCGACGCATGGAAGGACTGGGACGAACAGTGATTCAACGGTGCGTTCATAGAGGGGCGGTCACTACCCAACCTTGGGTTGAGAAGTATGAGCGACCTTGATCGAGTCCTTCATTTGCTGCAAAACAAAGTACGTCGCCAGATTTTGGAACGACTCGCTCGTGAACCTCACTACCCCATGCAACTCGCCGAACTGATCGGTGTCAGCCAACCAGCGGTGGTCAAACACCTCAAAGAACTCGAGAAGGGTGGGTTGGTTTCGAAAAACAAGGTCCCATCGGAAAAAGGAGGTCCCCCCCGAACCGTGTACGCTGTTGAACGTGCCATGTCCATTCATGTTGACATTGGCCCCGACCTCTTTCGCTGCGAAGAGCGCAAACTGCCAGCTGGCGGACCCATGCGGCTCTCCTCATCCCTCCCGGCGGCCTCTGTTCCCGTTGCGGAGTCGCTCAGCGGTCGGAAAAAGATCGCCGTGGCCGAAGGCTTGGCTCACATGCGAACCCTGGCCTCTGTTCTCGAGGACTTGGATGCACAGCGTGACGCGCTGATCTCGCTGCACCAGCACGTCCGCCAGCGCGTCTCGGCTGCTGTGGAGGCCGACTTTGAATCCTACCAGGACCGCAGTCTCATCCAAACAATGGTTGAAGCAACCGGGGATCGAATCGACCTCACGGCGCTCGTTCAACAACAACTCACGGGAAACCCCGATGTCGGAGACGTCATCAACACGCTGCGATCGAGGCTCGAGAAGCAAGTCGCACGTCGTTCCGGCCAGGTCATCGCAGCCCCGTTGGACACCGAGTTGCGCTGGTACCTTGGACCGAGGTCCAAGTGATTCGGCGCTGCTCAGTTGTCGGCTTCGTCAGCGAGGACAGAGACCAGTGAAGACTGCTCGGCCAATCGCTTGTTGACCTCGTCTCGGCGTCCCTTACCAACCAAGTACACAACGCCCAAGAGGGCGATTGTGAGAACGATCACGGCGAAGGGGAGCGCAGTCTTTCCTACCACCTCTCTGGCCACGTCCAGCAGTGGGCTGCTTGACTCGAGTTCTTCCGGGACGGGTTTGACGTTGTCTTCCTCGTTGGATTCGACGATTTCGTTCATCGGGTCAACCACCACATAAACGCCCTTGCTTCCAGCGGTGACCGGGTAGAGCAGGTACAGCTCGATTTGCTTGGCGTCTTCCGAATCGTCCGGGGCGAGCAGAGCGCCGACGACTTGTCGCATGACCACGCGCTCTTCCTCGCAACCGTTGCTGCGTATTTCACGCATCGTGTCGGCGTCGTTGGCGTCGTCGTATTCACACAGCACGATCTCGATGTCGGTCGCATGGACGTTCCCCGTGTTTTGCAGGATGATGCCGATCGGGATGGTGGAATCCACGTCACTCGAGGTTGATGGCGGCATGATGATGTCAAAGATTTCAAGATTGGGCGCTCTCAATCGGAGCGTGATGATGAACTCGTTTGTGTCGAGGTTCTCACCGTCCCAAGCGGGTGAATCGTCGTGGTCTCCGTCGTTTTCCATGTCGCCGAACTTGGACACGACCTTCAGGCCGAGGTTTCGCGTGTCGAGCTTTGCGTCAATGCCGACTTGAACGGCGGCCACCGTGGTGATGGTTTCGTAGGGAGCCATCTCAGGCAAGCGCCATTCTTTGATGTCTTGGAGGTAAATGCAGTTGTCCTCTGGGAAGGACGATGCGGTGGAATCCATGACGATGCACGGTTCTTCAACGACCAAATCGGCGCTTTGTTGGCGCATGATGAACCAACTGACGTCCCACGAGTCCAACGGAGACATGGTCGGCAACTCCTGCCAGAGCAGGGTGTCGCCGTCTCGCTGTGCGGTGTGATTGTTGAGGGTCGGAACATCGGGCACGTTGCCGTTGTTGGTGATGTTGAACGTAAATCGGACCACACGGCCGGGCGCAGAGGTTTTGACCGCGTTGTCCACGGTGGGGTCCATTGAAATCTGCATGTCATGGAATTCATCCACGGTCACAGCAAGCACAACCGTGTCTCGAATCCGAGTTTCCCGTCCGGATGCATCCGGATAGACTTCTTCCGAGAAGGCCTGCATGACCACGGTGTATTCACCAGCCGGAACGCGATCTGGCACGTTCATCATGACTTCGAACGCCTGATGGGTGTCCGGGGAGAGTTCTTGCAGCGTCTCGCGTGGGATTTCGATGTCCCAAATGACGTCAACACCGAACGCATCGGTGACTCGAGCGAGTCGGAAATCAAACCGATCGGGGCCGTTTCCGTCGTTGGTGACGGTGATGGGCAGCGATATCTTGTCGCCCGGGTTGACGTTCATGGACGTCCCCACGTCGGGGTCCACGCCCGCGTCGAGGTCAAACACGTGCTCAACGGTGGTCGAAAGGATCGCCGAATCGGAGATTCGAGGATAGCCGTCCAAGTATCCCTTCAGCGTGATGGCTGGACCAAGACCAGCCGTTGCGTTGTGTGGAGCGCACACNTGGACGGTGACACGCTTGGTGATCTTCTCTGCGTTACCGGGAATGGTCCACGCGATTGGGTCGCCCAAGCCGTCGCCAGCATCTGCGGACCCTGTGGCGTTCGCAAAGTCAACCATGACCAGCCAGTTTTCCTGACGCCAAGCGTCCATGGCGATGCCGTCGGGTTTGGTATCGGGTGCGCCTGGGGTCGCAAAGACAAGTTCGCCGCTGTCGAAGTTTTTGGTGACGTCAACGTCGTAGGATGCACAGTCTCCTGGTTTCACCTGAGAAGAACGGTCGTCCACTGCAAACACAATGTTTCCGGTTGAACGGATTGATACGAACACACCCAGCTCAAGAATGTCGTACGTGCCCTTCTCAACGGACTTGATGGGTTCACCCTCGGACCAGCCCTTGACGTAGATGACGAAGGCACCGGGATCTTCTGAAGTCGGTACGAAGACTTCCAGGTTTTTCGTGACGGACTGACCTGGGTCCAGCTCAACGCGAATCGGGAAATTGACCTGCCAGCCAAACGGCAGCAGCCATTCCTGCTGGCCTTCCAGGCTGTTTGGATCCCAGAAGACGAATGCGTCGTGAACGTTACCGGTGTTGGTGATGGTGATTGAGAAGATGGCGGTGTCGCCCTGTTCGATGTCGGCCATGCTGTGGGACGTGTCGAGGTTGATGCCGTGGACCACGTCCATCAGCGTCAGCGTGATGAGGTCGTTTTGGATGGCGGGGTCCTTGTAGGATTGAGCCGTAACCGTGATTTCCGCAAGTTCATCGCCGTTGGCCTGGTAGATGGACGGGGCTTGCACTCGCATGTAGAACCGAATGTCTTCGCCGCCCTCAAGGAAAATTGGGGTGTCGGGGAAGATGCTCGAGTGGTTGGAGGCAAAGTACAGGTTTGCCGTCCAGTTCATCGGAACACCGGAGATGTTCAGGCCGTACGTGTCGGCCACCAAGTCCTTCGGGCCGGGGGTTGAGTTGTTCATGGTCATGTTGTAGATGGTTTGCTGGCCGGGTTCGATGACGTGATAGAAGGTCTCGCCTTCGTCAAACTCAACATCGACTTGTCCCGTGAGAACGTGGGAATAGCAAATGGTGAACCGGTTGTTGTTACCTTCGTCGTCGCACGTGTTGGTGTCCGACCAAGCGATGTGAGCCCCGCTTCCCAAGTCGTTCGAGAAGGCAGGTGGCATGCCAATGGCCGGCTGACGGCCGCTGTTCGGGCCCAGCTTGTTTGAGTTCCAGGAGGTCACAGCAACCGCTTCCCAGGGGTCGAGCGCCACTTCGCCGTCGCCGGTCAGGTCGGTTTGGTTCAGGCGAGCGTAGAGAATCTCTTCGTTGGCCGAGAGGTTGCCTGAATCAACCCAAGCGATGTGAACGTTGTTTTGGTTGTCGGTCAGCAACGAAGGGAAGACCGAGTTTCCGGCATAGGGCGAAGCTGGTGGCAGGCCACCGTTTCCTTCAACGTTGGAGATGGGCGTGTCGTTGATTTTCTTGATGGCGTACGTGGAGAGGCCTTCCTCTGCGCCGTCCCATGCACCTGCCCCCTGCAAGCGGAGTTTGGTGTAGTAGACTTCGTAGTTGACGTCTTTCTCGAAGCCGTAATCTCGGCCGTCCATCCAAGCGATGTGGGTGTTGCCCTGCATGTCAACGCCGATGGACGGGTGGAACGAGTACGCGTCGTCGATGGTGATGCGGGTGTCGTTCACGACAACCAGGTGACCGTCGGAGCCCGGACCGGTGTCTTCGGCGTAGTTACCGCCCTGAGAAGAGTGGCCTGGAAGACCGGGCGTGAAGCTCGGGTCGTTGTTCATCTTGGCGTACGGGTCGAGAACCGACATGTAGATCTCGCGAGAGTTGTTGGTTGAAATGTACACCATGGCTTCAACAAGCAAGGCCATTTGATTGGTTCCGGTGCCCGATGGGAACTCGTAAGCCTGACCGCCTGCGTCGGTGTTGGCCAAGGTGTTGCCCGGACAGTTCCGGGTCTGCGTCGACACGATGCCGTTGGGGCACTGGACGAGGTCCATGAAGTGGGACTGAATGTTACCGGCGCCACCGTAGCCCTGTCCGTACAGGCCGACGGGAACGACGCCTGCGAGCAGACAGTTGTCGTGCGCCTCTTGAATGGCGGCCTTGTCGTCGGCTTGCTGCGACGGGTCGCCGTCCTTGGGGCCCTCGTCAGACACGGGAATCACGATTTTCGTGGCGTTGGGGTTCCAACGGTGGTCCGACTGGGTCGGAGGGTCGGCTTGATACCCGACTCTGCCCTGGGAGTCCTTCCACGAGAGACAGGCCCAGTTCGAACCGGGACCCCAGTCTTCGCCGGAGTAGCCGGAGTAGGTGTTACCGTTGTAGATGGTTCCGGGGAGCTTGCGGATGCCACCGGAGTCATCACCTGGCGTTTGACCGAGCGGCGTGGTTCGTGGCCCTGTGTTCTGGTTGTAGCCCTGGCAGTTACCCGAGCTCGCAGCACCTGGGAGTGTGTTGCCAAGTCCGTAGATGGTCTCGTACACCGTCATGTTGCCTTCCTCGAGCATTGGTTTGATGCCCTGGAAGTACGGACCGCTGGCGAAGTTACCAGCCGTAAATCACGGTGCAAATGTCGGCCCACTCGGTGTACATTGAGCCGGAGGTGTCGACGATGAAGGCAAGTTCGACCTTCCCGCCTCGGGTGTCGTCCCACGCAACTTGGACGTAGTCGTTGGCGTCCACCACAACGTCTGGGTGCCCTTTGTGGCCAATGATGGGCGTGAGCAAGGTGTCGTCAAAGAGCGTGACGATGGCACCCGAGCCGATGTCGGGTTGGATCATGGAGTAGTAGATTTGAGGCTGGTTGAAGAAACGTCCGAGTTCGTCGTAGTTGTCCTGCCAAACGATGTGGACGTTGTTTTGGCTGTCGATGTCCAAGGAAGGCCAATCACGGTTTTGGGAACGGCGTGAGATGATGGTGTCGTCGATGGCCGTGATGGTTCCGTCGTCGGAGGCCATGCCGTCCATGGGCGCTGCCCAGGGCGAGAGCGCGGTGTACATGATGGCGTGCTGGCCCGCCTTGTCGGCCCAGACAACGTGGATTCGGTCGTATTCGTCGACCGCCAAATCGGGGTGCCACACCTTGTGAAGTCCGGAATTGGTGATTTGGGTGGCGTCGATGAGGGTTTCGCCCCGAGGCGAAATCATGGAGTAGTAGAGGTGGAGGTTGTTTCTGGTCCAAACCAAGTGGACGTTTCCGGAACTGTCGGAGCCCACGGCTGCCTGCGAGTCGGAAGCTGTTCCCCCGTCCACGATTTGGACGGCTTCGGTGATGACGACGGTGCTGGCACTGACCGAAACCGACGCAATCAACAGCGACGACATGACGGAAAGCACCATGAGCGATGCAAGGCTAACGGATTTGATTTTTTGACGCATAGGTACACCTCAGACTTCTACGATTTCTCGTGAATCTAATCATACTTAACCGCGTCCCCTAACGGTCAGAATTGTGCATCTTCCACTCCACTCAATTCAACGGCCGCAAAGGCCGTGCTGCAAGGCGCATTGAGGCAGATTCAAGCCCACTCGGACGGATCGAAACCCGACCCAAACGACATCTTCTCGTCAAACTCAATTTCAGCCGCCGGCTGAGATTCCTGGCCGGCCGAGCCCCCGTTGTTGTTTGCCTTTGATTTGGCCCAGTCGTCCACCGGTCCTGGCTTTCCAACGCCTGGGCCGTAGGAATACTTGATCTCGTGAATCAGCGATAGTTTTGCCAACCACAAGCGACGAAGGCTGTTCATGAATTCATGCTTGCTCAAACCGTCAAACCAAATGGGTAAGCTGACGTTGAAGGCTTGGAGCGGTCCGGGTTTTTTCTCACCCTCGTGACCCATGTGAATGACCCAGTCCACGCCGGTTCGAATGAGATGCAGTCGGCTTTCATGAATCCATTCGGCCCAATCGCTTTGCTCGTCGCCCATGTGGTCTTTCATTTCCTTCTGTTGGCCCTCATCGACACGGGTCATGCTCGAAACGGCGACCAGGTCTCGGCCTTTGGGAACAACCACTGCGAACATGTGGCCTTGTTTTCCGCTGGGGTATCGCACGAGGAAGTGCGCGTGCGCTCTCGGGTCGTTCTGGGCTTTTGCGGACAGACGCTCTTCGGAGAGCCACTTTTTCAGCAGGTCCACCGTTTCTTCGGGCGTCATGTTCGAACCGACACTCTCCTCCCGTTTGAATGCACCCGTTCACGGGTTCAATTCTGTCAGAAGTCGTTCCAGTCGCGCTTTTTCTTCCTTTGGAAACCGCACTCGAGTCCACGCCTTCTTGGTGTCGACCCACACGTCCCACGCAGCGGCAAACGCCTTGCCGCTCATCCAAAAAACGGGAAAACACAGCAGGTAGACCGCCGTCAGGCCTGACATTGATGACGATGCNGCGAGCTCCAGCCAATCGGCTTCCCAGCCGGCCAACTCCGCAACGGCCGCACGGTTGTACCAAACCAGCGCCGTCCACGCACCGGCCACCACCGGCCAGACCAACATCGATCCGAAAAACGCAGCCAAAAACTGGTAGCTTGTTCGGGCGTCCAACCCTTCATCGGTCGAGTCGCCGAGAACTCGCCCGAGGGTGATTTGCAAACCAAGCGAGGTGACGGCGAACGGAAGCAGTGCCATGAACGCCAGAAGCGACAGAAGCGCACCGGGAAGACGACTCAACCGTGCTTTTCTCAGGACGCGCCCTTTCGGACCGAGGTCTCGGCCGTCCAGCCCACGGGTTTCGAGAATCTCGGCTGCTTCAAGTGCGGGTTGAACGGGTCCGTCAACGAGCGGTTCGGGTGGGAACGAGTGCGTACGATTTGGCCATGTGCGTCGAACCTCTCGAGCTGCGAGCACCTCGTCCTCCCACGACTTCAGCGTTGTGCCCTGCGCGCGTGCTCGAGCGTGTGCAACGATGTGGAGGGCCCGATGTTCCTGCCAGGACGATGTGTTCGGCGTCAANGTCGGCAGCTTTGCCTGCAGTTGGTCGCGAACGTGATGCACCGTCGCCTCCGGTGGCTCAACCCAACCTCCTCGGCGGACGGCTTCAACCATCTCCGTTGGAATCATGGCCTCGTCCAAATGGATTGGTTCGCCGAATTCGACGAACTGATCGGTTCGGAAGTGTTCTCGGCACCGGAAATGAAGGCCGACCGGAACCAAGTGCGGAAGCGGCAGATCGTTGGCTTTTGCCAGCGCAGCTGCGGCGAGGACCGTTCGGACTGGCCCGGTTTTGAATCGAATCATGTGCGACTGGCTGTGGCTCGTGCCTTCGGGAAACAGCACGCAGCCGAACCCGTGNGCGATCCCGCTTGAAAGTGCCAGCAGAGACCGGCCGTTGAGATGGAGCGCTTCCTCGTCCGTACAGCCTCCGCGAAGGAGTTCTGCTTTGCGAACGACGGGTTGGACGGCCAGTCGACGGGTCCACCAGCCGAGAAGCGGCCGGGTGACCAAGTCATGACGTGCACCGACAACGAATTCCTTTGGATGGTTCAGAAAAATCCCCAGCGGATCCATGAGGCCGTTGGTGTGCCATCCGCAGCACATGGCACCAGCGCCTCCGGCCGATTGCGGCACGACGGTTGAAGTGGAAGACGTACGGAATTGGACGCTGGAAACACGGCGGCACATCCAGAAGGCGATTTTGGTCCAAAGGTACGACCCCGGAACGGATGAGTCGTAGGTTGGAAGAGGTGCAGCAAGCAGTTTGTCAATTTTCATTTTCTTTGCCGACGCAGACAGGACGGGCAGTTCCTCGCCGTTGTGGGTCATTTCGTCCTCGTCCGTGGTGATGGTCGCCATCACACCACGTCCTCAAGCTGCGACGCAAGCGCGCCAAGTGCAGCATGGTCGGGTTCACCTGCAGAAACACCGGGCCACATGGACATCAGCGTTCCGCCACCGTCGCCCGTCGTACGAGGAAGGACGTGCACGTGAACGTGCGGGACTTCTTGCCCGGCAAGGGGTCCGTCGTGAATGCAGACGGTGAAATCCTTCGTCGAAAAATGCTTTCCAAGACGCTCTTGCACCNCTGCAACACCGGCCATGAGTGATGCTCGTTCCCCTGCGTCCAACTCGCTCAGGCGCTGGACTCCTCGACGCGGGACGACCAACGTGTGCCCGGCTCGGCGAGGGAAGATGTCCAAGAAAGCGTACCATCCATCGCCTTCAGCGACCTTGTGGGATGGAATCTCACCGGAGAGGATTCGCTCGAAGAGCGTGGACATGACCAATCGTGAGGGCACGATGTCTTTCTTCATTGTGGAGGGAGAACCCAATGGCCACCGGCGCCTTTCTTGACGGCAAGCGTACCCGTGGTTCCGTCCTGTGCGACGGTGATGTGGTGAAGATAGTCTTGGTTCGTCTCAGGGAAGTCCTCTCGTTGGAACACTCCGCGTGATTCTTGTCGGGCCAGTCCGCTTTGAACGGACGCCATCATCATTCGAACGGCGGCTTGAGCGCGAAGGATCTCCAACAGATTGGTGTTCGCAATGAGTGAACGCTGGTCGAGATGGAGCGATTCTGCGGTGATGGAAAGTTGTTCAAGCTTGGTCAGAAGGTTGGTCATGGTGTCGGCTGTGAGGCTTGAACACGAGGCCAGTGCAGCGCTGAGGTTGGCCAGGACGGTACCGCAGCGAACGACGTGGGTGGCGTCGCCCGCCTCCATCATCGCAGAGACGTCGGCTTCAGCATCCTCAACGGCCGTTTCGAGTCGCCCGGGCGTGCTGAATTTTCGATTTGCAATCCATTCACCGGCGTGCTTCCCTGCGGCCGCCCCGGAGGTCAGGTTGTCCAAGAGTCGATTACCGCTCAGCGGGGCTGCGCCGTGAAGTCCGGTGCAGGATGCATCGCCGGCCGCGTAAAGTCCGGTGAACCAGCGCGCCCACGTGCCGATGACGCAGCGACCGTGTCCGTCAACGGGCAGACCGCCCACGGTGTGAACGACGGTGGGTTCGAGGGGGACGGTTTGTCGGTTCATGTCGATGCCGGTGCGCTGCTTGACGAGGCGGATGAGCGACCCCCACCACGCAGCGCTCTCGCCGAGTTGCCTCGCATCGAGGACGGGTTGAACGGCGGCGGAAACAGCCTGATTGATCTCAACCATCGAGCGGTCTGCCGTCTCAATGGGTGCTCCTGATGCTTCGTGAAGTTTGGCACCGTCAAGGAGTAAACCGGTGGGCAAGAACAGATTGGTTCCTTTGATGGCCAGAGGGTGGTGACTTGTGAATTCCATGTCTCGCAGTCCGACGCCTGCTCGGAACGCCATGTCCATGCCCAAACCGATGACGCCTGTGGAGAACGCACCTTCGAAACCTCCGTCGGCAACGATCAGCGCTTTGCACTGCAGCCCGATGATGCGGCCGTTGATCATGTCAAGGGCAACGAGACCTTCAACCGATTGCTGAGAGTGAACCAGCGTAAGAGGGATCTGATCGCCGCGACGTATGACGCCGTGCCGCATGCATTGTTCTTCCGCCACGTGTTGGAGACCGTTGGCGGTCGCACTGCCGGCGTCCACGGTTCGCGGTTGTTGGTGGCCGGGGCCTTTTCGCACCATCGGCAGCCCTTGGAGATCACGACGAAAGTTGAGGCCTCGGCGCTCGAGAAGATCGACTTGGCGGACGGCTCCTGCCGTGGTCTCCGCGACGATGTCTTGGTCGCAGAGGAAACCCCCGCATCGAATCGTGTCCTCTCGGTGGCTCCGGTTGTTGGACTCTTGGAGGGAAGCGGAAAGACCGTCCAAGGCGGCGAGGCCTGGGTCGCCCAATCCGGTCGACGACATGAGCAACGTGCTCGCTCCAGATTTCGCTGCCTCAGCAGCGGCGTGAAGTGCAGCGGGCCCGTCTCCGAGCACAATGACATCCCATGCTTCCATTCTGAAACTCCCCCAAGAATCCCGACGCGGAGGACCGCCATAAGGTGCGCGCTCAAACCACAAGCCGGACGGTTCGGCGGTTCAACCCGCTGTGTTGNCCTCAGACTTTCGGAAGAGGCCGCGTTGCCCAGGCACGGGCTCGCTCCAACTGCTGGTTTTTGGCCCTGCTTTGGAAGCTTGATTTTCGCTCAACAATGGTTCTCAACACGCGAGATTCGATGACCACACCTTCCTCGTCTCGAAGAATGACCTGGACGTATCGTTCACCGACCTCTTTCTCCGGCCACGCAACCCCCAACCAAAGAACCACGCCTTGTTGAAGGTACCTGGGGACCCAATCCAGGGCATCGTCCTCTCCCTCTGCGTTCAAACTAACGGCCCCGCGCGGCGGTGGACAGGCCTGAAGTTCAAACCGGTGATCTCGTGCGAACGGTTCTCCACCGGGGCAAACAACTTCGATTCTGGCGACGGTTTGGTTGAAGCTCTGGTTGTTAAGGGCGATGAACAGGTGCCCGGTGCCTTCATCGCACTCAGGATCGAGTGCGACGTCCATGCGCCATGGTGAACGGAGCATGTCCGGATTTCCTGAAAGAAGGTCGAGTTGCAGGCGCTCCAGCAGGCGAAACGCACTGGGTTGCCAAACCCGTGCATGGGCGAGCAGGCGCTGAAGCGTTCGCCAGTTAAATTTCGCCTCTTCGTCCAGCAGTACGCTTCTGATGGCGTCGGGACGAATGAATTCGGTCAGTTCGGCCATGGCGATGCTGTCGCTCAAATCGTTTTTCGCGTGCAAGTGCAAAATGTAGAGAACACGTTCCCAAGATTGGTCTTTGTCGTAGCCTGGAAGAATGCTCGCTCGAAAGTCTTCGAGCCAAGCCCGCCAGTCCAAATAGAGGTCAGGGTCAAGATGGAGGACGATGAGTTCGCCGAGAATGGAGCCCAACTGCGTGGGGTGGTGCGTGGGAGCGTGATGGACAAGACAGGGCATTTTGTCCCCTTGCTGCCGAACCGCATCCAGGGTGAAAAAGGAGTGGAAGGAATGGGCAAACCCGAGGGTCATCGAGACCAGGAACGAAAGGTTCCAGACCAACGAATCCTGTCGGATGACCGTTCCCAGTCCGAGAAGAAAAACAGCGCTTCCAGCCAGAAGACTGTTCACGGTGTTGTGACGGCGCACATCGGTCAGCCCCTCCAAAATACGGTCCATGCCGGGTTGGGAGCGCAGGGACAACTTCCCGCCCGAGGAATCTTCGTCAATTTCCCGGAGTGAAATACGGGCCTGAATGGATTGCCACATGGCTTCCCCGGCCAACAAAGCAGGCAGAACGATCAGGAGCAATGGAAGGAACCAGAACACCATCACCCAACCTGGATTGGGCGGTGCAATGGACGGTACGATGACCGAGAGCAGCGCCACGAAAGCAACGCTGGCTCCAAAAAAGAGGCGAACGAACATCGTGGCCGGGTGACGGGCGACCAGTCCAAAGCGCATGCGAAGCCGTTCCTGTTGCTGCCATTTCTCCACCGTGCGTTCGAGCGGGTTTTCGGTCCGAGCGAAGCCGTGACCGTAAGGATCGGGCAGAGCGTTCGCCGGCTCGTTCGCATCGTCGGCCATGTCATCCCCAGCGTTGGGTGAACGGTCTTGAATATGGCTCTTGTCCAGATTCTGGCGGGCGTGGCAGGATTCGAACCCGCGATCTCCGGCTTAGGAGGCCGGTGCATTATCCAGCTGTGCTACACGCCCAACCGTCGCTGAGATGCGCCCTTTCATGACGCTTGCGCAGGCGAACGAAGATGGCGTTGGCCGATTTCCGAAATCCGATGGAGCAGTTCTTCGAGCTGAATTCGTTCTTGGGCTGACCGCTGCAGGTTCATGTCGCAGGCTGAAACGGCTTCCAAAAGGTCGGCCAACACCGCATCGGAATAATGGGTTCTTCCGGCGACCAGAAAATGATGCAGGCGATCGACGACGCTTCGTCCGTCAAGATCGTGCGTGGCCATCATCTGATCCAATGCGCCCATGGCTCCTTTGAGGACACGGGTGTTTTTCTCGCCTTGACGTTCCCATTTCCAATCGTGAACGCGACCACGTAGTGCTTCCTCAAGCACCAGTTGAACTTCGCGTCGACTGCTGTTGGCCATCAGCAGTTGGATGTTTTTTCGATCACCGAGGAGTCCACGACGTGCAAGAATTTGGAAGGTAAAGATGGCCTTTCTGAGGTTGCCGGAGGCGACGTGGGCAATGTCACCCAGGACCCCCTGCACGGGTTGAAGGCCCTCAGCAACGGCGATGTTTTCCAGGCGTTGCTCAATCATGAGTCTCGTAAGGGACGGCATTCGAACGTGCTGCGTTCGGCTCCTNAACGCCTCAATGATGCGGGAAGGTGTGTGGGTTGTGAAAATGAAACGGGCGCTGCGGCTGCTGTCCTCCATCATCCTTCGCAGGTAGGATTGACGGGCATGGCCGAGGTAATCGGCGTCCTCAATGACGATGATGCGGGAGACTGCGGCGAAGGTTCCACTCGACGGTGCCGGAGATTCTTCACCTGCAGGTGGTGGAGAACGATCGGCAGATGCGCTGATGTTGTGGTCAAAGGCGTCCAGACTCGTCCGTCCTGCCAGCGTGTCCTCTGAACCAACACCTTCCGGGCGTAAAAAGGCCTCAAACCTGGCCATGGCACCCGCCGTTTTGTCCAGATCTCGGGCCTGCAGGACGTGGGTCGTGGCTCGCCACGCAGGGCCGAGGACCTGTCGACAAACGAGTTGGAGGGCAGCGGTTTTTCCACAGCCGGTCGGACCTGAAAGAAGGAGATGGGGCGGATTGGCCTGCAGGGCAAGGTGCTTCAGAGCGTCGGCAACCTGAGGGGTGGTGAGCAATTCATCAAACCGCTCAGGCTTGTATTGCTCGAGCCAAACGGTCATGACGTCAAGGTCAAGACGATGGTCCTTGAACCCTGCGAGAGGATGCCATCACTCGGCGTTCAAGCGCTTGGTGCCGTGTCGGCGGAGTTTCATGAAAATACGGGAACCGCATGCCTTGCAGCTGATGCCGTTTCGCTCTCGGTGGAACGATTCAAGGTTTCCGCAGTTGGCGCACTTGTAATCAACGAGTTCCACCATTGTCCTCTCTCCGAGCCGTGCCACCTCGCACCCGACTTTAAACTGTTCATTCACCGCAACGACGCAATTGGGCGTCGTATGTTTGCACTGCCATGACCATGATCGAGCCTTCTTGGTACAGTTGAACGAGCTTGACGGCCGACTCGATCAGCGTACGATTCAACATCGCAACAATCCACTCGAGGTCGTGACCGAGCTCGAGCTGTTCGATCAAGAACGCCTCATCGCTGGTCGTCCAAGGCGACGACATGCGTCTTCAGCAGACGCTGCCACCAACGAGTCCGGGCATCAAGCGAATGCGGCTGCCCGCTTCCAAGTTCATGTTGGCAACGTCAGCCGTGTTGACGAGTTGGTCGTTCACAAACACCCAGGAGCCTTGGGTCTGGCTGGCCTTCTCGGCAAGGTCGGCTTGGGTCATCACGGCTTCGGTGTGACCGGTTGGGTCGGCAATCTCGACCACGAAGGTCGGGGCGTCTTGACCACCAACGAGTCCGGGCATCAAGCGGATGCGGCTGCCGGCTTCAAGGTTCATGTCGGCGACGTCAGCGGCGCTGACGAGCTGGTCGTTCACGAACACCCAGGAGCCCTGGGTCTGGCTGGCCTTCTCGGCAATTTCGTTTTGGGACATCTGAACGGTCGAGTGTCCAGATGCATCGGCAATTTCTACGTCAAACTTCAGTTCTTCTTGCATGGTTGTTCACCTTTTGAAGATTGATTCAACGACTCCTAATAAAGGCGCGACGGAGACCCCAATGCGACAGGTCCACGGCGGTCACCGATGAGAGGATGCATCTCACTCAATTCCGACATCCTACGCTCTTGAGCGTACTTGAAGACATCAAAGCTTGAGGTTTGCTTGACGCGCAAGGAGGTGGATGTGCATGCTGTGCTCCACCATGGCCGCGTTGGCCCACGCCTGGTCAAAATCGGCTCCCACAGCGTAGGCACCGTTGCCACGCACGACCACGCATCGCATGCCGCCCTGATTCAGGGCTTCAGCAACCTGACGCAGGTAATCCTCGGGATTGTCGGGGTCCGGGTCGACGATGATGATTTTTCCAATGTGCTGCTTGCCGATTTCATCGATTGGATTGAGGAGAATCAGATCCTTCTCGCAACTCGCTGCCGTGGTGTGGGGGCCGTGCATGTGGATGGCGGCCGCCGGACCGCCGGTGACCATGGAGACGGAAGCCAGCACCACCTCAAGCACGTGCCAGTCGGTTGGGGCGCCCCGAGGAGAGGTCGACCCCAACGGAGCCGCACACAGGGAGCGTTCGTTCATGCGGGGGAGCGTCACCATGTGCTTGGTGGAAATCATCAACCCGGGTTGCTCTGGGTGAATCATGGCCAGTGAACCCATGGTGGCCCGGACGAGGTGTTCTCGGTCGAGTTGTCGGCCCAAGCGGACAAAGTCAGAAACGATGTACGGTGGAATGACGATGTTGTCCTCCACCATGGGCGGCATGGGAGGTTCCTCAAGTTCTTCGATGACTTCGGTGGCCCCCACAACGGACTGACGCAGACGAGCGTTTTCCATGTGAAGACGTTCAAGTTCAGCTTCTTTCTCGGCGAGGAGGTCCAGCGTTGCCTGATCGATTTCTCCTGAAGGTGGGGCGGATTCCTGCGCCGTTTTGGCTTCTGCATCGTCGTCAGCGGGCGCTGCGGCCGCATCGTCCACGTTGGGTTCATCGCTGGGTGGATCCTCAACCGTTTCTTCCGAGGACGCAGGAATGGCCTCCTCCGCTGCAGATTCATCCTCTTCGATCTCTTTCGAGGGTGCCTCGGAGGCCTCGGGTTTGGCCTCAGAAACCTCAGGTTGTTCAGGCGGAGAGGGCGGGGGCGTGCTTGGTGGGTCGGTNGGGGGTTCGGAGGGAGGGTCGGAAGGAGGGGCGCTCGGTGGACCGCTGGGGGGTTTGGACGGTGGGGCGGATGGAGGGCCGGAAGGAGGGCCGCTCGGTGGACCGCTGGGAGGTTTGGACGGTGGGCCAGAGGGAGGGCCGCTCGGAGGACCAGATGGAGGGCCGCTTGGGGGAGCAGAGGGAGGGTTTTCTGGCGGGGCTTCGGACGGGGAAGGTGCTTCTGCGGGAGGCTGCTCAAGAGCTCCAATGTCGCCAAAAGCGTCCCCAAGCATGTTGTCGAGTTGGGACGCTTGTTCATCGTCTCGTGCTTTTTCTGCGGAGGTCTTTCCTTTGGCCATGGGGGCACCCATTTCACCGACATGGCGCGGCTTAAATAGCGGTTGCGTCCCCGACAAGGTGCTACAGCCCGCTTGGTGTAGAGGTTATCATGCAGGATTGTCATTCCTGCGACCCGGGTTCAATTCCCGGAGTGGGCGCCACACTATTCCGCTTCCATCGGAGCATGCTCACCGGACGGTTTTCGACTTGCTGTGGCGGGCATCAGGTACCACATCAACGGCAACACCAACAGCNAATCAAGGTTCTTCCCGAGTTGAATTTGGAACGTCGATTCGAACGCAATGAACGANGATGCGTCCTCGCTTCCGGGCTCGGGCACCGCCGCAACGACGGCGGTCCTGTTTTCCGGCTCGACCAAGCCAAGGTCGTAACCTGAATAATCTGCGTCCAACTGAAGACCCAACCAAACCAGGGACACGTCGGACGATGAATTGGTGTGGACAAAGGAGACCGTCTCAAGTTCAGCGCCCGGTGTGTTGGTCGCGGTCTCGTCATCGGCCCCACCGCCCCCCAATTCAAGCATGTAACATGCCGGGAACACCACCGAGAACGCCACGAGCGTGGCCAAGAACGCAAGCGTGCGGACGTGGTGGCGCCACCTCATCCCGGTGAGCATCAACGCTTCACTGAGGACCAGCACCACCAGAGCGCCCATCACCGATTGGCGTCCAATGTCAAGCCATGCTCGCTCCTGCTCCGCTTGCGTTGATTCACTCGGCGCTGGTTCCGAATCGTTGTCGGCCTGTTGGGGGTCCTGCTCACCGCTCTCGTTGATGGGCACCGATGCGTCGCCGTCTCGAATCAGCGTGTAGANAAAAAACGACGTGGCTTTCTTGATTTCAACGTCAATCATCGTCTGATCTTTGTCGATGGCCACCAGCGAATGCACCTCGGTGGGGGCGGGTTTTCCTTCGGTGTACGCGCCCTCAACGGTGGCGACGATCCAAGCGGAGATGAACACATGAACAGCCAAAAACGCCGTCACGGCAAGACGTACGGCACCAAAGGCGCGATGGGGCGAGGGCCGTGGCAGCACGGCTCATCCGCCTCCGTTGCTCCTTTTGACTTCACTCGTCCTCGTGGCGTCGGTGACCGGCGAGCGCGGCAAGACCGATCAGGGCCATCACCGTGAGCGGAGAGACGAAGGGCAACAGCCCGCTGTCCTCGGCCACATCTTCTGCGGTTTGAGGCGCGCTCCCGGCGTCCGAACCTTCACCCAGACCGAGGTCCGACGTGTCGGCGCCCGCTTCTTGGAGCACGTCCACGAGTTCTGTCAAGTCGTGGTTTTCCACGTCCACGATGTCTTCCAAGTCGTCAAACTCCGCCATCTCTTGCTGAGCTTCTTGGGCCGGAACGCCCGTGATGTAGCGAATGCTGGCGAAGGTCAGGGGGAGTTCTTGGCTGTAGCCGGTGGTCGTGGGCCCTGCGATGACGTAGCCGTTTTCCGATTCGTCCCATGCGTAAACGCCCACGCCAACAATGGTGGCGTGCTCGTTGCTCCACAGCGGAGCCCACATGCCGTCGACGTAGGGGAATTCAGGGGCCTCGTTCTCAGCAACGTTCTCAAACGTTTCTTGCAGGTTTTCGCCAAAGGCTTGGAACACCTGGTCAACCCCCGACTCGGCGAGCGCCTCAGCGATGGTTTGGACCTTGGAACTCACTTCGGGTCCCTCGCTGATGGTCGTGCAGCTTTCGTAGGTGTCGAACGGTTCGCTCTGACCGTTTTCAACAAGATCGGCCCGGAGGCAGTAATCGCCCGGCCCTGAGATGTCAACGGTCGTCTCAATTTGGACGGTGGTTGAGTCCGCGAACATTTCGCTTCCTTGGGCAACCGTTTGTTGGGCACCGTCGGTGGTATCGACCACGTCCCAGTTGACCGTCACGTCGTTGTACGTGTTGTAATAGTGGCCGGCTTCCACGGAAGCCTGGAGTTGATTGTCTCCAGCGTCCTGAAGGTGCGTAGCATGATGGCGAATTTCCGGTCCGTTCCAAGAGCCGGAGCACCAGTTGTCGGCTTCGAGAGCGAGGGTCGTTCCGTCCGCCTCGGAGAGGATGGCGGATGCACACATGACGGTTTCACCGTAATCCATGGCCGGTGCGACCACATCGGAACGGTATTCGATGTCTCCTGCATCGACGTTGATTCGGGCATCGCACGCCCACGCAGCGCAGGCCATGATGTCCTCGGCGATCACCAAGGCGCCACCCTGCTCGTCGTTGAGGGTCGCGTCCATCAGATAGTACAGGGCGGAGCCTTCGTCAGCCTGGTCGGTACAGTCAAAGTTCCCGTCGTTCAGCAAGGCAAAGGAAATCGTTGTTTGGTAGTCGTCGCAGTAGAAATACTGTGGATTGTCGGCGTCGTATTCATCGCTGCCGTCGTCGCAGTTGGCGATGCCGTCGTTGACCCACTGGAACGGGATCTGCTCGCCGTCGCAATGGTGCCAGTCGCCGTTGTTGTCAACGGGTTCGTCCGAGCCGTCGCCGCAGTCCTCCTGGTCGTCGTTCACCAACGCAAACGAAATTTCTGTTCCGTCGTTGCAGATGTAGGTGGTCGTGAGGCCGTTGTCGTATTCGTCCGAGCCGTCGCCGCAGCTGTCATAGCCGTCGTTGACGCTGTTGATGGTGATGGTGTAGGTGTACTCGTCTTCATAGCAGGTGAAGGTTGGGTTGGCCTCGTAGCCGAGTTGAGAAACGTCAACTCCACCTGAAAATCCGTAGTGGTCTTCTCCCGAACTGTAGTCGTGCATGACCTCGCCTTGAAGGTAAAAGTCCGCTTCATCCGAGCCGTCGTCGCAATCTTCCTCGCCGTCGTTGACCCAGTGGTTGGGAATTTCTTCGCCGTTGTCACACGCCCATGTGTCGTCGCCACCGTCGTCGTTGGCGTCGCCGCCGAACAGGTTGCCAAAGACATCAGCAAGCGAATCTTCGAGCGCCTCCTCAAAGTCCTCCTGAACGGCTTCTCCGAAGGCCTCACCGGATTGAGCCAGAACGTTCCCCATCATGATGAACATCACGGGGTTTCCGGGCGGGCACGTTTGGCACGCTGTGGCGTCGATGGTTGTGCCGTCTCCGAGGTCGACGGAGAGGGGTTCATCCGTGCGCAGGTCGAACTCGACATCGTCCATGCCTGCATCGCCTTCGTAGTCGCCCTGACTTGTGAATTCGTCGTTGATGATGATGTCGAACTGCCCCGCGTCAAATCCGAATTCTTCGGTGGGCAGGCCGGTGAGTTGAAGGTCGTAGTCCGCGGAGCCGCTGTAGGTTCCAGTGATGGTACCGCAGTCGTCCCACACCTCGGCTTGGCTGCCGTCGTCATGGACTGCGATTTGGGAGGAATCGTGTGCGCAGTTCCACGAAGTGTACTGGTTTTCAGCCGCTTCAATGTAAATTGGACTGGGGTTGCCCAAGCGCCAAACGGCGCTCGAATCGATGGAATAACTGAAGTCGATGCCGCTGGCGAGGTTGACGCCCAGTTCCTCACCGCCGCCCTCAAGGGCCACATCGATGGAGAGGTCTGCGTCGTTGCTGATGGTCATCTCGAGGGCCATGTCGGCACCCACCAGCTGGTAAGCGTCGTTGAGATACTCGGTGTAGAGGATGTCCACGGTCAGGACGTTCTCGGCAATGGATTGAACGTCGATGTCGAACGCAGCGGAATCGGTTTGACCGAAGCTCGCCGGTTCCGTCCAATCGGTCATGAACACGGCGTTGGACAGAAGACCGTGTCGAAGAACCACATCGCTGGAGCGGCTCCAGACCTGATGTGCGTTGCCTTCGTGGTCCTGAATGGTCTGCATGCTGATGTCTTCCGTCTGGTGAACGTAGACGTTGCTGGCACCGGTGGTCAACTGCCCGATGTCAAGGTTGAACCCGGCATCGTCGGCGTCCGCCATGATTTCGGTGAACAATTCTTGGATGTCCAGACCGGTCACGTTTTGCAGATCGCTGTCGAGGCTGGTCCAGTCGTATTCCACGCCGTAGTAGTACTCCGAGGCTTCGGAGGGAACGGCTTGCACCGTCGCAATGGGCGAGAGTGCTGTGAGCAGAAGGAGGGTCACGAGCAGGCCGGGGGTTGTTCTTCGCAGAGGGGACACGGTCCCTTGCTGTCCACGATTCCCTATAACGCTAGTGGGTGTGGTTTTCGGGGTTTTTGACCGCTAAATACGAGGAATTGAGGAATTTTCGAGCGAGTTTATAGTCGAGGCGACGGCGGCGAACGCCGCTTTTGGTGTTGCCCATGAAGGCCGTGAGGAACACATCGGCGGTTGCACTGCGGTAGTGTTCAATTTGTCGATTTGCTTCCAAAACCACCCGTTCAAGGTCGCTGGGCGAGAGCGGCGTTTCGATGTAGGTCATGTGTCGACTGCTGACCTTGATCTTGCGTCGGTCGTAGCCAAGCTCGCTGCCGAGGCAAAATCCGATTCGCATCGAGCCGTCGGATTTTGTCCCGTCCACGGCCCGATAGCCCATGGTGCCGTCGGGCGCATTGAACCGCACGTGAAGGGCGTCCCCAGGTGAGGACAGCGTTCGCTGATGGATGGCCCACAATTCTTCGTACAACCCAAGACANGCGTCGTTTTTCCANACCAAACCTTCTGGATTGCTGGTCGTGAAAACCAACACGCAGACGGGGTGTTCGGTGTCGGTGAACGGGTTTTCCTCGAGGATGGTCACCGAGTGAAGCCGCTGTCGCCAGTGGGGCAAACGGTTCAAATCCTGGATGACCGATTCTGGAACGATCCACACCGAATCGTCGTAGTGCGCAATGGTCCGCTCGATGGCGATCTTGAACAGGTCGTCGAGGACACCGGCCCGAGACGGGTCAACAAGGCTGGTTGGCTCCTGCTGGAAATAGTCCACCGTGGTGGAACCAAGCCGCTTTGCGGAGTTTTTTGCGAGGTAGGGCGGGTTGGTGAGAACAAACGCCCGGTCGTGAACCGGTACGTTTCGGATGGAATCGTTGGCTGCACCCCACCCGTTGGCGCCGCACATGGACGGGTCCACATCGTGCCCCACCGGAGAAAATCCAAACTGCGATGCAGCCCTGAGCAGATGCCCGTCGCCCGCAAAAGGGTCGACGCAGACGGAATACCGTTGGCGAAGGGTGGAGAGATGTTGTTTGATGTGAGGGCGCATCCACACGACGTCCCGGGTGAAAAACTGCCCGAGGTCTCGTTTTGCGGTGATTGACATGGCGACTACCCGTTGCGGCGAGCACGGCAAAGGGCAACGAAATTTTCGAACATCTCCTTGCCAAACTCCGAGTCGTTCACCTCGGGATGGAACTGAAGGCCAAAGCGATCGCCGGCCTCGTTTTCCATCCCCTGAACCTTGCAGGACGCGCTGCCCGCCGTGATGAAGAAGCCTTCCGGAACCACGTGGACTTCGTCGTTGTGCGATTCCCAAACGGTTTGGGTTTGCTGGGTTCCGGCAAAGATGGTCCCCCCGCCCTCGACGAGTTCAATTTCCATGGCGCCAAATTCAGGCTCTGGGGACTCTCGAGCGTCGCCGCCGTAGTGCCGAGCCATGAACTGGTGGCCAGCGCAGATGCCCAGAATGGGGATGTCGAGCTCAAGGTACGCGCCACAATTTCCGAGCTCTCCGGTCAAACCGACGCGCGCTGCGCCCCCGGAGAGAATCAGGCCGTCCAATTCGCGAAGTTCCGAAACGGGCGTGGTGTTGTCGATGATTTGCGTGTCCACCTTGAGGTAGCGGAGCATGCGCCACTCCCGGTGCGTCCACTGACCTCCGTTGTCGACGACGTCAATGACGAGTGGTTTCTCCGACATGCCTCTCACTGCGTTGCCTACACTTGAGGAACGACCATGAACATGCCGATGAATGAGGAGCGTTCGTCGAGCCCGGGCACCGTGGGGTAACCATCATCGATGGTGGACGGTGATGGTGCCGCAAACCTTGCACCAGACCTTGATGCCGTCTTTTCGTGGAGGAACGCCGGCGATGTTGATTTCCGCTCCACACGTGCACTTCACGATGTTCTCCATGCCTCCGTCCAGCCAACGGTGCTTCATGAATTGAACGCTTCAATCCCACGAAATCAACGTCTCGAAGACCACAAAGCATCGCGTCGTTGAGAAGCCTTTCACCTCAGAAACGTGCAGTTCGGACGGTACGCCACCGGCGTTGAGGACGATGTCGCTCANCTGCTCCCTTCGACCGGGAAGGGTTTCGCGTTCCACGATGGCCCAACCGCGCAACAAGGTGAGGTCGCGCTGATCGAAGAGCTGAAACAGATCGGGGAGATGTTCGAAACTGTCGTGCGGCAGGTTCACCAACACCACCTGCGCCTGGCCCCGAAGATGCTCGTCGTCCTTCCACGAACGAGCGTCCTTACAAACGACGGTCGAAGGCGAACATGGTGGGGTCCTGTTGCGAGTCCATCGCTCGAGGTTGGNGGTGAGCAATTCCACGGCCCGGGGGTTCAAATCACCGGCCAAATAGCCTCGGACCAAGCCCTCGTGTTTGAGCAACAACGGGAAGGCAGGGCCAACGCCGGCGTAAGGGTCGGCGATCACCACCGAGCGCCCCAGCCGTTCCTTCAACGCCACCACCCGCTCGTAGGTGGTCCGGCGCTGTTGAGAAAGGCGGGCTGAAAAGTACACGCCTGCGGGGTCTACGCGGACAACAGCATCGTGTTCTCGAACCGACGTTTCGGTCTCGATGCTTCCGTCTCGACTGGCCAGGATGTGCAAATCACGGACGCGGTAATCGCCGATGACTCCATTATCCGCGCATACAATACGGACGTTTGGCATGTGCTTCAACATGGCCTCAGCCATGGCATCCGCATGGGGGTGAAGATGTTCCTCTACTTTGACCAACAAGACGTCCCCCTGAATCTCGTACGCTTTGGGCCAAACGGAGGCGGGAAGTGCTTGGAGTTCGGGAGAGAGGTGGTCTCGCCAGTGCTGAGCACCCTGTTCGTTCGGAGCCACCTCGACCTGCGGATGTCCCTCCCACCGCTCGTCGTCTGCACCTGGCGCAGCGTCGTTGAGCGGAACCGCCCGCAAGTGTTCGTCCAGTGCGACCACCCCGGTGTCAGCAAGCCACCCGTTCGCTTTGCAGCGTTCCAGCCAAACCTGTGTTTGGTTCCTCGGCACGCTCAAATGACGCATGGCCCTCGCACCTTCCAAGCACCTCGGTGGTTTGAGCATGGCGGCCAATGAGACCCACGTTGATTCTCTCCCAAAAACGGGGCTGTTGCTCATCGGCATGGGGCTGGGACGAATGGAAGGGATGACGCTTGAAGCACTGGAGGCCGCCACGCTTGCCGACCATCGCCGGTACGAGGCCTACACCGCCCTCTGGCCCGAGGCTGAGTTGGCACGACTGGAAGCAAAGGTCGGTCCGATTCAACGCGTGATGCGCCCGGAGGTCGAAGACCCCTCGGAACTGCTTGAGCTGGCGGCATCGTCCTTGGTGGCGTTGTTGGTGGTCGGTGACCCGCTTCAAGCAACGACCCACGTCGACCTCCAACTTCGTGCAGCAGAGGCCGGCGTTTCATGCAGGGTGCTCCACGGCGTGTCCATCACCACGCTGGTCACCGGAGCCGTAGGGCTGTCAAACTACAAATTTGGACGGCAAACCACGTTCACCTACCCCTACGGAAACTGGATCGCCACCTCCCCCCTTGAGGTCGTGGCCAGCAACTGGAGCCAAAACCTCCACAGTTTGGTCCTCCTCGATCTTGACCCGACGGGTCAGGGCATCGGAGATCAACGCCCGATGACGCCGGCCGATGCGGTCCGCTCGCTGGGCATGATGTGGCACAGCATGCAAACGAACGAGGCAGATGGTTCGGCGGAGGACGCGTCCGCAACGGCGTTTCAACGGTCAATGCAAACCGACTTTCTCAAACAATCGATGGAAGCCATGCAGGTCGTGTTGTGCTCGGACATGGGGACGCCTGAGCAAAGCATCGTGGCCACCACCGTTGGGGCGTTGAGTGACGAAACCGGCGGCCGGTTGAACTGTCTGATATTCCCAGCAAGCACGGGTGAGGTTGAAGAGAAGGCCCTCGCTCGTTGGAGACGGGGTGAGTGAGCGTGTTTGGATTGCCGGATGAAATCGTCTTGCTCCTTTCGTTTCTGCTGTTCATGGGAATCTTCGCTGGCGTCGGACTGGCGTCCATGTTCGTCAAGCAGGACACCACCGACGACTACCTGGTCGCAGGACGAGGCATGCACCCCGCTCTGGCCGCCCTGAGCGCCGTCAGCACGTGGAACTCTGGATACATGTTCATCGGGTTCATTGGATTCATTTTCATTCAGGGCTATTCGGGTTTGTGGATCGGTCTCGTGTCCACCCTCGGCCAAGCCGTCGCTTGGATTTGGATTTACAAATTCATTCAGAAGGAAGGCAGCGAGCGAGGCGTGCGTTCGCTTTCGTCCCTCGTGTCAAAAACGGCCGGTGCACCCGAAGCCAAACTTGCCGGCGTGCTCTCCGTCTTCTTCCTCGCGATTTACGCCGCTGCTCAACTGGTGGCTGGTGGCGTGGCGCTGCGCACGATGCTGGGCTGGTCGGAAGTGATGGGCATCCTCATCGGATTCGTGCTCGTTGTCGCATACTGCTACGCCGGTGGCATTCGGGCGTCGATTTGGACCGACGCAGCCCAATCCTGTGTGATGATTGTGGGCTCCTCGATTCTGTGCTACGTGGCCGTTGCAGAGGTGGGTGGCCTGTCCGGCCTCCACGGGACCTTGAAGGACATCGACCCGGGCATGGTGAACCTGTTTCCGGCTGACTTGACGTTCGGGGTCACGTTGTGGATCGGTGCGTTCTTCCTCGGCGGTCTGGGCGTAGCGGGGCAACCGCAGGTCGTGTCGAGGGTGATGACCCTCAAGGACGACAACGACCGCAAGCAGGCTGCCATCTGGTTCTTTGTCTGGCAGACGCCGTTCATCGCCCTGATGTTCATCATCGGGCTGGCGTGCCGTGCCATTTTCCTCGATCTTGACGCGTCGCAAGCACAAGAGGGGTTACCCCTGCTGGCCATCGAAGTGCTGAATCCTTTCCTGGCGGGTGTGATTTTGGCATCCATCTTTGCGGCAACCATGTCAACGGCTGACAGTCAGGTGCTTGCCTGCACGGCCGCCATAACGGACGACGTGAAGCCGGAATGGAGTCAGGAACACGCAACCACAAAAATGGTGACCATCGCTGTTGCCATCTTTGCCACCCTGATCGCTTTGGTTGGACAAATGTTCCCCGGTTTCGGCGATTCGGTGTTCGCACTTGTCGTGCTTGCAGTGTACGGCCTTGGGGGCATTTTCGTTCCGCTTCTGCTCGTTCGAATGATGGGTTACGAGCCCGACACCGAACACACCGTTTGGATGATGACGGCCGCCATGAGCGCCGTCATCGTGTGGAGTGTCAGCGGCTACGGTGAGGACATCTTTCCCTCCATACCCGCCATGAGCGCCGCCTTTGCGACCCACTTTATTCTCTGCACCCAACGAGCCGAATCCAACCCCAATCCGTTTGGACGCTACAGCCTTCCAACGCAAAAAACGGTGGCCGTCGGAGCAGCCGTTGTGTTGGTGATGTTCGGCGGCTTGGAAGGGGCCTATCTGGCCGTGGCCCCCGATTCGGAGGACGCCCAAGGGGACAATCCGTATCAGCTGACCTACACCGTCAGCGAATGGACCGAAGAAGCGACCCTGACCCTGTCCGACGGCGACACGCAAACCTTTGAGGTGACGATCGATGATACCATGACGGGCGTGGTGATCGCAGAACTCAAAATCACCTACTCCGATACGGGCGAAACCTTCACTGCGGCGTGCGACGAAGTTGTCACAACCCCTGATTACAGCGGCCTTGCAGGCCCCCTTTCCGAGAGTGACGACACGACAAAGTCCACCACGGCCTGCGACACGACCACGGTGGTCGGCACCATCCGTCCAAACACCGACCTCGACCAGTACGCGAGTGAAGGCCAAGGCAACTACACGCTGAACGGAACGGAAAGCGAGCTCATCGAAATCCTCACGACGCTCGGAAAATCACCGGAGATGGTCGGGACGGTCGCCATGGACGTCGCTCTCAACACCAACGAAGGGAGTCCTTTCGGCAACGACAACACGGAAACGGTAACCGTGGTCCTGAGCATGCTCATTTTCCAGCCCAGTGGCATGAACCCCGTCACAGCGTGAACGTTGCTCCTTGTTCGCCGACCTTCCAGCCGTGGTCGAGCACGGTGGCATGCTCCACCGATGCAGAGTCGTGAACCGGGTTGGTGTGGTTGAGGTGGATAAAGTAAATCTCAGGATCGCCTTTCTGCCGGGGACCGAGCCGATTCAAGGTCTCGCTCACGGGCGGATGAGGAACCTCCAGTTGGGACCTGCCGGACAACTCGTCTGAACTCCAAAAGGTGCCGTCGATCAAAGCAAGGTCCACGTCCAATTCTTTGAGCCATGCACGGATGGACGGAGCGTCGTGATGGTTCAGCGTGTCGTCCCAGCGGTCGTGGTCCGTGAGGTACAACACCGAGCGGTTCGGGCCGCGAACGACAAAGGCGTGCATGTCGGAAAGTTCGGCTCGATGAGGAACCTCGACCGCTTCCAGTCGAACGGTTTCCGAGAGAGCGTGGACGCGCCCAGAGGCGGTCACCTCCGTTTCAAAGACCCCTTGGTCCAACATCAGCGCCCATTGAGGGGTCCGTTCGATCAGCGTGTGCATGGATTGGGAGGCGTACAACTTGAGGCGGCGGGCGTTGAGCGTTTCCCGGCCGAACAGGCCGAGACCGTCAACGTGGCCAACGTGTGCATGGGTCAGAATAACCGAGGACAACGGAGGGTGGCCCCAAAGACGCAGTTGGTCCCCGAGGGCGCGGGTTGCGTCGATGAGGTGGCCGCTCCCGTGTTCATCGATGATGCCAAGGCTCACAGGATGACGAACGTCGGCCGGACCGAGGTCCTGGCAGCACGGCCGTTGGCAACCCGGCTGCGGACGGCCCCCGTCTTGGGCGGTTCCCAAGAGCGTCACGGTCGGCATGGGTCAACCAAACCGACCACCGACATGAGGGCTTTCACGCGAAGGTCTCAAACCAAACCACGGGACAGGCTTGGTTGGGGAGCACCGTGGCAGCGCCGTCCAAAGTGGAGTTCCCCGGTCAAAAAAAGACACGGGCCCGGATGCGAGGCACCAAACAGGCCAACGAAGCAACCGCCAAAAAATTGGAGCGGGAGCTTGGACAGTTCTTGGAAAATCCACGCAGCCATCTTCCTGCCATGGAGTTTGGAGGAAAATTGCGCTGGGGAAGAACCGACCCCGTCACCAAAACGCTGGCGGAAATTGAAAAAATCATCAAGAAGAAGAACGACCTGAAATGGCTTTCGAAACGCATGATGGCCAAGCGAGGTGACGACGTCGCGAAGGCGTTCGCCGGCTCGCTCCACGCTGCCCACGACGAGCAGTTCAACATGGTCGGTCAGTTCAACTCTGGCTCCTTCGGTTCGGGCTCGTACGTTCGCCGAGGCGACGGAAAACCCGGGTACCTCGCTGGCATACAGAACTACGCCAACCTCACGCTGCGCATGCTTCCCTGGGAAGAGCACGCACGACGCGGCATGTACTTTTTCAGTTGGGAAGGTGGTTTTGTGTGCACGGGCCCCAAACCAGAACCACCGACCGACTGGCTGGAGAACGTGCTCAGCCGGTCACGATTTGATTTGAGCATGACTGAAATCGACGGTCAAAAGGTGTGGACCACCGAAGGGTTGGACGCCAAGCAATTGGTGGAGGGTGGTAACTCGCCAAACGGTCACGTTGCGTTCAGGTTCCACACAGGAGCCGTGGTCGGCTTGGGCCTGGACGCCTTGGAGACGTTCTCGAAAAAGGATGCTCCGTTCGTCCATCACCTCGCCCTGTCCATGCTCCCACCCATCCTCCCGTCCATTCTGTCGCTGGACGCCGTCTGGACGCCCCGAGGATGGCCGGCCGACCGGCCCCTTCCCGAAACGTGCGTTGAGGGGATTGGCAAAGTTGTCGACGCCTGGCAGGGCCTGACCATGAACGAAGGCATCGTCTCGTCGGCGATGAAGCAGACCGTGATGGAAGGCATCGATGAGGGCGTCCTTGTGGGGGAGTCTTGGTTGGACGGTACCTCCGCCGAAGCACTGCAGGACGCCCTGAAGGACCACAACGGATCGGCCGAGGAGCGTTTGCTGGCCGCTGAGATCCTGCGGCTTGCGGTGGCCGACCCGCACGAAGACGCCGCAGGCTTGCGAATCGAAGCCAAAGGCAGTCCGGAACAACGCGACGATCGCTGCACTCGAGTCATGAAATCCGCCACGTGCGGGGACGTCCTCTCCGCTTTTTGGGCCACCCACGGATGGGAGGCGTTGGCTGCCCTCGGTTTGGAAGGGGAGGATGCGAGGAGCATCTGGGAAGAGCAACGNGACTCGCCCAAACCCTTTGGAAAATTCCTCAAGGGATTGGATGCGGCCAAGGCGCTGGCGCAACAGAAGGCAAGGTTCCCCCCTCACGACGACAGCGGCGTGGCTACGACCATGATTCACGACTACATCGTGGCAGGTTTGACCCAAGGCATGGGTTCGGTGGAGCGCAAAGCCACCTCAAGGCACGCCACCCTCGACCAAGCAGCGGCATCCTGGGCTTGGTTGGTGGCGGTGGGCCGGTCGGGCGGCCAAGAATGGCACTTTGAATCCAACGCAAGGGACCGAGGTGGCGTGTGGGCCGTCCCAACC
>FUFK010038405.1_pt1 | contig 61704 bp, 95 predicted proteins | sample 1021851 | NCBI WGS metagenome assembly FUFK01 (sample SAMEA51879418, study PRJEB19060) | metagenome
AATCGCACCTACGCCATTTATAGCTCTGTCAAGAATATCAAAGTTTGTATTGGTTGTTGCACCCCAAGTACCTGCTTGTTCGCCTGTACCAATCTTCTCTATGCCATTATTTGCTGTATACGAACTCGCCATCTATAACTCCTAATTTGTACTCACATCTGTCCAAGTGTCGCCTGTGTGAGTAATCTCTGTCCAACTATCACCTGTATGTGTGATCTCTGTGTAAGTCACAGTAACACTCGGAACGATTTCTGTAAATAATAATTCACCAGTAGCTGTCTGTGTTAAATTAAAATCTTGTGTTGATACACCAGTAAGTATACCAATACCAGCCGTAGATTGTTCGGCTAAAAACTCTATATCTGTTTCAAGCTCTGTACCCTTAACAAATCGACCAGGAATATCATCTAAGCCAAAGTTAAAACTCATAGTTGTAACTGGTATATCTGGTACAGCCGATCCAGCAGATGTTTCAGTAAATATTGCTGATATATCTGCAATACCAGTTAGTATACCAATACCAGCAGTTGCCTTAGAAGCAATGCCACTCATCTCTGCGTTAGCTTCGAGTATTTTACTTATACTGCTTATAGGTGTTTCAGAGAGGGCGACATGACCTAGCATTAGTCTGCATCTTCTATTGTAAGTTCACCTGCATCAACTTGTCGTTTAATTTCAGCGTAGTGTTTGTTGTCTAAGACCATTGGCACACTCCATTCAATACCATTTATTGTACATTTTACAGCAGCATTTTTGCCATCAACACCTTTTAAATATTTTGCATTTGTAATTTTAAAGTTCTGCATCAAATGAAAAATCTCCAAAAAAGTTAAATAAATCTATCGGTCTATTATCTGAACCACCAAAACCACCACTACATTGAATAGTAAATTCTATCGCAGTACCCGGTTTTCTTTCTGCAACTTGACCAGTCATTGTTCGGTTAACATGGGCTTCACCTTGTGTAGAAATACTTGTAGTATTATCAGAATATCCACTATATACATCAAAAGAGATACTTGGGTCAGCCCTCATTCTTACTGGTGTATAAATTGTACCTATTGCACTCGTAGTTCCAGATTGATAACCAGACATTTGAAATCTACCAAATAAATAAAAATACCTTTGGCATCTAGCTAAATTTTCTGCAAAAGTTTCATACTTAAATGGTTGAGCAACATCACCTACGTCTATTTGCAAACCTGTTAATTCCATATAATCATCATCATTTCTACCTATACCTAAATCATGTCCTGCCCATCTATTTACAAATGTTTGGTCAGCCCATGTTGTTGGTAATGTGCCTGTTGTTTGATTTGTTCCACTATCTAAAATAAAATATAAACTTAAACCTGTTGATGTAGTTTTATTAGCACTGTCTTGTGCCAAGCTAGTATTTGCAATAATAGTAACTGATTTTTTCTCCCAAGTATTTGCCTGTGAGATTGTAAAACTTCTACTGTATTCAACAGATGCACCACCACTTGTTGTTTGTGCTTCAACAATACCTGTTCCAGTTTTGTTTGATTTTACATAAAACGATACAGTAAATCTTTCTGCATCTGATGTACCCATTTTTAATATTTGAGTGTCATGTCCTTCAATGTGGTATGAAAACAATGCGTAATTTGACGCAGCAGGTGAACCACCACCTGTAGTACATAATGCTTTTACAGATGTTTCAAATTCTGATAGCCCTGTTGAACTGTTTTGAGATAGTGTCCAAGTTCCATGACTACTTGGATTAAAACCCCATCTATCTACTACAAAGTTAGTGTTACCTGTTATTGATGCAGTGGATGTTCCTCTTTGTGCTACACGACAATCTCCGTTTATTATCATGTTAGGCATTGCTAAAGATGATTGACCACCTATCAATGCCGCTAATTCTGCTGCTTTGCTCATGCTAAATCTCCGTGTATTAAAAAGCTGTTAAATGCTTTGTCAGATATGCCACTGCCATTGCTAGTAACATATACAGTAACAACTTCGGCAGAAGATGTTGTAACATCATCGTCTTGATGTGGTTGTGTTCCGTAAGAATAAGTAGTTACATCTGTTGCATCTGCGTTATGACCTGATATAGTATATGCTTTTGCTGCTCTCATATTGCTTGTATAATTCATTGTAAATCTACCAGAAGCATTATCTGTTATAGATGCTATGTTATTGCTGTCTGTTGAAGCAGGAGTAGATGTAGCAGAAAAAGCACTCCATGCTTTTGCAGTTCCTTCAGCTATAACACTCGTTGCTACAGAGTTATTGCCACTTGCATCCTTTAACGTATTCACTCTTAGTTCACTTGCCATTACGCTAAATCTCCTATTACACCATAACCAATAGGATCTCGGTCAGTTAAACTGGTGCTATTAAAAACAGATATTCTAACTGTTGCAGTTGTTGTTTCAGACCAATCTATACCACTTGTATTTAAAGAATTAACAAACTGTCCTTCCAAAGCCATGTAAGTATCAGCAGATAACATATTGTTAGTTCTTGTCACGAAATAAACTCCTGTGGCACTGTCGGTTATACTTCCACAATTAAATGAATCATCAATAGCGACAGTTCCAGTACCATCTATTCTAACCCATGCTTTTAATAAACCTTGTTGCAAGTTTGTTGTTGTACTGTTGCCCTCTCCTGTAACAGCAATGCTTCCTGCCGTTGTTACACCTGTTATTGTATCTACTTTAAGTATACTTGCCATTATGCTAAATCTCCATTTACTTGACAGGTTGTGTCATCATAATCATACAAAGTTCTATCAGTGCTAGATGCGGCATAAGCAGATTCTGTTGTTACAGCACTTGTAGTTCTACCATAATCAGAACTGTCATGTTCTACAGACATTGAAGGAAGACCACTACTTTGATTTGTGTGAGCTGCTGCGGCAGTCACAGAATAATTTACATTACCCATATTAGTAGTAAAATTGTTAGTCCATCTACCTGTTGCATTATCTGTTAATGAAGCAGAATTAAAACTATCCTTACTAGAACCTGCATCACTATCCCAACAAGACCACAATTTTGTTAACCCTTGCACAGTGGTTGTTGTGCCACTACCACCCTCTCCAACTGTAACAGAATTATTAGCAATTTTTATGTTAGAACCACCACTACCTGCTTTATCTACGATTGTATCTACATTTAACTGACTTGTCATACGATACTCCAATAACCATTAACAGTAACTGTAGCAGACTGTGTTATAGGTCCTGCACTTACACCATTCTCATCACTGTCAATTGTTATATCGTTGGATATAGTCTGACCATTTAATCTTATAATACTGTTGTTGCCTTTGAACGGATAACGAGTATCTGATTCAGTTTTAGTGTAGGCATTGTTTACACTAAACACATCATACACAATCATCTCTACTACGTCATTTAAACTTGCACCTGTGACAAGAACAACTGTTGTGCCTGTTGTCGCTGTGTAGTCAGTGCCGGGCTTTAACAACACACCATTCTGATACACATCCATGTACAAACTGTCGTTGTATGACAGAACTAAGGAGCTACTATCTGATCCACTGAAAGAGGTTTGCCCTGCTGTGGCTTGATAAATAAATCTGTTTCTTACTCCAAAGTTTGGTGCTTTTCCTATGTATGGCATTTAAAAATTACTCCCCTTTATGCCGTACAATGATACTCTTGAACCTGCAGCAACATTACCAGAGCTAAAATGAAGTTTTAAATAATTTATTGCACTTGTTGTTTCTATATTTGCACCACCATCCCATTTATATTCTTGAGCATTGTGTTTACCACAACATTGATAAAACATATATTTATTAAAACTTGTATTATTCATATTAAAAAAATGTGCATGAAATACAAAACCTTGATTAGCGTCATTTCCTAAATCTGTTGCTATTTGAATTTCCCCTGAAGTGTGGCGATTTGCTTCAGAACCATGACTAGAACCATTTATTTTAGTATAATGTCTACCATTATCAACAGCAACATCAAAAGTAGAACCATTGTCTACTGAAATACTAATCAGTGCTTCAGCAGAATCTGTAGCTGGTGTAACAGCTTTTCCAATCATAAGGTAATCATCATAAGCAGTTGTTATGTAAGTGTTATCAAAAGCAATTTCGGAAACGGCTACACCTGTGGATACAGTGTGTAACTCTATCAAAGAACCATCAGGCATATTGTCTGCTGCCAAAGTTCCTAATTTTGTAGCGGCAATTGCGGCACTTGCATTTACTTCTGTATTTGTTACTGCACCTGCATCAATTCCACCAGTTCTTACTTTAGTTAAAGCCATAGTTTACTCCTTATGCGTAAGGACTGTCACCAAGTACAGATGTATCCCACGCTGCTTTCAACTTATCAATAGTATCTGCATCTGTGATAGCTTTTGCCGCAGGTGCATCTCTTAATGCTTTCTTTTTATTAACACTTGCAGTTTTAGCAGAAGCGTCATCTGCTTCTAATGCTTTCATATATGTTACATCTTCAGCTTCCAATAAAGGTGTTCTTACTTCCCTTATCTTATCTTTAAATATTTCTTTAGCCTTAGTCATGTCTTCAGCTATAACTTTACCAGAAATCGCCCAAGCATTTCTAAAATGTCGGTCTGATGGCTTTGATGTTACTGTTGAAGCATCAATCTGGTTGCCATCCTTATCTACGATAAAACTTGTCATATTATCTCCTATGCTGCTAGTTCTATATCTTCTCTAATTTGCCATGCGTTTCGCCATTGACGATGCTCTGGCAGTTGATGTAAACGGCAGATCACCATCTTTGGTTTATTGCCTTCATCCCATGTACGCCATACACGTTGTGGAATATCTTTCATAATTAAGTATTCTATTGCCTGTTCTTCTGTCATTGCTTCAATCGGTTTAGTGTTATGCAANAAATACCCTCTCGTATGTTTTTCAAAATCAGGTTGTGCTTCGTCTTTTGCTAATTCCCAATATACTTCAACAGGTGGTAAAATGCCACCCTGTAATGCACAAGCCATCCAATTAGGGTCAGGAACTAATACTTTTGCAGGATTGTCCATATCCTCTGGGTCTTCGTATACTACTCGTATATCTGATTGCACTTTCTCTAGGTTATCTTTTGCCCAATGCAATCTTTCCCATAAATGTGTTCCTTGAAACTCAGGTGTTTTTATCATGCTAAATCTCCAAATAATGCAGTAAAATGGTCGCCATTTGTTCTTGTTAAAGAATCTGCTCTTTGAAGTAAAGTTACCATGTAACCTGTACTTGCTCTACCACTTTCTCCAAGACAAGCCATGTCTGCATCTTGCATACCTGTAACGGCTGCGTGAGCAGCGGATACCATATTATTAGTAAGAACAACTGAGTGTATTCCGTCACCATCATCTGATGTAGATGAAACATTAAATGAATCCCCTACACTTCCCGGTTCAGTTGCACTCATCCAATTTTTTGCTATACCATTAAATAAATAACTTGTATCAATAGACTTTTCTGTGTTTGTGTTTTTAGCATCAGAAGTTGTCAACGTATCAAATTTTAAATTACCAAAAGCCATTATGCTAAATCTCCTACAAACTGATTAGTAACATAGTGATAATCGTAAACACCTTGCGTAGTTGCATGACCAAAAGCTGATACAATCTCACAACTTCCTGTATCCACATCATTTCTATTGTGACATTGTTGACTATAATTCATGTTAATTACATCTTCATTTGCACCATGTGTTCCTGCATGACCATAACCCTCTGCTGTTGAAAAGTTATTTGTAAAATTAGGTTTATGAACACCCTCTGCTACATCTGTATAACTACCAACATTGAAACTATCTGTAGCAGAAATTGAACCACCACTGTGATTTCCTGCATACCAAACTTTAGTTAAACCTTGTTGCAGATTAGTCGTAGTAGAACCACCTTCACCTGTCACGGCAATTGAACCTGCTGTGGTTGTGCCTGTAAGAGTGTTGACCTTAACTGTACTCATGCTAAGTCTCCTGTCCAAAGAATACTTACACCTGTTGCATCTCTCATAGCTGCTGCTGTAGTATTGTATGCATATACATTAGAATTTGATGAACCTGAATTATTTAAACCTATTTGATAATCCCAATGTCCATCAGAACTTGCAAATCCTCCACCTAATCCATGAGTGCAGTATTGGTCAGAATTAAAATTATTTGTATGAGTATGGGTAAAATTTCCAGTGCTATTATCTGTTATACTACTAACATTTAAAGAATCTCTAGCTGATGACGCTCCATAGGATATATTAATCCAACCTTTAGTAACTGCTTTAACTATGTTAGTGCTTTTATTAGAACCATCAACATAAGTAGAACTATTGTTTATCTTAATATCTGTTCCTGCTGTTCCACCAGTTTTTCTAATAGTGTCTGTAAATAAACTACTCATATAGTCACCAATGTTCCACCTGACTCAATCGTTAAAGTCACTCCACTTGCAACTGTAAACGGGCCAGTGACGTTAGCGTTCTCTGTAGCAAGTATTGTTATATCTGCTGTCAATGACTGAGCATTTGTTCGGAACAATCCACCACCTTTAAAATTACCTTTGTTCTCATCAGCAGGTGTTATTGTTGATGCTTGAGGAGCTAGGTAGTTTACGAATATGTTGCCTGTGCCACTTGAAGGTGCTGCAGTAAATGTTAGAGTTGTACCATCAGGTATTGTATAAGCTGCAGTATCTTGTACTACACCATCTACAGATACAAGAACGTCTTGTACAGAACTTACGGCTGTTGTTAATGTAAATGTTGTATCACTTCCATCACCATTAAATCTCTGTACGGCTGTTGTACTTTGATATGCTGTTGCTACATCTTTACCTATATATGGCATTAAGTGATCTCCATAATACTCATTGTAGCACTAATTTTATCAGCTACACTACAGTCAACTTTTATTATATCTGATGCTTCTAAAATTATCTTATTACCTGACATAATTTCTATACTACTGCCTACAGGCACTGGTGCATCTTTTACAACGTGTGAAGTTTCATTAGAATTACTACTGTCAACTATTGTAACTGAGACTGTAACTTGTGAGGTGTGAACATTTGCAAGTGTTAGTCCTATAATTACAGTGGTTGTACTACTAGGCACAGTATAAAGAGTATCAGCAGTGCCTGCACTGCTTGGCATGACTGCATTGTTTTTAAGTTTAAATGTATTTGCCATATTTTATCCTAACGCTATTGCTAATGCTGTTGCTTCGTCAGCAATGACTGTGTTTAATGCTGTTCCGTTTACAGTAATCGCATCTGCTTCAAGTGTGCCATCTATATCGGCATTACCACTAATATCAAGACTTGTTGCATCAACTTCACCTGCAACTGTCAACACACCACTAGCCACTGTCATTAAATCTGTATCGCTTGTATGTCCTATTGTTGATCCATTGATAATTACATTATCAACTGTCAGTGTGGTAAGTGTTCCTAAAGATGTTATGTTAGATTGAGCTGCAGTTTGTAATGTACCTGCTAACTGTGTTGCTGTTAGTCTTCCTGTACTTGGATTGTAAGTTAAATCTCCGTCACTTTCTAATCCAAGATTACCACCATCTAAGTCAGCACCTGCTGCAAATATAATAGCATTATCTTCGTTTGTACTTTCATTGTCTGTAATTGTTACTGTTGTTGCTACTGCTGCAGTTCCTGAATACCCACTAGAAGTAATTGTTCCTAATGAAACACCACCATCTGCAAAAGTTATTGTACCACCATCTGCATCTAATGTGATACCACCACTTGAGTCTAGTGTTACAGTTGTTCCTGCAAGTTCTGCCGTACCATCTGCCGTAATTTGTATGTTAGCTGCTGCTGCATTGTCATCAGTTGTAACAATATCTAGTGTGCCATTTGTTCCTACTGTTATAGTAGCTGTGTCGCTACTTGAACCTGTCATAGTAATGACTTTGCCATCAATTGCTACATCATCTACAGTAAGAGCCGTAAGTGTTCCTAATGATGTAATATTGGTTTGTGCGGCTGTTGTTAGAGTTACGTCAGCTATGTATGTTTTTACACGGCTCATGTCAGCACGTCTGTTTGTACCACCCCCACCATCGTCAACTATAATTTCATCTGCATCTGCAAGAGCAGCACCTATATCTGTTCCACCATCAATATCTAATGCACTGATAGCAACCTTGCCTGCTGTTGATATTGTATCAAGTTTAGTATCAGCAATCGCTGCACTCGATTTTATATCAGCATTAACAATGTTTGTTATTGTATTGTTGTCAGAATCTATACTTTTGTTTGTAACTGTAGCAGTTGACGTTGCTGACAATAATTTAGCATTACCACCAGAGCTAGGTAGTGTTAAAGTATTTGATGCACTTTCTGAGTGTGGTGCACCAATAAGAGTTTGTGCATGAGCATTTGAACTTTCACAATAAAACTTAATCTGTGATACAGCACCACCATCATTTTTAAGATCAATCAAACCACCTGCAACAAACAAATCATGTGGTATGGAAACATGACCATCTGCATCTTCAAAAACTGCTTTATCAGCAGGATATGTCATAAATATAGTTCTTGTACCAGATGACCAGTTTACAGCACTATTTGAGTTAGAACTTGCTAATATAGTTGTCCTAGCTAATGTAGTTCCAGAAGATGTAAATGTACCAATACCAATTTCAAAGTCAGTATTGTCAGTGCAACAATAGTAAGTTGTATCGCCATTATCAAGATTAGCAGTAAAAGTCTCAAAACCAGTTACAGCACCAGCTAACGTGTATGTTCCAGTGCCTGTTGTAGTTGTAGTTTCTTTTACTCTATCATGTATCTCTAAAGCCATTACTTCAACTCAATGCTCAAGTTTGTTGCGTTTATTCTAAATATGTCATTTTGTGCTAAAGTTTTACTTGCATCTAATTCACCTACAAACAATATGTTACCACTTGAACTTGCGTCTGCAATAATCACATGAGTGATTGTGACGTTACCACTGTCTGTCTTTGCAGGAAACTCAATCGCACTTGTGTTCTTTGCTGTCTGTGTATCTGTTGAGTCAGCACCTATTGTTGTCCAACTAGCTGCTGCTACTTGTTGTCTAGCGTATCCACCAAAACTTGCTTCTGTTACTGAGCCTGTTTCAGCCGCAGATACTGCTGTACATAGTCCAACATATATACTGTCACCTGGACTTGAGAAACTAAGAGAATTATTTTTAAATAAAAAATGTAATAATCTTCTTTCTAAATAGTTGGTTGCTGCATTTGAGGTTGCCATAATTTATCTCCTATGTCCTTGCTCTTCTAGGTAATCCTTGCCTATAAGCATCAGCATTTTCCCTAGCCTCACCTAAATCTTTTAATCTACTTACTTCTTCCATGAATCTTCTTTCATATAATTGCATTATATCTGCTTCACCTTTCATAAAAATATACGCTTCTGAAAGCGATCCGTAAAGCATTGCGTTCAACGCATTTTTACTTAACCAGGTAGTTGTTGTATCACTTGATATGGCAGATATCGCAGAAGATGCACCAGTTGTACCACCAGTAACCGTTTCACCACTTGTAAACGCTGTTGTAGGTACAATAATTGTTAACTTGTTTGTACTATCATTTTTACTTTGTATTGTAGCTGTAGCACCACTAGATGCACCAGTTATAACTTCATTAACAGCAAGACTAGATGAAGATGCAACTGTTAGTTCAATCGTGCTATCTGCTAAACTTGTTGGTTTATAATAGTAGTGTAATTCTACAGAATAGTTACTGTTAGGTGTTGGTGCGAGTATAAAATTATCCACATCAAATCGTGCATAATACTTTGGTGCACCAGTTGTAGAGCTATTAGGATTATACTCTTGTATAAAGTTTACATCCTTTTCTAATAAAAACTCTATATTGCTGGAGTTTGTTATAGATAAACTAAATGATGCTAAGTAATCAGTTGGGACTGATAGAAATCTATCTGAAGATGTTGTAGCACTTGTTACGTTTTTTCTAAAATATTCAAAATCAATCATTTTGAATAATCTATTTTCTGTTGATCTAATAAAATCTCTTAAATGAGACACAAAGGTTGTTTCAGTGTTTTCAGTATAATCTTGAATTGCACTCTTCAATGTTGTTAATGTGTAACTCATTTAACTCTCCAACGTCACGGGTCCAGCAGAAGCTATACCGCCACCGCCCGTAGTATTTCCTAAAGTAGCTGTAGCACTTACGCTTATAGTATACCTATTTGTATCTACCACAGATTGTATAGTAAAGCCAGATGAACCTTGCATGGTAGAACTTGAGATACCATCAAAGGGTGCTACGTTTCTAAATCTTACAGTATCAGATGCAGATCTTCCATGTGCTCGTTCTGTTACTGTAACTGTTGTTGGATTACTACCGCCCGTACCAGTTTTAAAAGGATTATGTGATAGAATCACAGAAACAGAAGGTTCATCCCTATCTGGTCTAGCATCCTTTATGGCTTCAGCATCTGCTGTTTTTACTCTTAAATCTATTTGTGGATGTTTAGGTTCAAACTCATCTTTACCTACCAACAAACCATTCCACTCTTTTCTCATATCTCGTAAACGATAACGAAATCCAGATCTATCTGATATGCCGTAAGAGTTTTTGCCTGTTGCAAATCGTCCCATTAAACTCTCAAGTATTTGATATCTGGTGTTAGATTAAGTGCCACTCTATCTTCATCCTCGGCTGCTGCTCTTTGAAACTCTTCTTCATACACTGCTTTTAATAACTGTGTTCTTTCTGGTGCACGTTTTATTGACAAATAATAAGAAAGACCTGCTACCATGCAAGGTAAAAAACGAAAAGGAACATCTGATGTGTTTTGCAGAGTATCTGCATCTTGTATTCTTCTAACATAGAAATACTCTAATGTATCTGTGCTATTCTCTGGAGTAGGCCATAAGAATATTTTAGGAGTTATCTGTCTATCAAAATAATACTGTGTTGGTCTACCCTTTTGAGTTTTGATGGGTAAATTTAAATATTCACCTCTTGATATCTTTGACATACTAAAATCTGTGCCACTTCTTCTAAGCACAACTTCTAACAAATCTGTATACTCAGCAGTGAAAGTATAACTAGAGGTTCCTTCTGTAAGAGCTTGTGTTGCTGAATTTACTGTCCATAAGTTAAGTCCTCTGTTTGCCCATTCAGAGAACATGATGTTAAGAGAACGTCTAGCTGTTCTTGCATCATAACCTGTTCTAACCTCAAGACCGCATCTTTCGTATGCTTCCTCTACAATCTCGCCTACATCTAAATCAAAGTCTCTTGAATCCGAAGTTGCCATTTAATCCTCATTATACAAATTATCAAAAATTTTATTTACATCTAATGTATAGTCTAAATCAGATTTTGAATAATGTATATGCTGTGAAGGTAAAAAATCTGGTGCACCCTCACCTGTTTCAAACCATGCTGGATGTGTAACACGAACTCTGTTATTTGGCAATGCCACGATATTACCTGTCCATTTATCAGCATCTAACAAATACATTACATGACTTTGCTTATGCTGTGCTGGATCATCTGCTATTTCGCTGTCAGTATAATCAACTGTAAACAAATATTTAGCTGGGTAAAATTTACCTTCTATTTTAGCTAACCAAGGACATGGAGTTGCTCTATCTAAGCTATAAACAGCATGAGTGTGTGAAGGACAATCCCAAGGCTGTGCATTGTATACATCCATAGGCACGGGCCATTCTTCTACTGGAATATCAGCCATAAGTGCTGTTATAGGCATTCTTGCCCACATAGCTCCACCATGAACATTAGGATCATCTGTGTCATCTACCTCTGAACCAGTAAATATCATTTGAAAACTTAAACATCTATTAGGCATAGTTGTCACAGCAACTGCCATAGCATGTAAAAACTCTCCGTGGTATCTAAGATGGTTACAGGTATATTCTCTCCTCACCCAACATTTAAAATGAGGAATATTACTCTGTAAATAAGGCATTAAGCTTTGACTAACTTATAACCTTTTTTCTTAGCAGCAGTTCTAATCGCAGCAAGAGTCATAACTTTACCACCTTTTTTCATGCCTTTAACTTTACCACCCATTTTCATGCCTTTAGCCATCATTTTACGAGGACTAACCATAGCTGCTCCACCTCTTGAGTAACCTTTTTTCTTCATTTTTCTACCTCCAGTAGTTATTTGTTTAGGAATGTTTGAACGGGATATTGTCATTTAAACCAACCCATTGCTAAATTAGCTACAACGCCAACAACACCGCCCAAAGCCATCATAACCCAAAATCCGCCTCTCCACTTATCAGCAGTAGCACGAAGTTGGGTTACATCTGTTTTAAGTTCTTTCATATCATCTTGAATTGCTCCAACCCTTTCTTCAAGTTTTGCCAAGCAAATTTCAAGTTCAGCCATCTTCATCGTTAGTATTCTTTTCTAAGATAAAGAATTACTGTATATGTGTCTGTATTATCGTGTCCAACAGTTGTAAATTTTATATCACCTGTAACACCAGAACCACCATTATTTGGTATACCACCAAAAGATGTATAGTCGTGATGACCAGATTGATTTTCACCAAGTTGAATAGCCAAAACATCTGATGTGGCATCAAATAGGATATTAACTTTCATACCCGTGCATTGCCACCAGATCTTTTGTATTGTAGCACCTGTACAAGTGCTACCATCTGCACTTGTAGCTAGACCACTTACATCAACTTTAGTGACGGCACTTTCTCCAGTGCCATCACTTACGTTTGTGAATTTTAAAACTGCATACTTTGGACCGTCAAGAATGGTTTGAGTTGCTACTGCATCAGCCATTTTAACCTCCTAGGTTTACTCGTTAATTATTCTGCTCATTTTAACATAATGAATATGAATGGCCTCTGCCGCAGCAGCACCAGCTTCAATTCCAATATAAGGAATTAAATCAACATCATCTGTCATAGCCGCTGATTTAGTTGTACCAGTTGTAACTGCTGTACCACCTGTAGAACCAGACGTGCTTGTCACATTATACTGAGTACCATTTACAAAGATTGACATTTGTCTTGAACTATCAAATTCAATTTTTAAATGATAAATAGTATTTGCAGCTACAGTTATAGGTAAAACACTGATATGATCTGTGCCACCAATACTGTGAACAAAATGCAGTTTTGTAAAATCATCAAAAGACTCAGAGTTTGTAGCATCTGTTTGAAACTTAAAGTATGCTTGATCATCGTCTGTTGCTATTAATTGATCATTAGTTAATTTTAAACCAGCATATGCTTTTTGATTATCGATTGCAGGTAATGCTATTGATGTTTCAAAATGCACTTGGTTTTCAGTACCCCATAAACAACCTGCCCATGCTGTTGCGGCAGTATCTAAATGTGGAGTAATAATTGCTTGGTCTTGATCAGCACCTGCTGTTGTTGCTACAATTCCTGCTGATGTAGTATTAAAAGTACATAAAGCAGTAGTCATATTTGTTCCAAGTGCTTCCCAGTTTCTATTCAAAGCTCTTTGAACTTCAACTGTGGAGGCTTGGTCAATATTTGCATTTAAGCCAGGTCTTTGTAAAAACCATTCTTCTAAATAAAAACGTCTTGTATCTTGTGGATAATCCCCAAGAGTTCTATCTTGAATTAAACCAGTAGTAGAATCTTTACTGATTAATTTCATTCCATTTTGTGACCTTATAGGTCCAGAAAAGGTTGTATTAGCCATTTGAAATCTCCCGTCTTGGCAAATGTCAATCACATTATGCGATTGTCGGTTAATTATTTATATAATGAAAAAAACCAGATTGCAATGCAATCTGGCAAAGTTTTTTCTTGAGAGGAAATAATGAGTAAAATTAATTATTTCATATAAATCCTACCACAAATAAAAAAGGACGGCAAGTGCCGCCCTTCTAATCCCAGAATTTATTTTTTCAGTTATGCACCTGGTGAACCAAATACACATCTTGGATCTGAAAATCCAAAAGAATATCTCTCACGAGCTTTATATCTCATGTTTCCAGTGTCGAAGTCTGCTTCCATACCAGTTGATAAAGCTACACGCTCAAAATGCAAGAACCCACGAGGAGTGTCTGTCATAATGAAAAATGCATCTGTATCAGTTAGGAAATCATTAACGACATAACCTTCTGGTAACATACCCATGCTCTTGAGTGCATTAATATCGTTATCTGAAGTTGCTACACGCAATGTTGAGTTCATAATTCTCTCAGCAACGAATTGTAACTGTCTAGGAATAATTAACTTCATTCCTCTCAACGCTACAATAAGACCTCTTTCATCAACAAATCCAGCAATCTTAATTAATGCATCTTCAAGAGATGTTTCATTAAGGTCTGCTGCAGTTGAAGGTTCATTTGCAAAAGTTGATCCATTTGTTAATGGATGATCTGTTGCACAGAGTTCCTTGCCGTCACCACCTGTAACAGTGCTGTCAAACGCATTATTCAATACAGCTGCAGCTTTAACTTGTTTGGTGTGTGCCATTGAACGTGCTAAAGCCTTTGTGTATCTAGCAGAAAGTCTGTCATAAAGATTATCTTCAACAGCCTCCTCTGTGATACTGAACGCTAAAGCAACAGTCTCATGGTTATACCTTGCAGTATAAGCTTCATTTGCATCATCAAATGCCACTCCAGTACCTTCCGACTTAGTCGGTGCAGCACCAAAGCCAGATAGCATTACTTCTTCTTCAAAAGATCTGTCTGATGTTTCAGTTGTGAAAATTTCAGAGTGCTGATTTTCGTATCTAGCATACTCCATTCCGAAAAGAGCATTAAGACCTGGCTCTAGCTCTTTAGATAATTGTGCTCTACTTATCGCCATAATTAATCTCCTTTAAGAAATAGCTGCATCAGAATCTCCAACAGAACTGAAGAAGATATGATTGTTAATTTTAACGATATAGTTAACCCCAGCTGCTGAATGATCAGCATTTGTAGGATCATCATGTATACCCAATATCATTAAAGGATTAGACGGATCTGAATCCTCCGCTGTAGATATATCGATCTGAGCAGTAGAAATACCNGTTGTAGTATTCCCTGCAGCACCATTNTCAAGTTCAACTGTTTTGAAAATATCTGCTCTAGCAGTTGCCTTATTGGTGTTTGTTCCGTCAGATGCAACGATAAATCTTTGCATAGGGTTATCATACACGAAACCTTTTATATCGTGGTTAGTATCTGCTGACCCAGAACCAGGCCATGTGTTAGAAAACTTTAGTTTTCCTGTTGTTGCATCAACATATTCACAACCTGCAAAAACGCCTAACAACTGTTTTGTATCACCAGTTGCTGTACCTATTGCAATAGTTCCACCTGTTAATTCAACAACTACAGGTGAACCTTGGAATATAGCTGAAGCATCACTTGCGATAAAGTATTGAGTTACTCCATCAGCAGTAGTACCGCCAAAACCATTGATTGGTTTTAAGCCGAATTTTAAGCTTACGTTAGCCATAAAACCTCCTAGTTAAAATTAAAATTTCATTAGGATTCACCTTTTCGGTTTCCTCCAAATGTTACACGACTTTGCCTTTCCTTTTGGATAGGCATTGAAGGATGTGATTCCTTCATTAAGTTTTCATCAACAGCCGTCATTTGGTTGCGGGTACGACCCCGATAGTAATCGTTTCTTTCCAATGCCGTCTCTTCAGGTATCCTAGCCAATATCAAGCCTCCTTGACCAATCACACCAGCGTGTTTCCCTTCCGTAATAGTAGAAAAGTCACTGTCTGGATATTCGTCAGCACGAACAGGTTCCCAACCTTCTCTTAATTTAGCGTGGACGTTCATTTGATCCTCCTCGCCTCGAATGTTGGTTCTTATCCATCTCTGNCTATATCCTTCTGGTGGTTTTGGAGCTTCAAGTCTGCTCGGTGGCGACCAGGGTTTTCTACGGGTAGCGTTCTCCCGTGTATTCGCTTCTCTTTTAGTTCGATCTGTCATAATCTACTCCTTTACATACTTTGCGTACTCTTCAAGAGGTACGTTAAGTTTTTTAGCGATTGCCACCTGCGAAGGAGTCAACCTAACAGTTCTGCGTCCCGGTTTTTTGCGTGAAGCGGAAGTGTCAGCCGGAGCGACCCTAGCACTTCCTCCGTTTGCTCGTTCAGTATTAAACTTGTCTGGGAACAAACCCTTTAACTGACGATCAATTTCATCATAGTACTCATCAGATGAAAGGTCAAACCCTTCCTCTGATAATTTTTGGTGAATGCCCATAGCAGTGCTTGTCATCACTTGATCTTCACCAAACCATTCATTACGTTCTGCCCAAGCCTGTGCCTTTGGATCGACAGGTGCTTGTTGAAGCTGTGGTTGAGGCTGTGGTTGAGTTTGAGGTTGTTGCTCAACTTCCTTAACTTGTGCCTCTTGCCTATCTTTAGCTATTCGATGACGTTCTTGCTCAATCGATATTTTTGAAAGAGCTTGTTGTGCATCAAACATTTTATCCACATCACCAGCTTCATGGGCATCTCGATAGTTCTTTTTTGCCTGTTCAAGCTGTGCATCAAGACGAGTTCCATATTCTGAAATATACCCTTGATCAAGATTTTTTAATCTTTCTTTGAGCTTTTCATTCTCTAAGGATGCTTCTTGGGCCTTCCTCTCCGCCTCTTGCTTGGCTCTTTCTTCGTTTTTGTATTTGGTTGTGAGCTTTTTGATTCTATCTTGTGCCCTTTTACCGACATCTTGTAATTCTTTGTCATCTGGCTCTTCTGTTTTCTGTTCAGACTGTCCAGTATCAGGTGCAGTTTTTGTTGCATCCACACTAGCAGATTCAACATTTTCATCCAAAGTAACTTCAACATCTTTTTCCTCTTCGGTTGTTTCAACTTTTTCTTCAGCTAATTTTTCTGACATATTTTATCCCTTATATATGTTTAATATCTTCTGGATCGAGTAATGTGGCAATAACTTCATCATCGTTAATGACACGAACTTCCATATCTTCTAATGAAAAACGTGAACCTGCATATCGACCTATGCAAATCCAATCTCCTTCCTTGCACCAAGGATTGTCTGGATTTCCAAACTTACCTTCATCTTTATACGCCAAAGGCCCAACTTTTAGTACATATGCAACAACTGTTGCTAATGCTTCTCTCTGTCGTATTTGATCTGGTATAATAACACCTTTATCAGTAACTTCTTTACCTTGATAAGGTGCAACAAGAATTCTCCAACCAGTTGGTTGAGGTAATCTTTCTTTAAATGATTTATCAAGAAGCGTAGGATCTAATACTCTCTCCTCCTTCTTAACATAAGCTTTTTCTTTATTTCTCTTTTGAAGTATGTGGTCAGGTACTAATAATGTCTTCGCCATCTTCGTAATTTTTCTCCAACAAGGACTTCATTTCTCCCTTTGCGTAGTTCAAGCCTTGCATCTCGCCTACAAGAAGTCGGTAGTTCTCCATATCCTGGATACCACCAGATGTTAAGATGGTAGCAATGTCTTGCTCCCGTCTTTCTAACATCTTATACACATGTTTTGCGAAGTCTGCAACATCCATATTGTTTTATTTAATAAATACCAGAAAAGTTATTGCCAGAAACTTGTATAGATCCACCAAGTTTTTTGTTAACAGTCGGTTTATTGCGTAACATTTGAAAATCTTTTTTAGTTAATGAGCCACTATTATCCATATCAAGCTTCTTTTGATTTCCTATTAAACCACCACTATCGAGTTTTTTTGGTTTATCGCTGCCTGTTCTTACGCTTTTACCTAACGATTCCTGTATTTTACCTCTATTTACTTTATTCATACGAATAGATGTTGGCATTTTACCAGGAGGTTTAGGTGGCACTCTACTTACTATTTTCTTAGCAGCTGTTATAACATTTTTAGGTAATTTCCTTTTGCCTTCGGCTGCTTCTACCATGGCTCTTGCTAATGTTTTTGGAGGCATAGGTAGGCCATATTTATCAAATTCAAGTTCTTTTTTTCTTTTATTAGTCATTTCTTTCTCCTTTTTCTTAAAACGCTTTTTAAAGTTTTAGCTTGTGCAGCATGTGTCTTAGATGCTTTTTTTAAACCTTTGATTACTTTTTTAATTCTTTTGGCTGACATTGTTACCTCTTTTATTAATCATCTGCAAACCTTGCTTACCAAAGCGATATCCAAATGAACTCCCTATTATTATATATAACATGTTGGAGAACCAATTTGGTGTGTTTTGATCTAAAAATACAAAGCCTTCTTTAACATATGGTTGAGTCCAAGGCAAAAAACAACATATTAATATTGCTCCAAAGATAAGTGACCAAAATTCGTCCTTCCAACTCTCACCCATTTGATTTGTGAGAGCTTGTTCATTTAACATCGAACTTGTGGCCTCAGTCTCGTAAACCTTTGCTTCCGCTTTGGCTCTAGCTACTTTAACTTCTGTCTCAGCTTTTGCTTTATCAACACGTCCTTGTAACCACGTTCCAGCAAGAGAACTTATAGGCCCTATGATATTTGCTAACATTTCCATCTTCTCCTTGCTTGTCGTAAACGACTATTCGGATCTTTGGCTGCCTTTGGAAACTTCTTCATCTGTCCTGCACTTCTTGCACAAAATGATTTACGTCTCTTAGCTGCCTTACTACCCTTTTTAACCTTACCAGTGACAGCAGTTTTTAATTTACTGCCTGGATTTTCACGCCTATATCTGGCAACACCAGCCTTTGTCATACCAGCACCAGATTTGGTAGAACGAAAGTATTTTTTAGTTTTTGGTGGTTGTTTATCCCGTTTTCGTGCCACGTTTCTTCCTTATAGCCTCTTTACCTTTTTTAAATATACTTGCTACTTGCGTTTTGCCCATCACTTTCGCTCTTTGTTCTCCAACTGTCAAGATTTGAATTTTTCTTGCATAAGGTTTATTGATCTTTTTAACCTTTGCAACTGTTGCTCTTGCGTCAGATGGAGTTGCGAATTTGATTTTAACTGTGTCTTTAGGGTTTTCATCCGTGTATAAACGTCTACCACTTCCTTTTGGTTTTTTACCTGTTCCAACTTTAGGATCACGCTTTCTTCGTGCCACGTTTCTTTCTCCTAGCTGCTTCAACTCTTCTTGGCTTACCAGCTGGTTGACCTAACCTCTTCTTCTGAGCTATTCTTTTGGCTTTTTCTGATTTGGACATTTCTCCTGCGGTTTTTGGAGTTTTAGACGAAATCCTTTTCGAGGGACGACAATATGGAGTACCCCGTTTTTCACCTTTGCGTCTCCCACAGGCCTTCCCCGTGCGGACATCTTTCCAATCCTCCTTAAACCAACGCTTTAACGCTAAACCAGCTTTTGTTTTGCGTACAGCCATCAAAAAATCCTTGTTTTTTTACGCCTATTTCCTTCTACAACGCCACAGCCTTTAGCTATAAACCCACCATTTTTATAAGTTTTAGCTCTTTCTTCAACTTGTTTTTTAGTAGGAACATCTCCTCTACCTTTGTAATCCTTACCTCTTTGTACTTTTTTAATAGATTGATATTGTTTCGCTGATAATTTTGAATCAATTCCTGGAACTTTTTCACCTCTAGCTAAAGCTTCTAATGTTCTTGTTTTTTGTAAAGACTTACTTAACATGCCTTTTGTATTCTTGTCCCTAAGTTTTTTTGGAAGCAAACCATATTCTTTTTCCATTTCTGTGCGTTTTGGAACAGAACCTCCATTATCAAACTTTATAATCCCGCCTTCTGCTGCTTTTTTGGTTTTCTTTTTTTTACTTGACTTTCCATAGTTTGCAGCACCCACTTTTCGGCACTTTGCGATGGCTCCTGATGCATAAGCACTTGGAAAAACCTTATAACGTGACTTAACTTTATAATAACAAGCGTCTTTTGGCATAATTACCCCTTTATTTTCTTAGTTATCCATAAAAAAATAGCATATACAACTAAACCATACACTGTTGCGATGCCAATATCCACTAAATGTTCTCTCATATCGTAAATAAACTGTATTCCAGCCTCTAAATCACTACTTCCACCACCAAAAGTAACATTTTTGGTAAAATTTTCTACATCACTGACTGTTTGTTCCATCATTTGTCTTGATCCACTTGTTGAGGCAGTTTTTTAGGTACACAATAAGCCTTGACCCAGATCTTACTGTCTCCTGCGAGTGATGGATCGTAGTTTTGTGCTCTAATCTTCGCTGCAATTCTAAGGCACGAGTCCAAATCACTGAAGTAGACACTTTCTTGAACTGTTCCAGACAAAAAAACTACTAAAAGCCATGTCATTTACCATTTTCTTTCGACCTTGTAAAAGCTGTTGTACCCATAAAAGTAGCAACAATACCTAAATTTGCCACAACATATGTTGAAAGTAAAGCCGTAACCATTTCAACTCGTGTATCTGGTATCACTGGCGACATAACTAATACTATTAGTATAATAGATGATATGGAAGATACCCAACAAAGCATACGCTGTTGGTCTTGCATTTTATCAGAGTTTTCAAGACGTATCATATGTTCAGATCGTGAAAGTTCCTCGTCACTTACAATTCCGTCACCATCTAAGTCAAATTGTTCATATTGACTGCCTTTTTGTAATTTTTTGCTCATTTAAAACTATCCTTTATACTTCTTATTACGTTTTTAAGCGTAAATGGTTTTTCATTAGGTCTATACTTACACTGTATCTCTCGTGGGCATTCACCTGCACCAATTGGTACAAATTCATTCCATTGTGTATAGTTCGCACCCACATAAACACAAACTCTAGTTTTATTTTCTAACAGTTGTTTTGCTAATCTGCAAGTTGTATGCTCTTTGTCTCTAGCAAATACTACAATTGCTAAAATAGAAAAAACACATATAAATAAAAGTAAATAATATAGTAAATTATATAACATTATTTTGACGTAACTGCTACAGACACAAACCAAATACCCCAAAAAATACAAGCACAACCTATAAACAAAGCAATGCCTATGATAGTATGGTCCCTTATTTTTCTTTTTTGTTCTTCACGTTGGTATATGGCTTCACTTCTCTGCCGTCTTATACGACCTTCTTCTTTTAACAAGTTCTCCCAACCAGCAAGACCATAATGACCAACAATCCAATTTTTAAGTTCTTCTCTTTGTTTTTGTATTTGTAATTTTGCTGAATAACTTTTAAGAGCAACTTCTTCTATAGAGCCATTAAACAATCTATCAAATGTCGATGGGTTATTAGAGTTTTTGTTGATATTGTCAATATCAGAAACAGCACCCATCCATTTTCCCAAACTTTCAGAAATTTCCTCAAATTCTCTTCCTGCTTGAACTAATTTTTTAACTTGTCCATATGCCGCACTTGCCGCACTAATGGCTGTAGTTAAGGTTAACGGATCTATCATTGTCCTTTAGCAGATTGAGCAGCGATACGCTCTCGATTTACTTGATTCCTTTCCTCGGCAATATCTTCTTGCAGTTCAAGTCTTGCAGAATCCGTTACAGCTTGTTGCTGTAATCTTTGTCTTTCAATATCAAGTCTTGCTGCATCAGTTTGTGTTTTATTCTGCTCTTGCTGTTGTTTAATTGCAAGTTCTTGCTGTCTAATNTGAACAAGTGGATCTGGACCTGGTGGCGGTGGCATTAAGTTNGGNANCATNGCATTTGTTAACTCAAGTTCTATTTGAGATATCTTAACATCCATAGATGCTTGATCGATAGGCATACCCTGCATTTGCATTTGTTGTAGTTCCTGTTGTGCCATTGCCCTTGCCTTCAATGAAATATGTTCCATAACATGTGATATAAATACACCATATATTTGTGGCGAAGTTTGGACAACTGGCAGTTTCATAAAAGAAACATGCATACTGACATGTGAGTCATGGTCTTGCTCTGGAAATGCCTGTAATAACTCGCCCATCAACGCCCTAGCGTTTTCAATTGCGGGATCCAACGGCTGTGGCTGTGGTGGAGGAGGGAGAACCTCATCTATATTCTGCACCTCCAAAGCAAGATACATTCTACGATATGCTTGATACAAATTGTGAACTTGTGGATTTGACTGTGCTAACTGTAACTGTGTCTGTGCCAAAGTTACCCTTTGTGCCATCGAAAATATGTTTGGGTCTGATACTGGTATAATATCAATACGTCCATCAAAATCTGTCTGTTTAACTTGTCTGTTGCCACCACTAACATCATACGGATATTCTGGNGGTAAGTTTTCTGCNANTATNGATGCAAGTAAACGAAACTCCTGTTTNTGTGCATAGTGCAATCGTTTATGGATTGCTGACATAACTTTCATGCCACGTTCAAGCAATGCAACTGTTGTACCTACGGGCATCTCCTTGCCCATGTTTTGTCCTACCTGCTGATCTGCAATAGAAACAAATCTCCGACCAGCATCAATCAAAGACCCCAAAAGCTGTGCTAGTGTTCCAGATGGTTCTTTGAATGGCAAAGGTATAATTGAATTTCTGATATCACCACCAGGTGCGTCAATATCCCTAAACTCGCCTGGGTTGAGAGGTTCATCATCATTTCTTATTCTTAATCCTCTTGCCTTAAAACCAGCAGGTAGGTTGGCTAGAGTTCCAGAATCGATTAACTGCCGTAAGATACTGGTTGCGGCTCGACCCAAGCCACCAATCATATGTATCAAACCGAATCCGTAAAACCCTAGACCTGGAAGAAACTTATAATGCACAAAGTACTGACGTTTTCTTTTGAGGGGATCGTCAGCCATAAAGTTTCTTCGTATGGACAGAATCTCACCACTACCTTTGTCGAGAGTCACAATGTATGGTAATTTTATACCCGTTGGTTCACCCATCGGATCTCTGTCCTCAAACCCTTCGATGTCTAAATCAATATGCATCTCAAGGATTGTATAAACATCGTCCATATGTGATTTATCTGTTCCGTCAAGCTCTCTAACCTTTTCCTTAACAGAACCATCTGAATCATCATAAGAAGATGATAACTCAATATCTCTATACTCACCTGCAACCTGCATCTTACGAACTTGGTTTTCATCCATTCGCAACACATGTGTCACACGACTTGATGTTGCAATGTCCGTGGCAGAATAAGGTATAACCATGTCTTCAGCTGGTATGAACATGGCAACCGCACGTTGCTTCAACGGATCATAATAAACTTTCTTAAATGTAGAACCAGACAACGGCAGATAAAAAAGCATCTGGTCTGTGTCAGTATCAAACTCCTCCATCACCTCTGTAATCTGGTAGTTCATAAAGTCCTTGACACGAGATGCCTGTTCCTCCCGTGCCTGGTCTTTCAGTCCTATAATCTGTGTTTTTACTGGACCACCCGCTGGTAAAAGTTCCTTGTAGCATTGTGCCTGGAACTGGGTTACTGATTCTGCAATCAACGGATGTGTTACACCAGATGCACCAGCAAATGGCTGTGTTCTCTCTTCATACTTAATACCTAACAGATCAAGACCCTTGACATATCCTTCTTCCCACTCTGCCCTTGAATCATTGTCTTCTTCATACATTCCACGCAAATCACTAGACAACTCACCCAAGATACCATCATCAAGGACATCTGCCAGATTAGCATTGTGGTCATAGACTTCAGTTTCAACTTCCATACCTTCGCCACCCATCAAAGCTTCAAGGATAGCTCCACCTTGTCCATCTTCTGTAACATCGACACCACCTTGAAACTCCTCTGGTGATGCAATCTCCATTTCAACTTGAGGAAGTTCTTCTTCCTCTGGACCTCCAGGTCCGATAGGTATCTCTGCCATTAGAATATCCTCACTTGACCGCCTTTGTTGTACATTTTTTTAACTCTTCCTTTTGAATCCACAATAAATTTTGGACCTTTGCCTTTTTTTCTTTTAAAAAAACCTTCTAGTTCTTTATTTTTTAATTTTATCATTTCATCAAGCTTATCAAGTATTTTTGCCATTAGAATATCCTCACTTTTTTAGATCTTTGTCTTATAAAACCGCCTTTTGCACCTTTGACAACACCGCCATCATTATAAATTTTAAATTCATTATCAGCTTTAGTATATTGTATGCCAGAGTAATCACTTTTTGGATCAAAAATATTTATTAAATCTGGTTTTGGAAAACCAAAACTTTTATCTTCTAAAGGGTTTGGACCCGCACCTCTGGAAGAAACAAAAGGAACAGCCTTTATTTGTGTGTTAATATTTCTAACTCTTTTTCTTTCTTCTTGTTTTCTTAACTTTTTTTGAAAAGCAGTTTCTTTTAATATCTTTTGATCTGGTTGACCAGGATTCTGTATAATAGATCTCACAACAAGTCTTGGTTGTGATTGACCTTCTAAGTTTTGTCTTCTTGCGGCTTGTTGTTTATTTCTAGCAACCTCTGGAGAATTTTTTACTTTAGTTTTAGCTTCCTCTAATGATTTTGCTTGTACTGTAACAGTTGTTCTTTCATCTATTCTATTAGCATTAGTGTCTGTTGCTCTCATTGAACCTTTAGATGGTAAACCAGTAACAGATCCTACATGTGAAACGCCAAAAATATATGTGTCTGTCATTAGAATATCCTCACAGTTCCGCCTTTGCTTTTGTTCATTTCTAGGTCTATTAAGTCAACAATCTTTTTTTGACGATCATTTAAAGATGCAATACCTTTTCTATTCTTCTGGGATAAGGCTCTACCTATTTCACCTGTAGCATAAATGCTATTTAAAAAAGCTGACTTATATGGTTTATATTTACCCTTTTTATCGCCCATCAGTAATACTCCCTCTTCTTTGGATACCATTCATCTTCTTCTTCGCCATCAAGAGATATAAAACCTCCTTGACGAAAACGTATCAAAGCCATTGTCATGCTGTCAACATAATCATCGTGGTCGCCATGAGGAAATGCTGCACATTCTTCAATCACTTCCTCCGAGAAACTTTTCTCTGGAGCCCATACCATACCTGCCTCAAACAATGGTGCAACCATGTGCATACGAGATACCTTATCACGACCTTTGCTCGGTGTATAGTTTAAAACTGGAATACCGCCTCTTCTTAATTCATCTGTCAACGGAGTACCCGTGGCTTTTGCCTCGACAATCACCATATCTGGCTCCCAGTAATTATACTCTTCCAAGGCTGTCATCTTGAGTTCTGGAAAGTTCCAACGTCCTCTTTGTGCATCCAACAGAACAATATGATCTGCACCACCTTCTTCTGGCTGGAATATCCCCCATGTTGTTATAGCTGAATAGTCAGCACTTTCTTTTTTACTGAACGCTGTATCATAACTTTGTATAATGTAACTTAAATCTGGGATATCCTTCTTCTCCCATTTATTCCACCATTCCTTCTTGACAATCGCACCTTCTTCTGCTGTCGGATTCTGCTGCCACTGTGCGTTCCATTTAGCCAAGGGCAATGATGCTTTGACCTTTAACAAATCATCTTTCTTCCAGAACTGCGGCCAAAGCGGCTTGTCAGACGGCAATATCGCTGGGAACTCTACAATCTCCCATTCGTCAGACATGACATCCGAACCCTGTGCCTTGATCAGTCTACCCGTCAGATCCTTCAATCCCCATCTCGTCATCACAACAATTATCGCACCACCTGGCTGTAAACGCTGTCTAGGTCCAGAGGTGTACCACTCATACGCATTGTCAAATGCCATCTCAGACAGTGCATCCTGTTCCGAGTGCGGATCGTCAATAATAAATAAGTCAGCACCACGACCAGTGACCGCTGCACCAACGCCTGCTGCAAAGTATTCACCGCCCTCGCTCGTCTCCCAACGGCCTGCCGCTTTACTGTCAGCTTTCAAATCTGTCTTCGGAAATACATCCTTGTAATGTGGATCATCGATCAAGTCCCTTACCTTACGACCAAACCTTACCGCCAGTTCCGTGTTATGTGTTGCCTGAATAATTTTTAATTTAGGGTTCCTTCCAAGAAACCATGCAGGCATCAGATAAGATGCAAGTTCCGATTTACTATGCCTAGGCGGCATATTAACAATCAGTCTTTTGAGTTTACCCTCCGCAATGCGTTCGAGCTTCTCCGCAATAATCTTATGATGCTTACCTTCAATAAAATTCTCATATACATGATGTGCAAAGGCCATGAAATCTGATCTCGCCCTATCCCTAACAACCAGCCTAATTTCTGCCTGCTTGAGAGCCAAAATCTCTTTAAGGGTTTCCTCTGGAACTGTATCAAGATTCATCTTCTACGATTTTATACTCACCCTCAAATGCTTGAGGATATTGTTTCTTTAACTTGTCAAGCTTATTTAATATCTCTTCTCTGGACATCGAATCCATAACATTAATCTGTTCCCTTCTGTCCGTGACCAATCCACCCAAGCTACTTCTCAACTTCTCGGCATTAATGGCAGCAGAAAACTGATTTGCATCCTCCGCACCACGGGACAAATCATGTAAACGCTTCATTTGTCCTAGGACTGTGACTCCATATTTTCTTTCACGTTCTTCACGAAGCTCCTGTATATACTCAACCACATGTGGAAAATCCCTCCCGTTCAGTAACACCGAAGCCTGTTTCCATGATACCTTCTCAGAGTAACCCGCTTTTCTTGCACATTCAGCGTTACTGTAAATGCCCTCCACAAAGTATTGGGCAAAGGATCGCTGTCTCTGTGTCAAGACACGATCATGCGATTCTTCTATTTCAGTAGCAATCTTTGATACAGATTTTGTCATTAGCCAAGAATGTCTGGCAACGTAATGGCTGGAAGTGTAATTCCAGTTGCAGGTGTATAGTTTGGCTCTGGTCTTGTCATTGTGTCATAGGTTCGTGGTGCAGGGTCTTTTGGTTCTGTAGTATCATCCGTTGGTACACAGACCTTGGACACTGGATCCATACGATAGCCTTCTGGACATGGGTCAACGGGTTGCTGTTGTTGTGCCGCTAACATTGCTGCACGTTCACGCCTTTCGTCATCTAACCTTTGATCTCTTTCTTGATTCTCCTTAGATCTTTTTGTGTCATTTAAATACTTTGTTACTCCTTCCATAGTCTCCATGTCATAACCTAAAAGTTCAGCAGCTCTCTTATCAAAAGCATTTACACCAAGAATAGTTGATGCATCACCGCCTAACAAAGTATCACCAAATTGTTCGTAAGGATTAATATTTGCACCAAGAGCAGATCGATCCGTAGGAATATTAAACAATTGATCTCCTAAGTAACCACCTAAACCTTGTGCTTGTGAACCTCCACCTCTAGGACTGTACTCTGGATAAGCTACTCCAGAAACTGGGTTAACACTTATACTCGGAAGACCTAAAGGAACAGTCCCTTGCATCCTAGCTGACTCTTGATCTCTAAAGTTTTGAGGTCTAGCAGGATCAAAAACTTGATTTGCAATATCACGAATATTTGCCATAGCAGCAGGATTATTAGATTTTGGAGGTAAACTTTCTAACTGTTGAACATTTACCTGGGGACTAACAGCAGAAACATTACGCATGGCTCTGGCTGGTGCTCCCCTTGGTGGTCCAGAGCCAACAGTAGGAGCGGTTAATATATCTATGACCTCGTCTACTGGACTTTGACGTATAGTTCTATCATCGTCTGTTGTGGAAAATTTTCCGCCTTTTATTGTAAATGCCATGTGAACCTCCTACCACACCATAACCGAATGAAATTATATTTGCAAATTTTTTCGTGCCTTGGGACTCCTATCGAATGAAATTATAGTCAAATGAATTTATGAAACCTGCATTTTATGTGCAGTTATTTATAAACCCGCCCCAAAATGGGGGGTCGGGGGTCGAGTATATTTTAAAATTTTAAAATTACTAGCAGCCAGTAACCCTTGTAAAAAGTTATTAAAAATTATAATAAATTATTAACATTTATAAAAAAGTATGATATTACTTATACATGGGAATAATTCCCATAAACGAGAAATAATTCTCATATTAACTAAACAATTAATGAGGTAAATAAATTGTTAAAATTAGAAAAAAATATCTTTAAAAAGATAAGACCAATTGATAAACCTATTGCTAGGTTTATTGCAAATTTTGATACTAGTTGGGAAGTAAGAGTATTAAAAATACATCAGCTTCCTCATAAGCATAATGATTTTAGCGCATGGTATACTGTCGCAAAATCAGACAATACTTTCGGGAGTTGGGAGTATGGTGATCAATATGCAAAAGATATTGCTTCGGGGCATTTTGATTATAAAGATGGTGAGGAAGATTTTGTAAAATACTTTATAAATAATAAAGATTTTCCTTATTCTGATAGTTATGCTTTTGTTAATGTAAAAGAAAACTTTCCAAAAGATAACGTTTTCGTTAGGCAATACTCATAATGCTTAATTTAAACAAAAATAGATACCCTCTCATTGAGAGGGTATTTAAAAGAATAACAATTGTTTTTACGTTGTTATTTTTATTGTATTTCTCAATTCATTTAATCATATACTTTGTGAGGTAAATTATGAAAATAGAAGATATTATTTATGATTTTAAAGTAAAAGAAGAAGAAATTTTAACTTTAGTAATTTTACTATCTCAATTAATAGAAGATTATCAATACAATCAAGAACCAAATCATAAGAAAAAAAGAAATAAAATTGAATTAAAATATTATGTTAAAGATAATAATTTTTTAAATCTTCTTAATATAAGAGACAGATTAAGAATTCTTTTTCAAAATGATGTTAATCGTATGCATGTCATAAGAGATTTAAAAAAATTAGGAGTTTTTGAAAAAAATCAAAAACACGAATTTCCAAAATTCGATTAAACTTTATTGGAATAGTTGATTTTTCAGCTATTCCAATTTTTTTGTCTCGTTTTAAAGACCCTCAGACCATTGTTTATATATTGCAGCATACTTTTATACCCCCCTTTTGGCCGCTAAAAATTAAACCCGACCCGACCCGACCCGATTAAAAAATAAAAAAAAAGGCACCCGAACCCGAGTGCCTTTTTTCCGAGGTAACTCTTTTTTAAAATTTATCTCTGTATTTTCTTCTATGTAAAATTTTGTCCTTATACCATTTATTAAAGGTTAATGTTTGGACGTTAGTATGCAACCCTATAAAAGATCGTACTAACTTTCGATCGGCCAAAAGAGATTTACCATTTCTTCTATATAGAAAACCAAAATTACTTTCTATTAAAATGATACGATCGACAAACTGATCGGCTAGTTCCTGGTCTTTTATTCTACCAATATCCACACACATAGTTGAAAAGACAATGGCATCAACTATGAAATCAAAATTTTCGTATTGATCTTTATTTTTATAAGCCAATGTTTTTCCTATTTCCCAATGTAAAGGCATTAGAAGTCTCCCCAATTAGATGGAGCAAGGCTATTAATATAAGCTGATCGCTCATTAATCGATTTACGTTTATGCTCACATTTAGGACATAAGGCAACGCTGCCATATGGGTCAGTATTACCACACGGAACGGGAACTTCAACAAACCTCATTATACCTCGCTCGATATGGTAGATCACTTTTTTATCACATTTTTTAGTAGTCATAATTTTACCTCATTAAAAAAAATTAAAAATTATTTTCAGGTTATCAAAATAAACAAGTTTTAACAAGTAAAATATTTTAGACCAGGGCATTAAGTTTTTAAGAGCAGCGATTTTAAAAGAGCAGCGATTAAAAAAATCTCGTTTTAAAGCTTACTAGGTAGTTTGTTTTATATATTAGTATATTATTATACCTATTATTTTTTATTAAAAAATGGCCCGATGCCCCGAATGCCCGAATTAAAAAATGGCCCGAATGCCCGAATATTAAATGATATATTTACTTGTTATTTATTATAAAAAAATGTTATATTAAATTATTAATTATTATTAATGAGGTAAAAAATGTTTGAAAAAATACATATTACAAAAGGCTCGGGGAAACTCGGGAAAAGTGAAAATTGCAATAGTACTATTAATTCAATAAACGTGAATACTTTAACTAATGAGTACTGTATAAAACAAAGTAAAAATAAAAATTCAATTTGTAGTGTTTGCTATTCTATAAATTCGTTAACTAGTTTTCGTAAAAACATGGTTAACCCATTGCAACGAAATAGTGAACTATTAAGTAAAAGTGTAATTGATTTTTCTTTATTGCCGACTATTTTAGAATTATATTTTCGTTTTGATAGTCACGGGGAATTAATAAATTTAAATCATTTAGAAAACTATAATAACATCGCTTTAAAAAACCCGCATTGTACTTTCGCTTTATGGTCAAAAAGATTTGATTTAATAAAAAAGTTTTTTGATAATAACCAAAAGCCAAAAAACTTAATTCTTATTTATTCTAATAGTAAATTAAATAAGCCGTTGTATTATGATAAATTACCTAAGTATTTTGATAAAAGTTTCAACAATGTAACAAAAGAAAACAAAAAGAATTTTTATATCAATTGCCATTCTAAGTGTGTAGATTGTTTACTTTGTTACACTCATAACGATACAAAAACAATAATAGAAAAGGTGAAATAATGAAAGTAAAAGAATTATTTGATTATATAGATAATAATAATGGTGATATAACAGCAATTAATATTAATGATGATGTTGAAAAAGTTATTTTAAAAGGCATTGCTGGAAATAAAGATTGTTTTTATGATGATATAGTTAATTTACCAAAAGGCAATTATATTTTATTTAGAGCAATAGAAAAAATAACAATAGAGTAATAAAGTTACCTCGGAAAAATAGCCAAGTTTAAAGCTTGGCTATTTTTTTTTCTCAAAAAATTTTTCTTTATATAAGAGACGTCAGATGGGTGTAATGATATATCCTAGTATATTTATACCTTGTTATTTGGCCCGACCCGACCCGATTTTCCCCGACCCGAAATCCCGAATAACCGAAAATAGTTCTTTATAATCTTTGCCCGAATATAGGTTCGTGGTTCTTAATCCATTATCCAATAACTCGGATGCCCGAATGCCGTCAAATAAATATATACTCTTGTCCCGAGGGTCTTTGACCAAGAAAAAACTGATACCTCCATATCTAGAATATGAGATGTGGTATGCTATTTGATTATTTGCGATTAAAATCTTATTTCCTTTCATTACCTTCATCTCGATCCAAAAGGCAAAACCATTCCAAACAATATGAACGTCTGGAACTCCACCACCATGACGATTTTCAATACGAGTTGCATGACAATCGGATGGCAGATTTCTTTTGACAGTTTTCCAGAAATTACTCTCGGACATATTTTCTATATACACAGATTTTATGACAATACTAAATAATTTTTTCGATTTTTTAATTTTTTGTCAGATGCAAAAGTGTTCCAAATAGCTTAACAAGTGTGAGAAGTGTAAAAAATAACGATAGAAGTGTAATGAGTGATTTGAATGTATGTCTATGGTTCATGGTACTCATTACATTTCTCACACTTCTTACACCATGATAGAGTAAAAAAGTAAAAAAAATTTTTTTCAGAAAAACACTATATAATGTAAAAAAACTATTGAACATATATCATTTATAATATATTATCATAGTAATAACTTTTAATAATTTAACGAGGGTATAATGAACGAAGTATATGAAGACTTAAATAAGTTAAGGGATTTAAGAAATCAGTTATCTGATAGTTATCCATTACTTGATCAAATGATCGAGGAAAAAGAACAAATCATAGAAGTCCATCAGAGAGAACTTCAAATCCAAGGTGCAAGGGAATTGGTTACAGAACTTTTTGGTTCTGCAATGGCAACCAAGATGGGAGTTTTATAATGGGCAGAATGAAAGCAATGATCATGGATCAAGAAGAAAAGTTAAACGAATATGTTTGGTTTATCGTATCTGAATGTGAAACATTTCAAGAGTTTTCATTTAAGGTAAAACTTTTTGCAGAAACAGAATGCAATCTATTTGATAAGCATGATGACTTATCAGAAGTGTGGAATGAGTATTGGTCTAAATACAACATGGGGGGAAAATAAATGTGTAATACTTTAGTAGAAAAATATAAGCCAATCGGTCGCTATCAAGAAGATGTCAAGATAGTAAACGTAAAGTGTGGAAACACATGGATAGATGGTTCGGAAGTACTTTGCGATCAATGTGAAAGCGAGGGGAAAAGAAAGCCATATTATAAAGAAGAATATCCATTGGATGATGAAGATTGTCATCCGTTTTTTCAATATGATTATTAATTTATAGAAAGGATAAATTATGAAACTAGAAATGAAATCAATAAAATATTCAGCATTCGCATCACATGAAACATATTGCTATGAGGGATATGTTTACATTGATGGGAAGAAATCAATTTATGTAAGCAATGATGGCCATGGTGGATCAGATCGTCAGTACACAGAGGACAGAGTTCCACATACCATAATCCGAGAGGTGGATGAATGGTGTAAGAAAAATCTACCTAAATGGAAGATTAGTGGAACGATATTGATGTCATCTGACAATAATTATACAGAAGAATATGACACTAGTTTTGAAATGTGGTGTCATAATCAAGTTCATCTTTGGTTAAGAGCAAAGGAACTAAAAAGACTTTTGAACAAGGATAAGATTGTATATGTCAAGGACAATGATCTTTATACTTGGAAAAGCAAGAACATCAAAAAGATCAGTGGTGTTCATATCAACAAATTTAAAATCCATAACAAAGATATCAAAATAATTTTAAATGAAATGCCTTTTGATAAGGCCCTAAAAACTTACAATGATTATCTAGATTTTGATAAGGTGGTGTAATTATGGGATATACAAACTATTGGTATCAGACTAGGGCATTCACAGATAAAGAATGGTATGAAATAAAAACTTATTTATTATTTCGTCATAACTCTTTTGAGTTGGATGATTTAGATAAAGAAATAAAAATCTCTATTCTTGATGATAATATCATTCAATTCAATGGCAAGAATGACAGATTATCTTGTGAGGATTTTACCTTATACAAAAATATCCGAGAGCCATTTTACAAGGATGATAAGATAGAATTTAATTTCTGTAAAACAAGACAACTTCCATATGACATGATGGTATGGAAGTTGTTAAAATTTATTAAGTTCGTTGTACTTGATCCAAAGGATCATACATTCGAGATTTCAAATGATAATGGAGTTAGTTATGAGTGAATTATGTAAGCATCATTTTCACTACGAAAAATATGAATATGTTTGTGAAGAATGTAAAGGGATTAATTGGATAGCCAATCAATATTGGAATAATCAATGCCGTACTTGGGAAGATGATCCTAGTTGTTTGTATTGGTGTCACGATTGTGAAAATGAAACTGATATTATTGAAATGGAGGAAGATGATGAGTGATGCTAAAGAAAAATTAGACGATCTTGGAATTTTACCAGACACAATTCTTGTTATAGTTGATGATAATGGAAAATTTATAGAATTGGAAAATGATAGCAACGGCTTTGTTGTCTATCATAAAGACGATAAGGAATTAAAAAAAGTACAAAAACTTTTGGGAGATTTATAATGATCAATGGAGTTGATAAAGAAATCTTGAAAGAGATTTTATTTAATAAACATCTGACAGAAGATGAGCATTCTCTTCTTGATGATTTAATCGAGAGCCGACTTAATCAGCTATATGAAAGAAAGCCGAGGGAAGAGGGTGATCTTTGGGAAGAAGAACAGTTGGAACATTTACGTTTTAAAATAACCAAATGGCGAGGATAAGATGAGTAGAGAAAAAGCAATTAAAATTTATGAAAAAAATCGTAAAGCTTTAGAAAAAATTTTTAAAGAAAACTCAATAAAAAATCTTTGTGTCAGAGATCAAGAATGGTTGGAGTTGCACAATTGGATTGTAGATTTAAACTCCGATTATGTTTTTTATGAAGAACGAAATGGGGATGATACACTCATAACCAATGGAGTAGTTTCAGCATACATTGCTAAAGAAAATAGAAAGGAAACTCTTGAAGAAAAATTAGATGAGTACTTTCATATTGAAAAGGATTTTAAACATCAGATTAAAGTTGGTGCGAATGGAGATGCTTTTTGTTTTGATATAAGTTTAGCAAATACTTATGAAGATGATGCAGAACATTTTGATAAATTTCCTAGTAATGAAAATAGTAAATTAACTTTTGAATATGAAAGTGATGAACTATCGGAATGGTTACAGAAGATTGCCGATATGTTGGGCATCAAGGGTAATGATGAATTTAATCTAAAGGCCATAGAAAATAGAATTAAAGAAATTGGAGAGAATAAATGAACGTAACATTAAATAGAATAAAACGTATCGCAAAAGACATCAAGGAAGATGATGAATGGGTAAATGATGGCTATACAAAAGCAGAACACAATGGAGTTTGTGATGCTGTGGATAGACTTGTTAGACATCTTGATGAATGTGATGATAGCAACATCACAGATAATTGGTATCCATTTGAGATCAATGGGGAAACTTATCATCTTGAAGTTCGCATAGACCATGAAAACAAAAGTCAAGTAAAGGTCTGTGTCTGGGATTGGGATGAAGAACAAAGTTGCATAGGAAATCAAATCACTAATGAGTGGAGAATATGCAATGAAAATAATTAATTTATTTAGTGGAGTTGGTGCTGATATCATGGCATGGGAGAGAACTAATCTCCCACCATTGACAAAAGTATATCATGCCGAGATTGATCCATTTGCTATATCAGTTGACAGATTTCTGCATCCTCAAGTAATTCAACTTGGGGATGTACAGAATATTAAAGGTGCAGATCTAGGATATGTGGACGTAATTCTCGGTGGCTCTCCGTGTCAAGGATTTTCGTATTCGGGAAAACAGTTGGCATTTGATGATCCGAGATCAAAGTTATTTTTTGAGTTTGTAAGGATACTGAATGAACTCCGAGAGATAAATCCAAAAATAAATTTTTTCCTGGAAAATGTAAAAATGAAAAAAGAGTTTAGGGATGTTATATCTGATCAATTAGGTGTACATCCGATTGAACTTAATTCAGCATTGGACTCGGCACAAAATCGCAAACGATTATATTGGGCAAGTTGGGGGATCATGCCACAGATAGATAAAGGTATAATGATTGGGGATATATTGGAAGATTCCGATCAAGCCGATCTTGTAGGCAAACAAGGTAAAGTATTATTAAAAGAAAACATAGACAAGGCAAGTTGTTTATTGGCAAGGGATTATAAAGGTTTTGGAAATCAAGGACAGACGGGAGTTAAATGTATTCAAGTAGGTCACGCAGAAGAAATCAAGGGCCATGATACAATAAGAAGAGTTTACTCTCCAAAAGGCAAAGCACCCACATTGACAACAATGCAAGGTGGCAATAGAGAGCCAAAGGTTTCTATGAATGAAATTCGTTGGAGGGCATTAACTCCAATCGAATGTGAGAGATTGATGACTATGGAGGATAATTCAACTCTTCATGGCATTGATGATAAAGGCAATCAGAAGACAATATCAAAAACTCAACGATATAAAATGCTAGGCAATGGTTGGGTAGTCGATACGATTGCACATTGTTTAAAATATTTAGAAGGGAGAATATGAATAACTTTTCAATCAAGGAATTACGGCACATATTTGATGCCGTAGAACAACACATATATGCAACCGAGGAACGTATCAAAGACAACTATGCTTTTGATCAGCATAGCGATACACATATATGTGAAAGAAATCTTGGAGAATTAAATGATCTTCGAGGAAAAATATTAAACAACATTAAAGGAGGGCAAAATGCCTAATTGGACTAGAAATGAACTAACAATCCAAGCAGATGATCCAAAGGACATCAAAGAATTTAAAGAGAAAGTTTTTACAGAAGATGATGAGGGTAATCTTCAGTTTGACTTTGAAAAGATAGTACCAATGCCACCACATATATTTCGTGGCAATCTCGGAGATGAAGAGAGAAATAAATATGGTAAGCATAATTGGTATGATTGGAGTTGTGAGAATTGGGGAACAAAGTGGAACTCTTGTAGAACTAAAATCAACTTTGAATGTGATGAGGAACTTGAAATAGTTTTTGAAACTGCTTGGGATACTCCAAGACCAATCATTCATAAAATTCGTGAGATGTTTCCTAAATTAAGATTTTGGGGAGGATACATCCATGAAGGATGGGAAGGTTCTGGAAGTTTTAATGATATATAAGGCAATGGCACTTGTTTGTTTTATGACTTCTGCAACTGATCATAAATGTGAAACTAGATTTTATCACAAAACTTTTGATGATTTGCAGAGTTGTGAAACAACTTTAATTCGTTGGCGATTGTATGAACTTAAAAATACAGAAAAGATCGTCTTAAATGATTGTGTATTATCTAATAATACATAAAAAATCCCCCAAGCTGTTAAGAAAGGAACTGAAACAAACAACTTGGGGGACATTATTAACGAGGTAATTAACTAATAACAGATAAAGAAAGGTAAAGTCAAATGATTTCTACATTAGCTTGTTTAGCAACTGCGATTTATTTTGAGGCTAGAGGTGAGCCGACACTTGGGCAGATAGCCGTGGGCCAAGTTATAATGACCAGGGTTTATGATCCCCGATATCCCGACAATGTTTGTGATGTTGTCAAGGAAGGATATTATTATTCTTGGAGTCCCGAAACCCCGATCCCGAATATGTGTCAGTTTAGTTTCTGGTGTGATGGTAAACCCGAAACTATAAAAGATCCCGATGCATATCTCTGGGCAGAGGAGATTGCATGGGCAATATTGGAAGGTCCGCTTAATCTTGTGGACTTGACCGAAGGATCAACCCACTACCACGCACACTATGTAAAACCAATATGGAGTGAAAAGTTCACACAAACAGTTCGTATTAACGATCACATATTCTACAGAAGGGAGATGGAATAATGACAAAATTTTCAGAAGAATTTATGACCAAGGTCAATGATCATTGGCAAGAAAACAGAGGTAAACCTTTAGGTGAAAATGTAGGAGGAGTTCATCTAGAATATAGGAGTATAAAAAAATATGGTTTGGATGAGTTAGCTGAAGAGTTTAATTTGACAGAATCACAAGCCAGAAGAATTGTCTATGTAAAAATGAAAGAAAGGAGCAAATAATGGCAAGACCAAGTAAGTTGGAAGAAAACTTTTCTATGTATTCTTTGAGGATGGATACTAATGATCTAGAAGATGTTAAAAGATTATCCCGAAAATTATCTTATGATAGTGATAGGCAAATAAGTATTGCTGATATTATGAGATACTGCATAATTAATCATAAGAAAGACGCAGAAAAATATTTTAAGGAGATTGCATATGGAAAAAAAGGCTGATGTTTACTGTTTCTTATGTAAAGCAAAACTTCCCGAACCAAAAAAAGACAAGGTTCAATGTGTTTGCTGCAAGGTAACTTACACAAGTTCGGAAAAGAAGAGTGCGAAACAGTAATTTACTCGCTCTTCACATAAAAAACTCTACTCCGAAAAGAAGAAAAACAACTTTTTGGAGTAAAGTTAAAAAAACTTTTTATAAGTTGTTTTTTATTGACAGTAGCACATAAATAATAATATGTTACATACAATCAAGAAAGAGGGATATATGAAAAAAGATAAAGAAGTAAAATTTAGGACAGTTGCTGTCCCGAATGAAGTTTATAAAATGATTAAACAGATTGCTGAAAAACAGGAGAGAACAATTGCTAGGCAAGTGGGTGTGTTAATTAAGAAAGCTCATGCCGAAATGAAAGAAACTATTTAGTGGTTTTTCTTTGCTCATTGAATAATACTTCAGCTATTCTAATCGATAGGCCAGTTGCCTTACTAAATCTTTCTACTGCGATTTGGTAGGGCAACCAACCTTTTTTAAAATCTTTTATTATTTCTACTGTTTTGTCTAATTTGATTTTATTGTCAGCCATTCTTTAATATTTTCTCCTAAAACTTCTGCACTTAATTTAATTTTGCCCGTCAAGGACTTTACAATTTTTTCATCAATCGTTCCTTCACATATAAGATCAATATATGTTACTTTATCCTCTTGACCAATTCTATGACAACGATCTTCTGACTGCATCCTGGTTTCCAGGTTAAAGTCATTAGCATAATAAATCACAGTATTTGCTGCAGTAAGAGTTAATCCCCGACCCGCAGTAGATGGATTCCCGACAATGAACCGAAGTTCGGAGTTCATGTCTTGAAAGTCCCGAACAATCTCAACCCGATCACTGTCAGATGTATCCCCGAAGAAGGATCTTGCAACAGTTCCTTTATATTTACTGTTCAATGCTTTTACTATTGACATGATATCATATCGAAACCTTGACCATATAATAACTTTATTGGGTGCTTCATCACATATTTCAAGAAGCTCGTCCAATCGTCTTGTTGGAAAGGTAATCATGTTGCCATCATCAGACTTTAAATGTCCCGAAAGAATCTGCTGCAGACGTAACATCTGTGTAATCATTGAAGGTGTTGATACAAATTCATCATTCTCTAGCATCAATAATGCTTTCTTTCTTATCTCTTCATACATCTTGACTTGTTCCGAAGTCATAGACACATACCTGGACGTATAAATCTTTTTAGGTAAGTCTAGGCATTCATCTTTCAAAACCCGAAAAGAAAACTTATCTATCTTTTCTGTCAGTTCTTTTATATGACGATACCCTACAACTTGCTGAAAGCTGTGACCTCCCATCTGACGGCTGTTTAAAACGGCATATCTTGCCCGAAAAGCATAATAAGAACTAAAGTCTAACATATTCTTTCCTAGAAACTCACACTGTGAAAACAGATCCAATGGTGAATTTGTTACGGGTGATCCTGTTAATATTCTTTTGTAGAAAAATTTACTTGCAATCTTTAATAAAGCTTTTGTTCTTTTTGCCTTCGGGTTTTTTATCGTGGTTGACTCGTCTAGGGCAATTAGACCTTTGGCCGCAAACATTGAACTAATGACATCTGCATTCTTAAATGCACGGGTTGTGGAAAAGGCCTCAACATTCATAACAAATATAATAAACTTATCTTGCGGTGGATTCCTCCAGAAGTTTAACCAATACTTCTTTTCACCCTGGTTCATATTAGATTTCCAGAAAATACATTCATGTTCTATATCTTCTGAAAAATGTTCTGGTATTTCTTTACTGATCCAGTTACGATAAACTCCCTTGGGAGCGATAATGAAAGCAAAGTTTATCTTTTTAAGTCTTGCCAACATGGTAATATTATCAAGCAAAACCTTTGATTTACCTGTACCCATCTCCATAAACAAAGCAAAACTGGATCTATCCCAACCTTTCTCCAATGCTTTAATTTGATGTTTATATGGTTTTGTTTTAAATTGTTCTTGACTTATCATTCATGTTCCCCCATATTGTATTAATATATGTTGCAATAATTAAATTGTCAACTTAAACCTGAAGAGGAGATACTTGTATGAACAAGAATACTTTATTAGAAGAGGATATGTTTGCTGATGCAACCTCGTTTGATAAAATCGATCCAATCGAAGGAAAGAGATTATCAAGTTTAGTCAATCAGTTAAATCAAGTCACAAAAGATATACAGGAAGCTGAAGACTTTCTTAAAACTTTGAAAGCCAAAAAGCAGAATATATCTTTTGAACAAATTCCAGAAGTCATGGATGAGATGGGTATAGATCGATTGGACGTGGATGGTGCAACTGTCTCGTTAAAAAGCTTTGTATCTGCATCAATACCTTTGGATAAGAAAGACGAGGCATATGCCTGGTTGAGAGAGAATGGTTATGATGACATCATTAAGAATGACATAACCTTATCTTTCGGTAGAGGTGAGGATAATGTTGCAAAAGATCTCATGGTAGATCTCGACCAACGTGGTTTTCATCCCGAATCAAAAACTCACATTCATTCTATGACCTTAAAAGCTTTTGTAAGGGATATGGTTGAAAAGGGTGAGCCTATTGATTTGGATTTATTTGGTGCATTCGTAGCACGAACAGCCGTTGTTAAAAAGAAATAAGGGAGGATATAATGTCTAAAAATATAACAACTAAATCAAATACGTCAGTATCACCTATAATGGATGATATTCTTAATTCAGCAGGCGAAGGTATTGATTATGATACAAATGAATTACAAATTCCTTTTATCAGAGCGATACAAGCCTTATCACCACAGATCAAAAAGAATGATCCGCAGTTTATTGAAAAAGCATCTCAAGGTGATTTATTTAATACTGTCACAGGTGAGTTCTGGGATGGTGAAAAAGGTATCGTAGTTATACCTTGCTACCAGGAAACAAAGTATCTTGAGTTCATTCCAAGAGATCAAGGTGGTGGTTTTGTTGGGGAGATAGAAGTAGACTCACCTGTTCTTAGTCAGACTACTAGGGACAGAAGTGTTGAGATACTTCCTAACGGCAATCAGTTGGTTAAGTCTGATCAACATTATTGTATGGTCTTGAATGACGATGGCAGTGCACAACCTGCTATTATTGATATGAAGTCTTCTGCTTTGAAAGTAAGTCGTAGATGGAAGACACAGATAGCAATGTTCAAGATCCAAGATAAGAATGGAGAGTTCAAACAACCTGCCTTATTTGCTACCAAGTGGCGAGTTAAGACAGTTGAAGAGTCTAATGAACTAGGTACATGGTACAATCTCAATATAGAGAAAGTCGATCTGGTTGATTCCAAGGCTCTGTTTGATGAAGCGAAAAGCTTTCGATCATCAGTGATGAAAGGGGAGGCGAAAGCCGTAGCTGAAAACCAAGAAGATACTCCCTTTTAAGGCATTTTTAGGGGGTTGGAGAGTAGCAGTGTAGGTTAATGATGTCTCCATATCACTGCTACTTTTCTATTTATGTCAGTAACGCAAAAATTTTTTGATTTATTTGAAGGCTCTAATCTAGCACATGGTGAAACTACTGTGGGCAGTATGAGACGTAATGGTAAGGCTGAAGCAAAAAGCATTATCGTCAAGACACCTTTATCTGTGGGCATGATTGAAGATCATATAAAAGGTGTAAAAGGTATAGGTTCGATACCCATTACAGATAAAAATGAATGTAAGTTTGGTGTCTTAGATATAGACAGTTACAATGTAGATCACAAAGAGATAGCAAAGAAATGTAAAGCATTGAAGATACCTGCAGTTGTTTGCCGTTCAAAATCTGGTGGTGCACATATATTTATATTTATGAAGGATTGGGTAAATGCTGCGGAGTTTCGTGATCATCTGTTCGAGATTGCTGCAGCACTAGGTTTTTCTGGTTGTGAGATATTTCCAAAACAAGATCAGATATTAGCAGATCGTGGTGATGTAGGTAATTTTATAAACNTACCNTACTTNGATANTGATAAGACAGTTCGATATGCAGTGGACGAAAAGGGTAAAGATTTAAGTCTTCAGCAGTTTATTACACAAGCAGATAAAAAAAGAATTACGATACATGATCTTAAAAAGATAGACTTCGGCACAAGAAGAGAAGAGTTCTCTGATGCTCCGCCATGTCTACAAGGGTTTTTAAATTTAGGTGTGCCACAAGGTTCAAGGAACACAGTTCTATTTAATGTATGCACATACTGTCAGAAGAAGGACAAAGATACCTGGCAGAAGATGTTTGAGGATATAAATCAAAAGTATTCGTCTCCACCACTACCAGCTACAGAGATTGTTGCGTTACAAAAACAACATGAAAAGAAAGAGTATCAGTATCAATGTAATGTTGAGCCGTTGAAGAGCCATTGTGATAAGCAGGTTTGCAAAACTAGAAAGTATGGTGTAGGAAATGGTAACTCAGCACCTTCAATAGGAGGCCTTACAATACTGTTATCTGATCCAAGACTATTCTTTCTGGATGTAAACGGCAGACGGCTTGAGTTATCTACAAAACAATTACAGATGCAGCAACATTTTCAAGAAGCTTGTATAGAGCAGTTAAACTATATGCCACCAATTATGAAACCAGGTGAGTGGCAAACANTNATTAATCGTCTGTTAGAGAAGGCTACGACNATCGAAGTNCCAGAAGAGTTAACTATGAAGGGNCAGTTCAANGAGTTGCTACAGANGTACTGCACAAGCAGAATAAGGGCACGATCACCAGAAGAATTAAATATAGGTAAGCCGTGGACAGAGAACGACCTTACATACTTTACGATAAAAGGTTTACAGGAGTTTTTAAGACAACGTGGTTTTAATGGTTACACCAGACCTCAACTTCAACAAAGGTTGAAAGACTTGAACAGTGGTCAGAATTGCAATGGTGTATACACATTGAAGAATGATGAAACAGGAAAATGGTCGAACATACGAGTTTGGTGGGTTCCAGAGTTTCACGAAGAAGAAGTTGAATTACCAATAGAGGAGAGCAGTAATGAATCCGACATCCCATTCTGAAGATGATGAGCTTCTCACATTAACGGATATTGTCGAATGGATAAAGGTTTCCGAGTCTACCATCTACAGATGGATGGACGAAGGTATCTTTCCAAGACCTTTGAAGTTAGGTGCGGAGAGTAAACAGAGTCCTATGCGATGGATACGCAAGGATGTATCTGATTGGATTAAAACTAGACCAAGGACAAAGTAATGTTAGAAAAATTAATATTTGGGCCACCAGGCTGTGGCAAGACGTTTACGTTAATAAACGTGGTTCGTGATGCGTTGAAAAAGGGTACACCACCAGATAAGATAGGCTTTGTATCTTTCTCTCGTAAATCAGTTGAAGAAGCTAGAGCAAGGGTTGCAACTGAACTAAATCTTACAGAGGAGGACACACCCTGGTTTAGAACTTTACACTCTACGGGTTTTCAATGGCTTGGTTTTAATAAAGATCAAGTCATGTCTAAATATGATTTTAACAATATTGGTAATGAGGTTGGGTTAGTATTCGACACAAACACAGCTAGAAATAGTCAAGATGGTTTGATAAACATGTCAGCCAGAGAAGGCAACAAGTATCTTGAGGTTATACATAGATCTATTATGAGATGTGTATCTCTAGAGGAGCAGTTCAACGAAACAGAAGATTATACATTACACTGGACGTTACTTAACAAACTTAATGCTGTCTATCATAATTTTAAAAAAGAAAACGATAAAGTTGATTTTACAGATATGATTAAAGGATTTGTAAGAGGAGGCAGTTCACCCAGTTTAGATTTATTAATTGTAGATGAAGCACAAGATTTAACTCCACTGCAATGGAGACAGGTTGATGTTATGAAACATAATGCCAAAGAGATATGGTATGCAGGTGATGATGATCAATGTATACACAGATGGAATGGTGTATCTGTTGAAGACTTTATGAACTCTTGTCATAATATCGAAATTTTAAAACAAAGCTATAGAGTTCCTACTTCTGTTTTTTCTGTTGCGAATAGAATTGTAAAAAGAATATCTTATCGCCAACCTAAAGATTGGCATCCTATGATGAATCCTGGCAGTGTTAACTATCATTTAAATATGCATGATGTAGATATTGACCAAGGTTCGTGGACAATCATGGCCCGTACAAATAAAATTGTACAAAAGATAGCAAACTCTTTACGGGAGGATGGGTATCTTTTTAATCTATATGGTTCACCTAGTTTAAATCAAGGCATGATTAATAACATGAAGACATGGGAGCTTTTGCAAAAAGGCAGTAAGCTACCTTTACAGATGATTAAAGATTTGTATGCTGCACTTCCCAAAGTGGGAAATAATGCAAAAATTAAACGTGGTGTAACAAAACAGTTAGATTTTTTAGAGCATGATCTTATTCTTGGATATGATGATTTAGTTAAAAACTACGGGATGATTGCACCAAAAGACACTCCCTCAAGAGATATGCTGAATGTATCAAAAGATGATCGGTTTTATATGGATGCGTTGATTAGAAGAGGAGAAGATTTTGAATCTCCAAGGATCGATGTGTCAACTATTCATGCCATGAAAGGCGGTGAGGATGACAACATCATGCTTATGTCCGAGTCATCTCGTGCTTGTGTCAAGAACGAAAACCAGGATGATGAGCATAGAGTCTTTTATACAGGTGTCACAAGAACAAAAGAAAACTTACATATAATAGAAACAGGGTCGGAGCATAGGTATCAAATATGAAAAGAGATCAGATATTAGATAAAGCAAAGATATTGATTAGTGGTGAAAGAGCAAAGGATTATGGTGATGCTTACCTTAATCACAAGAGGATAGCCGAACTCTGGAGTCCAATACTTGATAAGGATATTACAGTTGAACAAGTGTATGCTTGTATGATCGCTGTTAAACTGTCTAGATTAATTGAAACACCAGACCATGAGGACTCGTGGATTGATATATGTGGCTACGCTGCATTAGGAGGAGAGAAAAATGAGAGATAACAGCACAATGCATTTTCTTGAACGTCTTGAACTTGACCAGATGGAGAATGATTGGACACCTCCTACAGAGTTTCCAGATCTGACAAACTGTAAATANATAGCCATAGACTTGGAAACAAAAGANCCAAACCTTAAAAAGCTAGGCCCAGGGTGGACACGCAAAGATGGATATGTAGTTGGCATAGCTATCGCAGGTGGTGACTTCATGGGTTATTATCCTATACGGCACGAAGCAGGTGGCAACCTTGCAGAGGATAGGGTTATGTCATGGTTAAAGGATCAATTGAACACTCCCAACATTCCAAAAATTATGCACAACTCCATGTATGATATGGGATGGCTATATGCCTCTGGTGTTGATGTGAAGGGCAAGATCATAGATACAATGGTTGCTGCACCTCTGGTAGATGAGAATAGGTTTTCCTATGCTCTGAATGCTCTAGGGCGGGATTACATAGACATGAGGAAAGATGAAAAGCTTTTGAGGGCAACAGCAAGTGATTGGGGAATTGATGCTAAAGAAGAGATGTGGCGATTACCTGCAAAGTTCGTTGGTGCATATGCCGAGCAAGATGTGATTATGACGTTGAAACTATGGGATAGATTGCAGACAGAGATCACCTCGCAGAGTCTTGAGACAGTATTTGATCTGGAAACAAGCTTAATACCTGTTGTCATGGATATGAGAAAGAAAGGTGTAAGGGTAGATCTTGATCAAGCTGAAAAAGCAAGAAAAAAATTAATTAAAATAAAAGATGATTTAGTTCTTGACATAAAGAAAGAAACTAGTCTGGAAGTATTACCCTGGGTGGCAACAAGTATTGCATCTGTGTTTGACTTTTACAAAGTGCCTTACGGACGGACAGAGAGCAACAATCAGCCGTCTTTTACAAAAGCTTTCTTACAAACTTGTGAACATCCTATTGCATCAAAGATACTAAAACTAAGAGAAGTTGATAAGGCAAACAATACGTTTATCGATAGTATATTAAGATACGAGCACAAAGGCAGAATACATTGTGAGTTTCATCAGTTGAGATCAGATGACGGAGGGACAGTAACTGGCCGCTTTTCTTCTTCTAATCCAAATCTGCAGCAGATACCTGCTAGAGATCCAGAGATTAAGTCTTTGATAAGAGGTTTGTTTCTACCAGAGGAAGGTACAAAGTGGGGGAGCTTTGACTATTCGAGCCAAGAGCCAAGGTTACTGGTTCATTATTGTGCGAGTCTTGGTGAAGATAGACATCCCAAGATTGATGAACTTGTAGAACAATATAATACAGATGATCCAGACTTTCATCAGATGGTGGCAGACATGGCTGAGATTAATCGTAAACAAGCCAAGACAGTTAACCTTGGTATTATGTATGGTATGGGCATAGGTAAGTTGGCAAACACTCTAGATATAACAAAAGAGGAAGCCAAAGAGTTGTTAGCTAAATATCATTCTCGTGTGCCATTTGTTAAAGGTTTGGCAGATATGGTTTCTTCCAGAGCATCTAGATACGGACAGATACGGACTATCTTAGGTAGACGTTGCCGTTTTAATTTATGGGAGCCTAATAGTTTTGGTTATAAGAAACCTTTAAAGTATGAAGAAGCACATAAAGAGTATGGGCCTAGTATACGAAGAGCATTTACATACAAGGCATTGAACAAACTTATACAAGGCAGTGCTGCAGATCAAACAAAGAAAGCTATGGCAGATTGCTATGAAGAAGGGTTTTGTCCATTGATCACTGTGCATGATGAACTATGCTTTAGTATAGATTCCGAGGATCAAGCCTCGAAGATCAAGGAGATTATGGAAACGGGTCTTGAACTAAAAGTTCCAAGTAAAGTTGACCAGGAGTTAGGTGATAATTGGGGAGAGGTTGGTTAGTGAAGCAGTGAAGTAAAAAGTTGTAAACTTTAATATTTTGAGTTTTAGCTGTTAAATATATAAAAGTTTGTTTTTTTACTGCACAGCTACACTTCTATCTCTTCCATACGCTTACATAAACGCTCCGCCCGATTTGGAACCTGTTTATGCCACCTCGAGTCACGCATCTGATTTGCACTTTCCTGCCAGTTGCCGTCCATAACAGCTTGTATATGTTTACGAAACTTACTGTATCTTGGTCTGCCTAAGTTAAACATCATGTTTGCTACAATCTGTTTTACTTCTTCTGGTAGCTTGTCCCAATCATCATAGACTTTCTTACAGTCCTGGATAACAGTCTGTATATCCTGTTCAAAGAGTTCTGTAACTCTTTCCTCGGATACTTTTGCACCTAGCTCCAGATCATATTCTGGTTCATCCTCTCTGCACAAATGTCCGATTCCTACTGTCTTTAGGGAAAGATGATCGAGGTATGTTTCGTACTTAACCCCCTCATCAATGATGAGTTGTTCTCTTAATTTTTCTAAATCCATTAAATTTTTCCTTGTAATGATTGTGCTAATGCTTGTGTAGTTGGATTAGGATTAACAATCGGATTTGTTCCTAAAGGACTCACACCACCAGCACTTGATGCCGCAGATGGAGGTGTTATTTGAGAACTTAAATTAGTTTTCATTTTATCTACTTGTGGAGCTAATTGTGATTTTATATCTTTTGTAATTGGTTTTATTTCTTCAGTTGTCTGTTCTTGTAGTCCTCTTAATCCTTGTGCCTCTACTTGTGCAGCAGTTGTCTGTGCTATTTGAAATAATTGACCTATTTTATCTTCACCAGGTTTTCTACTAGCCATCATAATTTTTAAAACTGTTGGATTTCTTAACATCCTAGACATGAACATATAACCTGCAGCAATTGGTAAAGTTGCTAATGGTGCAGTCAAAATTCCATATAATGTCAATGATAAAGCAATGGTTGGTGCAGCTAAACCACCTTTACCAGCTGTCGCTGCATTAGATACTTTAACCATATCATCAGCCAAAATATTTAAATTTTTAGCGGAGCCAGGTCCAAACATAGCATTGATAGTATCATCCCCATAATTAGTTAAAACATTTTTGAGTTTTGTTCCAAGTGCTCCAGATTTAAATGCATCTTCAAAATCGGGAGTTAATCTAATCTCTCCAACGTCATCTACTGCAGCACCTATGTCTTTTAACAATTTACCCATAGATGCATCTTTAACTGCTTCAAAGGTTTGAGGAGCTAAATTAGCTTTAGCAACACTTATAGATTCCGGACTTTTAAAAACTGCTTGTGCTATTTTTTCTGGATCACCACCTGCCCTTTGTAAATTAGATAATAATCCACTTGCTTCAACTTCTGCTTTGTTTAAAGCTTCCGCATTTAATTCTTTTAATAAATTAAATAATGGTTTACCTTCTAACTGATTTGCAACATCAGCGGTAATATTTGTTCCAGTTCTGCTTAAAACTTCAGCAATACCATCTATATCTTTTAATTCATTTTTAAGAAGAACTTTAGCCGTAGAACCTAAACTTCTTAAATTTGTAGATAGTTTAATTCCATCAATAACCTCTTGACCAGTAATTTTGTCAATGACTTTAGCGTTATCTAATTGTTCTTTTAAAAACATTCTACCTAAATTTTGTCTTAATTCTTCAGCAACCTCTGCACCTGTTCCTCTAACCTGTGCTATTTGCTCTGCTTGTCTTTGTATTTTTAATGCCTCTCTTTCAACCTCTAATCTCCTTGGATCATTTCTTTGCAAAAGTCTAACCTCTTCCAAAGCTTCATCAACCGATCTTGTACCTATTTTTTGACTGTCAATAAAAGCTCTTGCTTTTTGATGATCTATTTTTTTCATTGTGGTCGGTAAACCACGAACAGCCTTTAAAACTTGGCGTAAAGCATCTGGATTATCCTTTGTAATAATTTCATTAAATAAAAATTTATAGTTTAAAGTTCCTCTTCTTGACTCTTGCAATATTTTTTCTACAACAACATTATCAAAACGGCCCATTCCAGTTCTATATAATCTATTTGCCCTTCTTAAATTTTTAATTGCAGTTTGTATTTCAGTTAACTTTAAAGCATTAGGACTTATAGTTGTAGGTAATATTTGTCCAGTAAGTGGAGTTATTGCAGCAGGATCACCAGTTATTGGATCAGGTGATAAAGTTATAAAAGCTTCATCACCTGGTTCACTTATTGTTTGACCAACTCCTGCCCTTATGTCTGCTTCTGCTGCTAATCTAGTTAAATCTATTTCAGTATCCCTTAATGATCTTTCAACAGCTTTTCTCATTTGACCTAACGCATTGTATGAAGCACCACCAAAAACATCAGGTGTATAACTAGCATGAGATAATTGTGCCCTTATTTGATTCATTTTAAGAACAGTGGTTTTATCACCTAAATTTTGAATATCTTTGTAAAACTTTGTAGATCTAATATCGGCTGGAGACGTGTCAGCCAATTCTTCTATGGCTTCTCGCAGTATTCTAGTATTAACAACATCTTGATTTCTTAAAGAATTGTTAATACCAGAATATAAAGCATCCATATCTCTATCAAAAACTTTTTTACTTAGATCAAGCTTTTCAGCTAACTTTTTAGGAACATTTTTATCTGTTTTTAACACACTCATAATTTGACCAACAACTCTTTCTGTTTCATCACTTATGTTCTTTTGTGCAATTTCAAATGTTGCATCAGCGTCTGCATAAGCAGCATCAATATCTTTTAAAACAGAGGATTCTAGGTCTTTTATTGATTGTTTATTAACTCCTCTTATACCTTTTAATTCATTTAATAAAATATTTAAATTATTTTGAGCGGCAGCTTTTTGAGGAAATACACCTTCATATATGGCTTGAAGACGATTTAATATTGGACGAAAAGATTCATCTGTTGCACCTGCTATTGTAGGTCTAAACTGCCTATTTATTAACTCTCTTGCTTGTTTTCTTAAAGCTTCGTTTTGAGCTCCACCAGGTCCTTTTATAAGTCTACCAAAAATATTAGATATACCTCGACCAACTCCTTCACCTAAAGTAGCAAAAGCACCCTCAAAAGCAGACGCTTTTAAAACATCTTCAAAAGATTGTTTTTGTAAACCTTGAGAATATTCAACCGCTTCATCAAGAGCTTTACCAGCAAATCCTGCTGCACCTACTAATGCAACTCCTGGTATAAACCCTACGCCAGATGCCATTAAAGATGCACCTATCGCAGCACCTATCGGAGCGGCAGTTGCACCAGCAAAATCTTTTATATCATTAAAACTAAGACCCTCTTCATCTATAGCTAATTCTTTTCCATCTGCCATGCCAAGATTTTGTCTGCCTTTTTTTGTAAGTATAAATCTACCAAGAGCATCTTGACGAAATCCATCCTCCCCAACTTTTTCTTTTAAATATCCAGCACGTTCTTCGTCAGTATCCATTCTACCATAACCAAAACGAGAAAACCCACCGATGCTATCTAAACCTGTAGAGTAATCGACACCAGGTTCTTTATATTTACTTATAAATTCATCTTCAGTAATTGCTTGATTGGTTAAAGGATCAATGCCCTCCAACCTTTTTTGTCTAGCATAGTCTTGTATCTCTTCACGAGATGCTGTGGATAAATCTATACCTTTAGAAGTAACTGTTTGCTGTGGAAAAAATTGTTCATCAATATCTTGAAGTTCTTGTTCTGTTGGTTCATCTCCCTCAATTTCAACTTGAACAACTCCTTGAGGTGTTTGTACTTTAATTATTCCCATTACTAAGCTCTAACGTAAATGCCATTTACAAGTTTATATTTAGCTTTTCCTGCTGCTCCAGATTTTATATCTTGTGCGGTAACTATATCTTTAGGTAAGTCATATGCAAGAGGTTGACCTGTTTTATCCGTGTATCCCAAACTTGCTTGTTGAACAGAGTCTATTATAGCTAAAGCAGATCTTTCTTTTTCATCTATTCTTGTAAGAACATTTTGAAGTCTTGTATTAATAAGATCTGGATCTTGAAAAATATATCCACCATAAGCAGAAGCTAACCCAACAATTTCATCAGCAAGTTTTCTATCAATGTTTGATACGTTTTTAGATCCTTCACCTAACAAATCTTTAAGAAGTAAATTAGATACAATTCGCATATCTTTGTTAAACGCATCAACATTTTTATATTCTTTACCAGTTTTTATTTTAGCGGCAGCATAAGCTTTGTTTATTAACTGAGTAAATGCTGGGCCAACACCAGTAATATTTCCTTCAGCATTTCTAACAATATTTGCTTCAACTAAATTTCTCATGCTGTTAGCACTTACAAAATCACCTGTTGCAACAGATATTTTTTCTAAATACTCTTGATGAGTTTTAGTTGGTATGATTGCATCTTTCTTTTGTTGATTAATAAGTTTATCAAGAGCAGCTTTTTTATCAAGAGCAGCTTTTGCTAAATCAGAGGTTGTAAATCCTTTTGGTAAACCATTTTCTGTTATAAAACTGGTAGGAATTGCAACTGTCTCACCTTTTTCATAATCAACTCCGTTAAAAGTTAAATTTTTATCTGCAACAAAAAACAAAGGTTTCCTTCCCTCTTTTGCCATCTCTCTTTCTATAAGTCTTTCTTCAGCACTTATTTTAAATTGTTCAGTTAAACCCAGTTGAAGACCACTTAATTTAATTTGTCTATTAAAAGCATCTTTTTCTTTTTTATCCTTAATTAACATATCTGCACCATCATTAAGTGCTTTAGCAATATTAGTCAGTGCGTTTGGACTTTCACCTGCAGCCATAGCAAAACCTATCTTGGCGATGGCTAATCCTTGATTTATACCCTCGTACTTTGGTGCACGATCTGTAAATTGTTTTATAATGTCATCTACAACATTTTTCTTTTGTTCTTCATTACCTGCTTTAAAAACCTCTTTAACAAGTTCAGGTGGTTTTGATACTGGAGGCTCTACGTCTGATGTCTCTTTACCTTCACCTTTTTTCTTGTCATCATCTTTTTCAGTTTCAGTTTTAGTTATCTCATTAATAATTTTTTCACCATCTTTACCTAAATCAAAATCTAATTCTGAACCAGGACCCTCTGCAACTGCTTCTTGTATTTTTTGTTGTGATATAGGATCTGGTTTTGATGGATCTTCTGTTACTGTTACATTTCCAGTTGTAGGATTAACCTCTACAGTTGTTCCTTTTAAAGAATCAATAAATTTTTTATCTGATTCACCTAAAGTTGATTTACCTTCGCTTTGAGCAGACGCAGCTAATGCCGCATTTATTGCGTCACTAGATGCTAAAGCTAATTCTTTTCTTTTTTGCCCTTCTTCTTTTGACAGTATATTTGTATCAATATTTGATTGTCTTCTTTTAAACCTTTCTAACTCTTCCCCAGAGGTTGGGAAAAATTGAAATCCATAGCTTTCCATAAGTTCTTTATCTGGAACCATAGAACCAAGTCTTCCACCAACTTTAGAATCATCTTCTAAATTTGATTGTCCAGTAAGTAATGCAGCAAGACTAGAAGACATTCCAGCTGCAGGTGCTACACCATATTTATACACGGGCCCTAAAACAGTTCTAATACCTTTTTCTAAAGTGGTTCCAGTAAGATCGTCTGGTGCTTCAACACTTTGTAAACCCATAGTATTTAATAATCCAAGTTCTAAAGGACCTAAAGATCCTATTCCTTTTTCAGCAGCTTTTGCAAGAAGTCTTTGATTTAATGAAAAACCACCTCTAGTTCCTACTTGATAAGGTGCTAAAAATGTTTGCCCTTTTTGTGCTCCAGGTATATTAGCTCCAATTTGCCCAACCACTGGAGCTCTAACTGCTCCAGCCTGTTGAAAATATTGCACATCTTCAATGCCACCTTTTTTGCGTAACTCTTTACGAGCACCTCTATTAAACATTTTACGATTTAATACGCTCATGCTGGTTGACCAAATATTCCGCTAAACATATTAGGATATGCTTGTCCTAGTCCAGCTAATCCAAGTCCTAATCCAGCGACCTGTGACAGCATACTAGGATCTTGTGTCTGTTGTTGTGTAAATGTACCACCAGTTGATGGCACACCTCTAAATATATCTGATAAGAAGCCTATATTCTGGTAGGGTGATCTTGCTCTTTCTGCAATCGTTCTTCTAAATGCATCCAGACCAGCCTGTTGTTGTGCCTGTTCCAAGCCACCCAGACCAAGAAGACTTGATACATCTCTTTGCTGTGCACCTTGCAGACCAAGACCTAACTGTGCTGTAGCTTGTCCGAGTGCGGCCTGTTGTCCACCGAGTCCAGCTTGTGCTGTTCCAAGTCCACCAAATATCTGTCCTGCCTGTTGCTGTCTTCTTTGTTGATTTTCAAACGCTGTTTGTGCTTGACCCATAGCTTGTTGAAAACCTTGTGATCTTAACGCAGCACCAGTTCTTGCTTGTTGATCAAGTACATTTCTGCCAATCTCTGCTGATCCAATAGCCTCTCTACCACCACCAAACGCACCAGCAGCAACTGCTCTATCTTTCAATGCTTGTTGTTGTCTATCCCCTAAACGACCTATATCTTTCTGTGTTTGTTCAATGACCTCTTCTGTATATGGATTCATAAATTGTGAAACAGAGCTAGGGTCAAAGGTTCCAGTGCTACCAGCCAAGGTCTGTGCACCTTGACCAATTGTTCCAAGACCAGTGCCTATAGTTTGTGCACCAGTTCCCATTTGATTTGCTGCTGATTGAAAGAATGGAGCGTATGCACCTAATCCTGCCGCACCCATTTGTATAGCTTGTTTTTGCAGAGGTGTCATATCTGCAACTTGATACTCTGGTACTTCCATACCACCTTGAGTTCCAAGAGCCGATGCACCAGCTAAGAGATCTTTAAGATAATTCTCTTGATATGCAGGTAAAAAAGTTTGTGAAGAACCAGATTGAATTGCCATTATGCCTGCCTTTCAAGTTTATTCATTAACTCATACATCGCATCAGCACCTTTTTCAATACTTCCGCCACCTGCAGCCTTAACTGCTTTGTTTGTAAACACAAATTCACCATCTGACAATGCTGCTCTTTGAACTGGTTTACCATTTTGATATATCATGCCAGGTATGCTGTCCGAGGTTCCAGTACCAGGTCCACGCAACAAACCACCAAATTGTGGCTCTGCCATACCACCTAAACTATATGCTGACATTATACCGCCATCTGCTGCTTTCTTTACTTCTTCAAGGTCTTTATCACGTTCCTCTTGTGTGCCAAATCTCTCATCAGTCAATGTATTTACAAATACTTTAAATTTTTCTGGATCACCTTGATAATCAGTTGTTTCCATAGTTTGAGGGTTAACACCTGGAGGCAGTAAAGATGCAAGACCTTTGCCTCCACGTTTTTTTAAAGCCATATCAAGTAAACTAGCACCCAGAAAAATGCCTGGAAAACCACCTACACTTTTAAATAAACCTCCAAGACCTGCAAACATATTATATCCTCTTTGCTATACCTTAACTTATTTCCATAAAACTTACAACCACATGTAAGCGATTTGCTGTAGCTGCTGTCGCTTTTAGTATTTCTGATTCTGCCAACACCAAAGGTGCTGATAACAGTTCAACAGTTCCATTTGCACTTACAGCTTTTACTTTAAACAAACTAAACACATCACTACCTGCTGTAATAGTTAACGTAATTGTGTCTGCATTTCCACTATCTTCTGATACTAATATAGATTTTATTACAGCTGTGGTAGCGTTGTCGGGTGTTAATACAGCCGTGGCATCTGTTGTAGTTAAATCTGTCTTAGCATTTTTATAACGTATTGTCATTGACCCATGAACCAGCTAATTGTTTCTAATTGTTCTTCTGTTTCAGAACTTTGTTGTTGATTAATAAATACTTCTAACGCTCTCACCAAGTCAAACATATATTCTGGTGTAATCTCTGTTGGTGGTTCTGGAAGTCTTGGCGGTGTTACGCCTAAATTACCATAAACCATTAACGTCTCCCATCTGGTCTAATGCTGACCCTTGGTGATCCTAGCTTCCATTTCATACCTGTAGCATCCGAATCAACCCGTAAAGCAAAAGAACGACCTCTTGCCCGTAAATCTATTTGATTAGTGAATAACTCAACAGGTGATGTAGCTGTGCGTGTTGTTGATCCAGCAGATGTATTACCATAATCTTCACCAGGTTCGTTCCTTGCTTTTAGTGTAAAGTTTGCAACTGGTGTGCTTTGAGTTACAGAGCCTTCAAATGTTAAATCTGGTATAACCTTTTGTACAAGACTAAATCTGTCACCATCACCTATATCCATTGGTGCAGATTCAATAAATGATGTCATGGCAGAACCATCATCATCGTACCCTGTTTCGTGGTTATATAAGTAAGAAGACGATGCAGCGATAGGAAAGTTTCTTATACCTCTGTCTATCCATGCTGTTCTGGATAAATTACCAAAGTACCAAACCTTTTCGTTGTAGTTATATACAACATATTTATCTATGTCGCCCGTGCCACCATTGTTAAGTGAGTTAGTCTCTGATGGATAAAACCATATAACTTCACCAAACTCTGAGTTCACACCAGATACAACCTTGTCTCTTTGTTGATTGTTAAAATCAAGAAACACCTTGTCCTTGACTGTACATGGTAGGGTTTGTGTGCCACCAGCATAAACATAAAAATTATCTCTGCCCATCCAGAATACAAAGTCTTCTGTAGACACGGCAGCCTTTGGACCCATGATCGTGATGTTTGATGCGATTTGTTGTATACCAAAAACAAAGTCACCACCAATAAAACGCAACGAGTGCAATGATGTATCTGTGTATACAAGTATCTCACGTTTTGTTTCTACGGCCTGTACAAACTCTGATCCAGATCCAAGTCTCAAGCTACCAGCAGTTGTGTCAGAACTGATTGTCCAGTTTGATACAGACTCTTGATTAGACCATCTAATTAACAATGGATCCTGGGTCGTGGTTCCATATGTGTTAGTACCAAAACAAAGAACATGTCTATCGATGTCACTTACAAGAACCTGTTTAGCAACAGTCGGTGTATTTGCTGCACCAGCTAATGTGCTAAGCTCTACTGCTCTTGTTGATAGGCCATTTGTTTTATCCCATAAATACACTGCACCATCTCTAGGATTTATTAATAGATCTTCCCCAAAGTTATCATGTGACCATGTTCGTATTTCACGGGTTGTACCAGATACTGCTGCTATACCCCAACCAGTAAAGTCATCATCAGATGACGCATTTCCTACAGCTAATTGAACAATTGTATTATCTGCATGAGTGGCAGCAGTTGTACCACTTGCACCTCTTGTTGACGGGCCACCACCCGTTCCTAATGTATTACTGCTGATTGTGCCTACTGTTATAAGTTCTTCTTCTATTAATATTGTATCACCAGCAGTAATTCCTGTAGCACTGTCAACATCAATGGCTGTCTCACTGTCATCTAATGCTTCTGCTAACTGTGTTGTTAAAGCACCTGCCGTTGTACCACCAAACAGTCCAGCACCCCAACCTGTACCACCAACCTGTGAGTCAAGACCTACAGTTAATTGATACTCGGCATCTGTTGCACTGCCACCACTACCAGTATCAGAAGCATTTGCAGTTACACTAACTGTAATCACATAAGTATTTGCATTAGTTACAGATACAATCTGATGTTCTGCATTAAGTATTGCTCCCGTTACATTACCACCTAAACCATCCGATTGAACTTGACTAAAAGTAACAAAGTCATTCTCTGCCGCACCATGATTAGTTTCTGTAACAATTATGTTTGCAGAACCATTTGTAGCTGCGAATGTCGTAGAGTTTGTGGTTGATGCACGAATTGGTGTTACGTCATTGAATGTACCACCTTCTTCTATATAATATTTAAGATGTGTGCCAACACCAAGAAAGTTTGATCCATCAAGAGCTAACCAGTTATGTAAACGCCTTGCTGTACCTTCATAAGTATTGCTTGACATCTTTTCCCAACCACCAAACTTCTCTGGATAACCAAAACGAAAACGTATCTTGTCACAGTCAACCCAGCCACCTTCGTTGCTGTACTTTGTAATCTCTCTGTTTATACCTGGTTTAAACTGTAGTTTGGTTAATGGCATTATCCTTCTGCTCCATATAAATCAGAAAAAGATATAGCACCAGATGACGGAACACCAGAATTTACAGTTATAGTTTTATCTGTCTGAGTAGAGCTACTCGTACTAATATTAAAACCAAAAACTATTCTTTCACCAGANTTNGCNATAGTTATNGTTACAGTTTGACTAGCTGANACACCTATNGTTGCTTTTAAANCATANGAANTNCNTANAGAAGTAGNTGATATGTTACCAGAGTTTGCACCAGATACTGCTACAGTTCCAAAACCATCTAAATCATAACCCCACACATAATAAGTTCCTGCTCTTGCAAATGTTATATCATGCACAAAACTTTTACTTTGACCTGAAGCACTTGTGCCAAACATAGTCATTATAGTATCAAACGTAGAACTGACTGATGCTCCATTCATTATATATGTCGCATTACTTTGTATACTAGAACTAGCTGCTTGATTATTAAATAAGTACCCATATTGAAAAGTATAACCTGATACAAAACTTGCAGTATTTAAATTGCCTACATTGTATCTTTGTGAATAGCCACTGTTACCATAACCAGAGTCAGAAACACTTGATATAGCATTTGTTAATTCTTTTGTTGTAGGAAACTCACTGCTAGAATTTACTCTATATAAGTCACTCATTGATATAGCACCAGATGTGCCAATCTCTGAACGTATTTCGCTCATACTTATTGCACCACTACTCTGAAGAGCCATATTTACTTATCTTTCTTTAATTCATCAATTTGTTTTTGCTGTTCCTTAATCGCTTCGATAAGAACACCAACTATGTTGCCATATGCAACAGATTTATATTCACCATCTGTTACAACCTCTGGTAATACTTTTTCTATCTCTTGAGCAATAACACCTATGCCTTTTTCAGCTTGTTTGGTATATGATACGCCACGCATATTCATAACTTTGTCTAAAGCGTTATCTATTGTTTGTATGTCAGACTTTAATCTTTCATCAGAAAAAGCTGTAATATCGCCACTAGCAGTAATTGTACCAGTGTTAGATATATTTCTAAAACCACTAATGTCTTTATTGCTATCAACAATTACTGCTTTTGACGCAGAAACAGTTCCTGCCGTTATACCATCAACTAAATTTAATTCTGATGCTGTAGAAGTAACTCCATCCATAATATTTAACTCAGAAGTTGTAGCTGTAACTCCATCCATAATATTAAGTTCAGAAGCTGTAGCAGTAACTCCATCTAAAATATTTAATTCAGCAGTAGTAACTGTTGCACCATCAAGTATTTCAAGTTCTGCCTCTGTAATAGTAGCACTTCCTATAGTAAAACTTGTTGAAACACTTAAATCACCCTCATGTGTCAGTCTCATCTTTTCTGTTGCAGCTTCAGAACTACCTAACTTAAAAACCAAGTCTGTTTGATTAACAGAAGCTGTGAACTCGGCATCTGCTTCTGCTACAATAGCTGCTGCAACTTCTATAGCATCTGAACCACTGCTTTCATTCGGTGCTTGAAACTGTAATGCACCAAGTATTTCACCATCTACACACGTTGTATCAGATGTCTGTAATGTTAATTTACCACCAGTAGATGTTTTAACTGTTAAATCTTCTGTAAAAGCATCTGATCCAGTTTCTATCTGTGCAACTGCCGCACCAGACCCCGCACCATCTGCATAAACAATAGCAGTCTTACCATTGCCTACAGTTACAGTTGCACCACTGCCTTGTTTAATTATTATAGATTGACTACCAGAGGTATTGTTAAATACAAAGTACAGTTTGTCTTGATCATTAGGTGATATGGTAACAGTATTTGTAGAACTTAATGTACCACCAAAAACTAATACTTTAAAATGACCATCAGACAACGCACCATCTGTTGTTGTTAGTGTATGTGTTGTACCAGATAGGGTAATCGCACCTACGCCATTTATAGCTCTGTCAAGAATATCAAAGTTTGTATTGGTTGTTGCACCCCAAGTACCTGCTTGTTCGCCTGTACCAATCTTCTCTATGCCATTATTTGCTGTATACGAACTCGCCATCTATAACTCCTAATTTGTACTCACATCTGTCCAAGTGTCGCCTGTGTGAGTAATCTCTGTCCAACTATCACCTGTATGTGTGATCTCTGTGTAAGTCACAGTAACACTCGGAACGATTTCTGTAAATAATAATTCACCAGTAGCTGTCTGTGTTAAATTAAAATCTTGTGTTGATACACCAGTAAGTATACCAATACCAGCCGTAGATTGTTCGGCTAAAAACTCTATATCTGTTTCAAGCTCTGTACCCTTAACAAATCGACCAGGAATATCATCTAAGCCAAAGTTAAAACTCATAGTTGTAACTGGTATATCTGGTACAGCCGATCCAGCAGATGTTTCAGTAAATATTGCTGATATATCTGCAATACCAGTTAGTATACCAATACCAGCAGTTGCNTTAGAAGCAATGCCACTCATCTCTGCGTTAGCTTCGAGTATTTTACTTATACTGCTTATAGGTGTTTCAGAGAGGGCGACATGACCTAGCATTAGTCTGCATCTTCTATTGTAAGTTCACCTGCATCAACTTGTCGTTTAATTTCAGCGTAGTGTTTGTTGTCTAAGACCATTGGCACACTCCATTCAATACCATTTATTGTACATTTTACAGCAGCATTTTTGCCATCAACACCTTTTAAATATTTTGCATTTGTAATTTTAAAGTTCTGCATCAAATGAAAAATCTCCAAAAAAGTTAAATAAATCTATCGGTCTATTATCTGAACCACCAAAACCACCACTACATTGAATAGTAAATTCTATCGCAGTACCCGGTTTTCTTTCTGCAACTTGACCAGTCATTGTTCGGTTAACATGGGCTTCACCTTGTGTAGAAATACTTGTAGTATTATCAGAATATCCACTATATACATCAAAAGAGATACTTGGGTCAGCCCTCATTCTTACTGGTGTATAAATTGTACCTATTGCACTCGTAGTTCCAGATTGATAACCAGACATTTGAAATCTACCAAATAAATAAAAATACCTTTGGCATCTAGCTAAATTTTCTGCAAAAGTTTCATACTTAAATGGTTGAGCAACATCACCTACGTCTATTTGCAAACCTGTTAATTCCATATAATCATCATCATTTCTACCTATACCTAAATCATGTCCTGCCCATCTATTTACAAATGTTTGGTCAGCCCATGTTGTTGGTAATGTGCCTGTTGTTTGATTTGTTCCACTATCTAAAATAAAATATAAACTTAAACCTGTTGATGTAGTTTTATTAGCACTGTCTTGTGCCAAGCTAGTATTTGCAATAATAGTAACTGATTTTTTCTCCCAAGTATTTGCCTGTGAGATTGTAAAACTTCTACTGTATTCAACAGATGCACCACCACTTGTTGTTTGTGCTTCAACAATACCTGTTCCAGTTTTGTTTGATTTTACATAAAACGATACAGTAAATCTTTCTGCATCTGATGTACCCATTTTTAATATTTGAGTGTCATGTCCTTCAATGTGGTATGAAAACAATGCGTAATTTGACGCAGCAGGTGAACCACCACCTGTAGTACATAATGCTTTTACAGATGTTTCAAATTCTGATAGCCCTGTTGAACTGTTTTGAGATAGTGTCCAAGTTCCATGACTACTTGGATTAAAACCCCATCTATCTACTACAAAGTTAGTGTTACCTGTTATTGATGCAGTGGATGTTCCTCTTTGTGCTACACGACAATCTCCGTTTATTATCATGTTAGGCATTGCTAAAGATGATTGACCACCTATCAATGCCGCTAATTCTGCTGCTTTGCTCATGCTAAATCTCCGTGTATTAAAAAGCTGTTAAATGCTTTGTCAGATATGCCACTGCCATTGCTAGTAACATATACAGTAACAACTTCGGCAGAAGATGTTGTAACATCATCGTCTTGATGTGGTTGTGTTCCGTAAGAATAAGTAGTTACATCTGTTGCATCTGCGTTATGACCTGATATAGTATATGCTTTTGCTGCTCTCATATTGCTTGTATAATTCATTGTAAATCTACCAGAAGCATTATCTGTTATAGATGCTATGTTATTGCTGTCTGTTGAAGCAGGAGTAGATGTAGCAGAAAAAGCACTCCATGCTTTTGCAGTTCCTTCAGCTATAACACTCGTTGCTACAGAGTTATTGCCACTTGCATCCTTTAACGTATTCACTCTTAGTTCACTTGCCATTACGCTAAATCTCCTATTACACCATAACCAATAGGATCTCGGTCAGTTAAACTGGTGCTATTAAAAACAGATATTCTAACTGTTGCAGTTGTTGTTTCAGACCAATCTATACCACTTGTATTTAAAGAATTAACAAACTGTCCTTCCAAAGCCATGTAAGTATCAGCAGATAACATATTGTTAGTTCTTGTCACGAAATAAACTCCTGTGGCACTGTCGGTTATACTTCCACAATTAAATGAATCATCAATAGCGACAGTTCCAGTACCATCTATTCTAACCCATGCTTTTAATAAACCTTGTTGCAAGTTTGTTGTTGTACTGTTGCCCTCTCCTGTAACAGCAATGCTTCCTGCCGTTGTTACACCTGTTATTGTATCTACTTTAAGTATACTTGCCATTATGCTAAATCTCCATTTACTTGACAGGTTGTGTCATCATAATCATACAAAGTTCTATCAGTGCTAGATGCGGCATAAGCAGATTCTGTTGTTACAGCACTTGTAGTTCTACCATAATCAGAACTGTCATGTTCTACAGACATTGAAGGAAGACCACTACTTTGATTTGTGTGAGCTGCTGCGGCAGTCACAGAATAATTTACATTACCCATATTAGTAGTAAAATTGTTAGTCCATCTACCTGTTGCATTATCTGTTAATGAAGCAGAATTAAAACTATCCTTACTAGAACCTGCATCACTATCCCAACAAGACCACAATTTTGTTAACCCTTGCACAGTGGTTGTTGTGCCACTACCACCCTCTCCAACTGTAACAGAATTATTAGCAATTTTTATGTTAGAACCACCACTACCTGCTTTATCTACGATTGTATCTACATTTAACTGACTTGTCATACGATACTCCAATAACCATTAACAGTAACTGTAGCAGACTGTGTTATAGGTCCTGCACTTACACCATTCTCATCACTGTCAATTGTTATATCGTTGGATATAGTCTGACCATTTAATCTTATAATACTGTTGTTGCCTTTGAACGGATANCGNGTATCTGATTCNGTTTTAGTGTAGGCATTGTTTACNCTAAACACATCATACACAATCATCTCNACNACGTCATTNAAACTTGCACCTGTNACAAGAACNACTGTTGTGCCTGTTGTNGCTGTNTAGTCAGTGCCNGGNTTTAACANCACACCATTCTGATACACATCCATNTACAAACTGTCGTTGTATGACAGAACTAAGGAGCTACTATCTGATCCACTGAAAGAGGTTTGCCCTGCTGTGGCTTGATAAATA
>FUFK010066255.1_pt1 | contig 61677 bp, 65 predicted proteins | sample 1021851 | NCBI WGS metagenome assembly FUFK01 (sample SAMEA51879418, study PRJEB19060) | metagenome
ATTAAAGAGGAAAAAATAGAAGAATATAAAAAACTTCATGCAAATGTTTGGCCTGAAGTCTTAGAAAATNTAACAGAACTTAATTTTAAGAATTATTCNATATATTTGCATAAAAATACTCTTTTTGGATATGTTGAATATCANGGAGACAATCTTGATAGAGATAACAAGCTAATGGCTTCAAACCCTAAAGTTCAAGAGTGGTGGAGTGTTTGTGGACCATGTCAAATTCCAGACCCAAATAGAAAAAAAGGAGAATGGTGGTCTAGTATGGAAGAAGTTTTTCATCACGACTAAAGTTAATTATGAAAACAAAAATTTGTTCAGTTGGTGAATGTATGATTGAAATTGCCAATACTAAGAATAATATTTTTCAACAATCATTTGCAGGTGATACGCTAAATTTTTGTAACTATATTGATAAAAAATATTTTGATGTCTCTTTTCTTACAGCCATTGGTAAAACTAGTGTAAACAGATCAGTTTTGGAATTTATAAATTCTAAAAAAATTTCAACAAAATTAATCAAGCAAGTTAATAGTCATGAAATTGGTTTATATTTAATTAAGAATAGAAATAACGGAGAAAAACAATTTTTTTATTGGAGAGATAATAGTGCAGCAAAAAATTACTTTAATAAGATAGATTTTGTTTCATTATTTAAAAATTTGAAGAATTTTGATTATATCTATTTTTCTGGAATTACACTTTCAATTATTGATCCATCTAAAATAAGTAATTTTGTTGACTTGTTAAAATTATTGAAGAGAAAAAAAGTAAAAATTATATTTGATTTTAATATTAGAATTAATCGATGGACTAAAAAAAATTTAAACAATTTTTTGCATTCTATTTTAAACTTTGTTGATATTTGTTTTATGTCAGGTGAAGATCTAAAATTTTGGAAAAATGATAATAGTTTAAGTAATTTTGAAAAATTAATAAATAAATACAAAATAGATCATGGTATATTTAGAAAAAATGCTAAATTAACTTACTCAATTCAAAATAAAAAAAAATATACAATAAGAAATAAATTTATTAGAAAAGTAATTGATACTTCAGGAGCTGGAGATGGATTTAATGCTGCCTACGTATCAAATTTTATTATTCATAACGATCCAGCTTTAGCTCTGAAAGAAGCCAGTCTTCTGGGCTCGAAGATAATCATGCAAAAAGGAGCAATAGTTGATGTTAAATAGCGAATTACAATTAAAACTAAAAGAACAAAAAATTTTACCAATTCTTAATACCACAAGTTTAAGCAATGATATTGATCGCTTAAGCAAATATTTAGAGAAAAATAGATCTATTCGATATATTGAAGTAACACTGAGAGAAAATCAATCTTTTGATATAGCATTAGAATTACAAAAACATTTTACTAAACATAAATTTGGGTTGGGCTCAGTTTTAACAAAAGAAGATTTTATTAAAGGTCAAGATCATAATTTTAACTTTTTTGTTTCTCCTGGAATTGTTGATGAGGTTTTAGAAATTAATAATTTATTATATATTCCTGGAGCTGAAACAGTTAGTGAATTTATATATCTATATAAAAAAGGTTATAAAATAATTAAATTTTTTCCAGCAAATTTAAATGGAGAGCAAAAAAAATTACAATCAATTGAAAATATTCTAAAGGATATAAAATTTATTCCAACAGGTGGAGTCAATAAAGATAATATTAATAAATATCTAGATTTAAAAAATGTTTTATGTGTTGGAACTTCAAATTTCGAAGAGTTTTAATTTACTTTTGTCATAGTACAAAGCATTTCAAAGGCAATTGTTGCTCCTACTAATGAAGTCATATTATTTACATCAAATGGTGGTGATACCTCTACAACATCACCTCCTACAAAATTGATTTTGTTTAGTGCTCTTATAATAGTTTGTGCCTCTCTCACATTAAAACCTCCAACTTCTGGAGTTCCAGTACCTGGTGCAAAAGTTGGGTCTATTCCATCAATATCAAATGTAAAATAAGTATCTGTATTAACTAGAACTTCATAAATTTTTTCAATACATTTATTAAATCCCATTTCATAATAATCATCTATAGTAATAATAGTTACACCTTGTTCTCTAGCCCAACTTAAATCTTCAGGATCATATAAAGCTCCACGAAGACCAAGGATTACATATTTTTTTGGATCAATTAGATTTTCTTCTATAGCTCTTCTAAATGGTGTGCCATGAGTATATTTAAATCCTCCAAAATAAGTGTCCCAAGTATCAGAATGAGAATCAAACTGAAATAAACCGATTGGTTTTTCTTTTGCTATACCTCTAAGAATTGGTAGGCTAATTAAATGATCACCTCCAATTGATAATGGTATTGTTTTGGAATTATAAATATTTGAGTAAAATTTTTCTATTTTATCTAAACTATCATTTAGGTCTGCTGGATTTACCGGACAATCACCAATATCTGCAATATTAAATTTATCATAAGGGCTCTTAAGTGAAACAGGGTGATAAAGCCTTACAAGTGACGATGCATTTCTAATTTCTCTTGGCCCATGTCTAGCGCCAGGTCTATTAGTAGTTCCTCCATCCCATGGTACGCCTGCAACACAGTAGTCTAATTTATTTAAATCTTTTANAANAGGTAAACGAAAAAAAGTAGCAACNTCAGCAAAGCGAGGAGTTTCCATACTAGATAGAGGTTTAATTTGAGTCATAAAACTATCTTATGATATATAGAATTGGATTATACAAGACAAATTAGTATGGATTATAGTAAATTTCCTAAACCGCAAAATGATGGAAAAGCTGATCATCTTTTAAATAAGTTTTTGCCNGATATTTCTCTTAAAAATCAACAGGGAAATCTATTAAAAATAAAAAGATCTGACACTTTTCGTTTAATTTTATATTTTTATCCTATGACAGGTAATCCAAATGAAAGTTTACCTAAAAATTGGAATCAAACTCCAGGAGCCATTGGCTGTACTGTGGAGACCTGTAGTTTTAGAGATAATTATGAAGAATTAATCAAACTTAATGCGCTGCCTATAGGAATATCAACTCAAACAATAGATTATATTAAGGAAATGACAGATAGATTAGTAATTCCTTATGATGTTTTAAGTGATTCAGAAAATATTTTGCTCAATTCATTAAAAATGCCACATTTTGAAATTGAAAACAAAATTTATTTTAAAAGATCAACTCTTATTGTGGAAAAAAATATTGTTAAAAAAGTATTCTACCCTATTTTTCCTCCTAACAAACATATAAATGAAGTTCTACAATGGCTAAAAGAAAACTAACTATTTTTTTATTTTCTGTATTTTTGTTTTTTTCTAACCTTTCAANAGCTAATCCAAATATAGATCAATGGCTAGAGTCAGAGAAATCTTATAAAGATCTTATTAATGANGGATTTGAAGTTAAAAGCTACGCTATAAGTGACATAGAGGTTGNAAATGATTTAACAATAATCTTATTTGTTACAGTTCTCCAAAAAGATAACGAAGTATATGAGTGTCAGGAATATCAAACTATAGATAAAAATGTNGAGACTTTAGATATGAACTTAATATGTAAAGAATTAGTTCAACCTTATGAAAGAGGTATAGGAACTTAGGTTCGTTCAATATTTAAAAAAAACCACTGTAATGCTATTAGTGTAAGCCCATTTAAAATTTGTTTTTTATTCATTTTTGTTTTTACCTCATCAAAACTATAACTTTTAACTAATATATCCTCATTTTCATTCTCNAGACCNCTTATAATTTCTTTATCNGGAGCAATTACCTCGCCTAAAAAAAGATTATAAAAAGATTCNGATGATCCTGGGGCAGGAAAGTANCCTTGTATAGATGTAAGATTACTTACTTCACATCCAGTTTCTTCCAAGCATTCTCTCTTTGCAGTATCTTCTGGAGTTTCACCAGAGTCAATTATTCCAGCAACTATTTCATCTAGATAATTTTGATTATCTTTAGAAATTGTCCCTGGTCTGAACTGTTGAATTAAAACNATTTTTTTATTTATAGGGTCATATGGTAAGACTGCAGATACTTGTGCNCCACCAAATAACTCCCTTTTTATTTCATTACTCCAATTTCCATCATATTTTTTGTATTTAAGAGTAACTTCATTCATTTTAAAGAAACCGTCGTGAATATTCTTTTTATCTAAAATTTTAAATTTTGGGCTCATAAAAATTGATATATTTTATATTACATATATATTTATAAATATGGAAAAAGCATTATTTGGTGCAGGTTGTTTCTGGGGTGTGGAAGAAACATTTTGTAAAACTCCAGGTGTAATAAATACCTTAGTTGGTTATTCTGGAGGCGATACTATTAACCCTTCTTATGAAAGTGTTTGCCAAGGAAATACAAATCATACTGAGGTTGTTTTAGTTGAATTTGATAATTCTAAAATATCTTATGAAGATCTTTTNANGGTTTTCTGGAAGTGTCATGATCCTACNACTTTAAATAGACAAGGTCCNGANATTGGAACACAATATAGATCAGCGATATATTATTATAACGAAGATCAAAAAAATAAATCTATTCATTCNAAAAATGAATATGCTAAAAGTGCNGGANTAAATATTGTNACTGAAATATCAGAAGCTAAGGAATTCTATAAAGCTGAAGAATATCATCAAAAATATATNCAAAAAACAGGTTTACACTGCGCTATATAGATTAATTCTCTAGGGAACTAATGTCTGTCGATTTTTATTATGCATTTTTAACAGGCTGGGTAATACTTTTATTATTTTGGAGTACTATTGTTTTCTTTATATATCTGAGAAAACCTCCTAAATCNAAATTAACTAAAAGTTTTATAATCAAATCCTATCTGTTTTTTTTGGCACTATTGTTTATAATTTTATTTTTTCGATAAACCGATTCGTTTTTCTTATAAATTATGTATCAACATATAGTAGGTCAAAAAGATTAAGATACTAACATATTGATAATTAACAACTTTTTTATATTTAATGTTGAATACTGGTTTTTTCATAAATATAAACTACCTCGAAATTAATAAAATTATTATGTCTATATTAAAAAACTATTTTAAACAAAACAGTGTGATGCACAGTTTCTCAAGTTGCCAATGGCCAATTGGAGATCCACAAGAGAAAGATTTTCATTTTTGTGAAGCTGATACCGTTGCTGGGAAGCCTTATTGTCAGAGTCACTGTGATGTTGCNTATATTGACGAAAAAGAGCTTAAAAAAGAAAAAGAAGCTCAAAAAAATCGTCGCATTGCTGCTTAAGTCNATCTCTACAAATTATTTTCTCATCAAATGTTAATAATTTAGAGTTATTGACATAAGAGACGTTTTTCTTAAAATAAAAAAACATGTTATTCAGTGTACTGAAAAAACTTAACTTTGATGGAACATTAGAAATCATAGATTCTAATGGCAAGACCCATAAATTTGGAAATTCAAACCCTCACGTTTGTATAAGACTGAAAAACAAATCTATTGAAAGAAAACTATTCTTAAACCCTAATCTGCATATAGGTGAAGCATATATGAATGAAGAGTTAGTTGTAGAAAAAGGCACTATAGAAGACTTTCTTAATTTAATAACTAATTGTTACGATGACTTTATTTCTAACAATAAGTTTTATAAATTTTATGAATATTTATCTTCTATTTTNATGCCATTTCAGCAGATTAATCAGCTTGTAAATTCAAAAAAAAATGTAGCACACCACTACGATATAAATGAGGATTTATATAAATTATTTCTTGATCAGGATATGCAATATTCTTGCGCATATTTTCACAATCCCAATATGAGTTTGGATCAAGCGCAGAAAGATAAAAAACAACATATAATTAAAAAACTTCAAATTACAGAAAATATGGATGTTCTTGATATTGGGTGTGGTTGGGGAGGAATGGCAATTGAAATAGCTAAATCTACTGGNGCCAAAGTTAAAGGAATTACACTTTCAGAAAATCAATTNAAAACTGCATCTNAGCGAGCACAAAAAGAAGGTTTGGCTGATAAAGTTTCTTTTGCACTACAAGATTATAGAAATGAGACCGAAAAATATGATCGCATNGTATCAGTTGGTATGTTTGAGCATGTTGGTGTTAAATATTTTAAAACTTATTTAAGTAAAGCTAATGATATTCTGAAAGAAAATGGTGTTTTTCTTTTGCATACAATTGGTCAAAGGGGTAAACCAACTGCTACAAGTCCTTGGATAAGAAAATACATTTTTCCTGGTGGTTATATTCCATCATTATCTGAAGTAATGAATGCAACACAAAAACTTAATATAAATGTAACAGATGTTGAAGTATTAAGACTACATTACGCTCACACACTTTCCAAATGGTATCAAAATGTTATTGAAAATAAAGATAAAATTATAAATATGTTTGATCAGCGTTTTTTTAGAATGTGGGAGTTTTATCTATTGGCAAGTAAGTATTCCTTTGTAAATATGGGTAATGTTGTTTTCCAAATACAAATCGCAAAAAATATTAACAATTTGCCTCTCACAAGAAATTATATCTACAACTAAACAGTTTATATTTATTGAATTTCCAAGACAGGTAATATAATCTTTCGTTTATGGCGCTATCCCTAAATAATTATATAATTAGAGCATCAATTTTCTTAGTCGCTGTCTTTGTTATTGTTGTTTTATTATACCCAGTTTTACAAAATGCTTTTTTATCAAATATTTTTATTAACATTATAATTTTATTAGCCCTGTTAACTGGAATTGTATTTAATTTTTTTCATCTCATTAACTTAAATTACAAATATATATCTTTCTCGAACTTTAATATTACAAATTCTATAGAAGCATTCTCTACTTTAAGAGGGCAAGACAAAAATATTTCTCTTGAATTAAAAAATCTTGACGGAAAATTTGTTTTTAAAAGTTCATCAATAAATAGATTGATAGAGAATTCTGATATGACTTTGATAAGCATAAGAGAAACTTCTCGTTACCTGGTAGGCTTGCTAGTCTTTTTAGGACTCCTTGGAACTTTCTGGGGACTTCTAAAAACCATTGGATCTGTTGGCAATGTTATCAGCGGCCTAGGTATAGATGATACAAATGTTGCAGGTTTTTTTAATTCTCTTAAAGATGGATTAAATGCTCCACTTGAAGGAATGAGTATTGCATTTAGCAGTTCTTTATTAGGTTTAGCTGGCTCTTTAATATTAGGATTACTTGATTTAAATCTTGGACAAGCTCAAAATAAATTTAGTCAATACTTTGAAAAAATNCTTAATAGCAATTCTTCTCCAGATTTTTCTAAAGTAGAAGATAAGCCTACAGGTGAAGCAATTCAAAAAATCTATGACAACTTAGAAAACCTCCTAAATGCTTTTAAGAAATCATCTGACAATCAAACTAAAATTTCAAACAATTTAGAGAAGTTTAATGAAATACTTAACAAAATCAATTCCAACTCTTCAAATCTTGATAAGCAATTATCAAATTTCTTATCTTCACAATTAAACACACAATCTACACTAATGAACCTTACAGAAGCTTTAAGCAAAAATGGAATATTAGAAGCAAAAAAAGTTAAAGAATATTTTCAGAAAATTGAAAAAGAACTAAAGAAAATTAAAAAATAATAATGTCTACTAGGTCTTTAAGAAATAGACTTGCTGATACAACAAATATTTGGCCCGGTTTTGTCGATGTTCTAGCTACTCTTTTAATAGTAATCATATTTGTGCTAATGGTTTTTACTGTTTCGCAAATATATCTGAGTGATGCTATATCTGGCCGAGATAAGGCGCTTCAAGATTTAAGAACACAAATAAATGAATTATCTAAAATACTTGTTATTGAAACTAAAGATAAAGAAGAAGCTCTTTCAACTCTTTCTGAAACTGAGAAAAAACTTGAAGATACAGAATTAAATTTACAAAGTGAGCAATTATTAAGTGAGCAATTACAAACTGATGTTGCAAAAAAACGATCAGAAATATTTGTTCAGGAACAAAATATAATAGCTTTATCCGAGCAAATTAGTAGTCTTTTAAAAGAACTGAGAATAGTTGCAAATGCATTAGAAACTTATGAAGGACAAGAAATTACTTTACTTGAAACCGAGGGACTTGGAGAACGAATTAATAAAGCACTTGCAACAAGAATTGATCAACTAAAAATACTTAATCAAGAATTAGATAATGCTAATTTTAAACTACTTGAAAGTGAAAAATCTCTCAAATCTACAATAGCAGAATTAAATGAGAAGAATGAAAATTTAATGGCCATTAACGAAAGTCTGGGTTTAGAGGAAGGAGGAATTGAAGAGCAGTTACTTGCAATTAAAAATAAAAATGAAAAGCTTCTAAGCTTAAATGATGAATTAGAAAAGACTAACANTGAACTATCATTGAGAGATGAAGAACTACAAAGTCAAATATCTCAATATCAAGAACTTATGAATGATCTTTTAGAGATTAATGATAGTCTAGGTTTAAAAGATGCATCACTTAATGAACAACTTGATGCAATTAGGTTTAAAAATGAAGAATTAGCAAGATTAAATAAAGATTTAATTCAGAAAGATAGCACAATTTTTAATTTGCGAGGAAAAATATCTGAACTAAATAATGTTCTTTCTTTGTCAGAAGATAAACAAAAACAACAACTAGAAAAACTTGAGTTACTTCAAAGTCAAATTGTTTCATTAGAACAAGAAAATCAAACACAAAAAGAAACATCACTTGAAGAAATTAAAAATATGGAAATACAAGCTTCAAAAACATTAGAACAGGTAGAAATTCTTTCTAATCAAATTGATACCTTGCAAAAAGAAATAGCTTTACTTAATGATGCTTTAGAAGCTAGTGAAAGCCAGGCTTTGATTAAAGATTTAGAAATAGAGGTGCTAGGTGAAAAGTTAAACAAAGCCCTTACATCGAAAGTATTTGAGCTCCAAAAATATAGATCTGAGTTTTTCGGAAAATTACAATCTATTTTAGGTGATAGAAAAGANATTAAAATTGTAGGAGATAGATTTATTTTTGAATCAGAGCTATTATTTGATTCTGCTTCAGCAGATTTACAACTATCTGGTAAAGAAAAGTTAAGTGAAATTGGCCTTACTTTAAAAGAGACTACTAATGATATTCCTTCAGATATTGACTGGATTATCATGGTAGAAGGACACACTGACAAAAAACCCATACAAACAATTAGATATCCTTCTAACTGGGAATTATCTTCAGCTAGAGCTAATACAGTTTTAAAACTTCTTCTTGATCTTGGTTTTCCACCAAATAGATTAGCATCTGCAGGATATGGAGAGTTTTATCCTATCAGTAATGGAGAAACTGAGAGTGATCTACAACAGAATAGAAGGATTGAATTAAAACTCACTTCACGCTAATTTGCCTTAAATTTAACATAAACTGATCATAAAAATTAANTATGAGATTTTTAATTTTATTTGTCTTAAGTTTCTTTAGCTCATATTCTGTATTTGCTGCATGCAGTGATCAACCAGCAAATGAGGTGGATTGGACTAATTGTAATTTTGTAGAAAATCTCGATCTTTCTGGTACTGGTTTGGCAAATTCTCAAATGTCAGGAGTTAATTTATCTTTATCTAATTTTGAAAAATCTCAACTTAATAATTCAAATTTATCTATTGGTAATTTTATCTTCTCAAATTTCAGTAATTCAAATTTATATGCTTCAAATTTACAGGGAGCTAATTGTAATAATGCTAACTTTGATAATGCAAACCTTGCAAAAGTAAACTTTGAGGGATCTAATCTCTTTGGAGCGACTTTTAAAGGTGCAAATCTATATGAGGCAAATCTACTTGGTGCTAATATTTCAGGTGCAATNTTTGATGAAGCAAATTTGTCAAATGCTATATGGATAGATGGTAAAAAATGTGCTCTTGGTTCTATAGGCAGTTGCCAATAATTTTTTTATTTCTTTTTATTGCCAGTTGCAAAATGTCAGACGTATCTGAAATACAAAAAAATGATGATAATAAAGTTAATTTTAAGATCTCAGGAAGTAAAGAAACTGGTATTCAAATAAATAACTAAAATATTAATTTACTTTTATCAAATTTAATGATTTGACCTTTAAACAATGAGTCAAAATTCTTATCTATATGCCTTTAGTGTAGTTTTTCTTGCTGGAATTTTTTGGAGTTTTGGAGCGTTGACTGTTAGATATATGGTGGATGGTCATCAATATGTTTTTCAATATTTATTTTATAGAGGCTTAACTATTTCAATTATACTTCTTATATATTTATTTTTTCGGGAAGGATTTGCTTTTTATAAAAATTTTCTCAAAATAGGAATACCATCTATACTTGGAGGTTTATTTCTAGCAACAGCTTTTACTGGGTTCATTTTTTCTATTACTATGACTACGGCTGCCGTAACATTATTTATGTTAGCAGCGATGCCTTTTATTGCAGCCATTGTTGGTTATTTTGTTCTTGGCGAAATACTAAAAAGATCAACATTAATTGCAATGGTTGTAGCATTTATAGGTGTNTGCGTAATGATTATAAATGACAGTATTTCTGGAACTGCTTTAGGTGCAATAATAGGATTTATTTCTGCAACTGGTTTTGCATTATACACGGTAACAATAAGATGGAAACCTGAAACACCAAAATTCACAACAGTTGTTTTAGCGGGAATATTTTGTACAATATTTGCGTTCTTTATTTTAGGCTTCTCTTTTGAACCTTTTATTCTGATGCCTGAAATAAATAGTTATTTGAGTATACTTCATGGAATAATTGTTGCAGCCGGCTTAATACTTTACAGTCTTGGAGCAAAATACTTACCCTCAGCTGAGCTAGCACTTTTATCNTTAATGGAAGTTGTTGGAGGAGTTCTGTGGGTTTGGCTTCCTATTTTTGGAATTAATGAAGTACCAAGTACAACTGTAATAATTGGAGGTTTCATAATAACTTTAGCTGTAGTTTATTATGGTTTTGCTGCTAGGCAGATTGATATCAATATTAAAACTTAAATATTTGCTGTAACTTTATTAATATTTTTTCTTGGTAAATTATTTTTAGACCAAACTGTATCAAGAGCCTTAATCATTTTTTCGATATGCTCTTTTCTATGTTTTGGGGTAACAGTTATTCTTAGTCTTTCTAAACCTTTTGGTACAGTCGGGTAAAAAATTGGTTGTGCATAAATACCATGATCATCAATTAAATCTTTAGACACTTTTTTGCATAAAAAAGGATCATTAATTAATACTGCTACAATATGAGAATTTGTATCCAAATAAGGGATTGCTAAGGAATCTAAATTTTCTCTTATTAAAGCTGCATTTTCTTTTATTCTTATTCTTAGTTGTTCTGCCAGAGAAACAATATCTATTGCTTTAGCTGCTCCTGCAGCAATTGATGGGCAGATTGAAGTTGTAAAAATAAAACCTGGAGCGAAACTTCTAATGTAATCAATTATTTCTGAACTAGCTGCAATATAACCTCCCATTTGACCATATGCTTTTGCTAAAGTTCCATTAATAATATCTATTTTATCTTCAACTCCCATTTCTACTGCAATACCTTTACCTTCTTCACCGTAAAGTCCAACTGAATGAACTTCATCCAGATATGTCATACAGTTATATTTTTTTGCTAACTCTACAATTTTAACTATAGGNGATCTTATACCTTCCATAGAGTATAAACTTTCAAAAACGATTAACTTAGGATTATCTACATTTGACTCTTTTAGTAACTGTTCTAAATGATCAATGTCATTGTGTTTAAATATATGACACTTAGCTCCACTATTCTTAATACCTTGTATTAAAGATGCGTGATTTAATTCATCAGAAAATATCTCAATATCTTTAATTTTTTTTCCTAAAGTCCATAAAGTAGATTGGTTTGCTGTATAAGCAGAAGCAAAAACTAATGCCGCCTCTTTATTATGAACATTTGCCAGTTTTTTTTCAAGTTCAGTATGATAGGTTGATGTACCAGAAATATTTCTTGTTCCACCTGAACCAGATCCATATTCAAGTAGTGTTTTTACAATTTCATTTACGACTTCTGGGTGCTGACTCATGTTNAGATAGTCATTAGAACACCAAACCTCTACTTCTCTTTCTTTATTTTTGAAACTTTCATCTGCATTTGGAAAACTTNTTATAGGTCTGTCTATGTTTCTAAAGTCCCTATAAAGACCCTGATCTTTNAAATTTTTNAATTCAGATTTAAAGAAATTTTTGTATTGCATAAATGTTAGATATCTTACCCAATCTTTAATTGTAAGTGTTTAATTGAATGAATTGTCACACCTTATTTCTACTAAAAGACATTCTCCTCCAGACACCATATTTATCTTTAATTATAAATCGATGATACAACGCCGCTGCAATATGAAGTGAAAAAAGAGCTGTTANTATAAGTGCTGAGTAGTAGTGTATAGCTAGAGCTTGAGGGTATANAAAAAANTTCTCTTCGATTAAAGGTGGTATTTTAATTAATCCCAAGAGATGNACATCTTCTCCTCCAAGCCATGTCATAAAGGTACCTTGAATAGGAATAAGAATAACTAAACCATAAAGTACAAAATGGACTAAATTCGAAACCAATTTATGAAATAAAGGAATATTTTCATATTTCGGATGAGTATTAAATATGTATTTCCACATTAATCTAAGTACAACTAAACTAAAGACTAAGGTGCCAAAAAATTTATGAGTAATAATAAAACCCATTTTAAGAGGAGAAAATTCCATATTATGAAGGCTAATCCCTGTTGCAACTTGCCAAAAAAGAAGAAGTGCTAATGACCAATGAAAAAGTTTTGCAACNAAGCCCCACGAAGATTTTGTACCTTTAAATTCAACCATTACTAATTTTATTATATAGTGCTATCTAAATAAATATAATCCATGAAAATTAGAGTTTTATCGAGAAAAAGTGACTTAGCAATTATTCAAGCACGTGAGTTTTCCGATTACTTTGCAATCAAAACATCCTTTTGTAGAAATAGAATTTTTAACGAGAAGTACCTCTGGAGATAAAGATCTAAAGACCCCTCTTTCTGAAATGCCAACAGAAGGTGTTTTTACTAATGATTTAAGAGATGAATTAATAAATAACAAATGTGATTTAATTGTCCANTCTTGGAAGGATCTTCCAATTGAAGTTGGTGAGAAAACTAAAATTGCTGCTACATTAAAACGTGCTGATAAACGAGATATATTATTCTTAAAAAAAAACATAACATTAGATAGTAAGAAAATTACTATTCTTTGCTCATCACCTCGAAGACAATATAATTTAGAAAATTTTATTGAAAATTATCTTCCACAAAAGTTTGATGAAGTTTGCTTTGAAAATATAAGAGGTAACATACCNACTAGATTTAAAAAATTTTTGGAAGATCCTAATAGTGATGGTTTCATTGTTGCTAAGGCAGCAATTGATAGATTACTTTTAAATAATTATTCTGAATTNAATGAATTAAAAACAACTCTAAAAAAATATATTAACGAATGTCTATGGTCTGTTTTACCATTGTCTATAAATCCTTGTTCTCCTGGACAAGGAGCTCTAGCGATTGAAACAAGAATTAAAGATAATAAACTTAACGAAATTTTAAATGATATTAATTTTTCCAAAGATTATTCAAATGTTATTCAAGAAAGAAATATTTTAAAAAATTATGGAGGAGGATGTCACCAAAAAATAGGAGTATCTTACATCTCACATAAATTAGGATTAGTTGTATCTAAAAGAGGTGAAGATGAAAATGGCAATCATTTTGAGAGCTGGGATTTTATTGATCCAAAAGATATAAGTTTTTCTAGTAATACAACAGATGAAATTTATCCTGAAAATTTAAAAAATTATAAAATATTTTCTAGAAAACAATTAAATGAAAATGTNGATGATATAAATAATTTACAAAATAAATGTATTTATGTTTCACGAATTAGCTCAATCCCAGATAAGTCAAAAATCCAATCAAATAATGTTATTTGGACTAGTGGTTTAAGAACATGGAAAAATTTATCTGAAAGAGGTATTTGGGTTAATGGAACTTCAGATGGTTTGGGTGAGGATTTTGATAAAGATATTAATTCACTTACAAATAATCCTTGGGTTAAGTTAACTCATTCTCAATCTCCTGAAAGTTCGATAAAAAATAAAATTGAAACGTATCAATTGGAGTCTATTGATTTTGAAATAGATATAGAAAAGAAAAAGTACTTTTATTGGATGAGCAGTTCAGCTTTTAAGGCGAGTATTGATAAATATCCTAAAATTATAGAAAAATATCATTTTTGTGGCCCAGGAAATACTTACAATGAGATTAGTAAAATATTAGGTAATGATAAAAATCTTTTTGTTGAGCTATCTTATGATAGTTGGAAGAAAAAATTACTAAAAGCCTAAAAATGACAAATATTTTATTCGAAAATGCTCTCAAAAGAAATATTCAAAAAACACCACCCATTTGGTTCATGAGACAGGCTGGAAGGTACCATTCGCATTATCGCAAGCTCAAAGAAAAATATACTTTTGAAGAACTTTGTAAAACTCCGGATCTAGCCGCAGAAGTCGCTTTTGGTCCAATACAAGAGTTTGATTACGATATTGCAATTTTATTNAGTGATATTTTATTTATCTTGGAGGGACTTGGTTTAGAATTAAAGTTTGACCCAGGACCTAAATTTAATTCTTATATAAATTCAGAAAACATTAATGATTATAGTAATATTGATCGTGGCATTGAGCATATGCAATTTCAATTTGAAGCTATAAAAATAACAAAAGAGAAATTGCCAAATAATAAAAGTTTAATTGGATTTGTTGGTGGACCTTGGACATTATCAAAATATGCATTTGGAAATAATAACTCTGATTTAATCGACACTAAAATGAATTTAGAATTTATTTCAAAAATTCTTTTACCTCTTCTTAAGAAAAATATTCAATTACAATTAGATGCAGGTGTTGAACTTGTCATGATTTTTGATAGCTCCTTGTATGATTTAGATAAAATAAATTTTCATGAAATTTATTCAAAATTTTTGGAAGAGATTGCAATTTCTTTTCCAAATAAACTTGGCTATTATTCAAGAGGTAAGAGTTTAACAGATCTAAATTCTATCATCAGTTTTCCCTTTGCTGGTTTTGGCTATGATCACACAATAGATCTTAAATTTATGTTTGAAAATCAAAAACATGGATTTATTCAAGGAAATTTCAATGAACAATTAATGTTGAGTGAAACAGATACATTTCTTNATGATTTAAAAGATTTTATTGAAAAAATGAAATCAATTGAAAATCTTAATGGCTGGATTTGTGGCCTTGGACATGGAATTAACAAAAATACTCCAGAAAAAAATGTTCATTTATTTATAGAAAATATCAGAAAAGAATTTAGCTAATAGATATGGTTAAATATATAGGTGAAAAAGATTATGAGCACGGGAGTAAAGAAAAAATTGGTGTTTTAATTACTAACCTAGGCACTCCAGATGCTCCAAATAAAAAAGAACTAAAAGTTTATCTTAATCAATTTTTGTCAGACCCTAGAGTAATNGAATTACCTAAAATCTTATGGCAAATTATATTGAAGCTAGTAATTTTACAAATAAGACCATCAAAGTCAGCAGAAGCATANAAACAAATTTGGACTGATAAGGGTTCTCCACTTTTAGATATCGCAAACAGACAACTAAATAAAATCCAATCATCTTTTTCTTCAAAAAATGAAAATATAGTTTTTGAAGTTGGGATGCGTTATGGCAATCCATCTATTCCAGATGCTTTGTTAAAACTTCAAAAAAAACAAGTAAGAAGATTATTAGTTCTACCTATGTATCCGCAATATTGTGCTGCAACAACAGGTAGTACATTTGATGAAGTAACAAATGTATTGCAAAAATGGCGTTGGATACCTGAAATGCGTTTTATCAATCAGTACTTTGAAGAAAAAAATTATATTGAAGCATTGTCAAATTCAATAAAGTCATTTTGGAAAAAAACTTCAAAACCACAAAAAATTATTTTTAGTTATCATGGTATACCAAAACGGTATTTGACTAATGGTGATCCGTATCATTGCTTTTGTCTTAAAACCACAAGACTTGTTAAAGAACATATGGGATTATCCGATGATGAGATAATGACTACTTTCCAAAGTAGATTTGGAAGAGAGGAATGGTTAAAGCCATATACAAGTGAAACATTAAAAGAATTACCAAAACAAGGGATTAAAAATATACATATAATATCTCCTGGTTTCAGTAGTGATTGTCTTGAAACACTTGAAGAACTTGAAGAAGAAAATAAAGAATATTTTATGGAGTCAGGTGGAGAAAATTATCATTATATACCTTGCTTGAATGATCACGATGATCACATAGACGTTTTTGTAAATCTGATAAAAAAACATACTCAAGGTTGGCCATTATGATTGCTGATCCCAAATTTAATACTGCAAAAGAATGGTTTGAAAAATTACGAGATAACTTAGTTGAAACTATTCAAAACATTGATGAAAATCAATTTGAAATAAGTAACTGGGATCACAAAGGTGATGGTGGTGGTAAAATGAGTAAAATTAAGGGTAATATTATTGAAAAAGGTGGAGTAAATATTTCTACCGTCTCTGGGACATTTAACGAAAATATGAGAGATGCTATTCCGGGTGCTAAAGAAGATCCAAATTATAATGCAACCGGCATCAGTGTTGTATTACATCCTGTTTCACCTAAAATTCCTTCTATGCATTTTAATACAAGATTTATTAAAACCACTCAGGAATGGTTTGGTGGAGGNATGGATATTACACCTTGTGTAATATTTGAGGATGANNAAAAATATCATCNNGGTTTAGAAGTTTTNTGTAATAAATATGATAAATCATATTATCCTAAATTTAAAAAATGGTGTGATGACTATTTTTTTCTTAAACATAGAAACGAACCAAGAGGTGTTGGAGGAATATTTTTTGATTACCTTCAAACTGGCGATTGGGGAAAAGATTTTGAATTTGTCCAAGGCGTAGGTACTTATTTTCATCAGTTTATCAAAAATACTTTAATTGCACTTAAGGATGAGGAGTGGAATGAAGAGGAAAAAAAGATACAATTAGTTAAGCGTAGTCGCTATGCTGAATTTAACTTATTATATGATAGAGGTACAAAATTTGGTCTAGAGACTGGTGGGAATGTTGATGCTATATTAATGTCAATGCCTCCTCACGCGGTATGGGAATAAATAATGTTATTTAATACTCTGAAAGTTATTCATATTTTTAGTATCATAGCTTGGATGGCTGGACTTTTATATCTGCCACGTTTGTTTGTAAATCATGCTAATCCTGAAATTACAAAAGAAACCTCAGAAACATTCAAACTAATGGAAGGAAAATTGTACAGAATAATAATGTTTCCAGCTTTTATAGTGACGTGGATATCAGGTTTTACACTTACACATTATGTGGGTATTGATACTTGGTTGCTTTTAAAAATTTTATTTGTAATTTTATTATCTGGCTATCATTTTTTTTGTTTAAAATGTCTTAATGATTTTAAAAATGATAAAAATAAATACTCCACTAAGTTTTTTAGAATTACAAATGAAGCGCCAGCAGTAATATTGATTTTTATACTTATACTTGTTGTATTTCAGCCTTTTTAATTACTACTTTTTTGTTTTAATAGGNGTTTTTCTCTTTGGATTACAAACCTTGCATATTTCACACTCCAAACCATAACAACTTCTTGCCTGACAAAATTCTCTTCCATAAAATATTATTTGTAAATGAAGTTTGTTCCAAGATTTTTTTGGAAAAAGATATTTTAAATCTTTTTCTGTTTGGACAACATTTTTACCATTTGTTAAACCCCAACGTTGAGCTAAACGATGAATGTGNGTATCAACTGGAAATGCTGGATGACCAAATCCTTGAGACATAACAACACTGGCTGTTTTGTGACCAACACCTGGCAANTTTTCTAATTCNTCAAAACTTTCTGGAACATTGCCTTTAAATTTTTTTACAAGAATTCTTGATAGTTCAAAAATTGCTTTTGATTTTTGAGGTGCCAAACCACAAGGGCGAATAATATTATAAATTGTTTTTTTTGGCACTTTTGTCATTTTTATAGCTGTGTTAGCTTTTTTAAATAGTATTGGTGTAACTTGATTAACTCTTTCATCTGTACATTGAGCACTAAGAAGTACAGCTACAACTAATTCAAATTTATTTTTGTGGTTAAGAGGAATAGGTACTTTTCTGTATATACGATTTAGTATTCTAGAGATCTCTTGTGCCTTCTCTATTTTTTTCACTATATCAAGCCTCCTCCAAGGGTATGTCTAAATTAATACTAATAATTATGACAAAATATAGCACTTATTAATACTAATAATATTGAATATTTCCATTGAAGTTGTATGGGTCTACCATCAAATTTCTATGGAGGAAATAATATGAAAAAGACTTTAAGCATTGTTTTGTCTTTGCTTTTCATGGGTATTTTCTCACCAGCATTTGCAAACACTATTAAATGGTCAATGCCTGGTGACTCTTTAACTCTTGATCCGCATGCACAAAACGAAGGACCAACTCACATGGTTTCGCGTCAAGTATATGAAGGTTTAGTAACTCCAGGTATTAATATGGAAATACTTCCTCAGCTTGCTGAATCATGGAAAACAACTGCTGATGACACTTGGATATTTACAATTCGTAAGGGTGTAAAATTTCATGATGGATCAGATTTAACAGCTAGTGATATTGCTTTTAGTATCAATAGAGCAAAAACTGCTCCATCTGATATGGTAGATTTAATTAAAAGCATTAAATCAGCATCAGCATTAACTGATCACACAGTTCAGATTGTAACAGATGGACCAAATCCAATTCTTTTAAATCAATTAACTCAGATATTTGTTATGTCTGAAGATTGGGCAAAAGCAAATGGTTGTGAAGTTTCATACAACTGGGATGCAGGTGAAACATCTTATTGTGCTTCTAATGCAAACGGAACTGGACCTTTCAAAATTACTTTTAGAGAACAGGACGTAAGAACTGTTTTTGAAAAAAATAATGATTGGTGGGGTGATGATAGTACTTTCAATGTAGATACTATTGAATTACTTCCTATTGCAAATGATGCAACAAGAGTTGCAGCACTTCTATCTGGAGAAATTGACTACACAAACGTTGTTCCTGTTCAAGATATTGAGAGAATCAAATCTTCTGCTGGACATGGTGTAAAAATGACTCCTCAAAATAGAACAATATTTTTTGGAATGGATCAAGGTTCTGCTGAATTAAATTCATCTAATATCAAAGGTAAAAATCCTTTTGCAGATAAAAGAGTTCGTTTAGCTATGTACCATGCTTTAGATATGGAAGCTATTAAGGATAAGGTAATGAGAGGACAAAGTGTTCCTGCAGGAATTATCACTGCTCCTGGTGTAAACGGTCATACAGCTGCACGTGATGAAAGATTACCTTATGATCCAGAGCTATCAAAAAAACTATTAGCAGAAGCTGGTTATCCAGATGGATTTGANGTTACACTAGATTGTCCAAATGATCGTTANATNAANGATGAAGCAATCTGTGTTGCTGCAATTGGTATGTTTGCTAAAATTGGAGTTGATGTAACTCTTGATGCAAAAACTAAAAGTCAACACTTCTCAGAAGTTAAAGAAGGTGACGCAAACGGTATGACAAGTGACATGTACATGTTAGGTTGGGGTGTTCCAACTTTTGATAGTCATTACGTATACTCGTACTTATTTGATAGTGCTGGTAGCTGGAATAAAGTTAATTTCAGTAATGCTAGAGTTGATGAGTTAGTAGCGGCAATGGGTGTTGAAACAGATCAAGATAAAAGAAATGCTATGATTGCTGAAGCTTGGGATATTACTCAAGATGATGTAACATATCTTCCTTTACATCACCAAGTTGTCAACCAAGCATCAAAAAGTAATGTCGATGTTCCAATTAGAATGAACAACGAGCCATTATTTAGATTTGCAAACGTAAACTAATAATTTTTATATTTTCTGGCCAGTAATCTGGCCAGAAATTAAACCATGTTTAGCTATTTCTTTAAAAGACTCTTTCAATCTATTCTTGTAATGATTGTTGTAGCTTTTGTTTCATTTTCCTTATTTAATTTTGTTGGTGATCCAGTAAATAGTATGACTGGAGAAGATGCTTCAGATGAAAGACGTGCTGAGGTTAGAGAAGTATTGGGTTTAAATGATCCTGTTTACGTTCAATTTTCACGTTTTATAGGAAATGTAATTCAAGGTGATTTTGGAATATCATACCAATTAAAAAGAGAAGTTTCAGACTTAATTGCAGAAAGAATGCCTGCAACTTTAGAATTAGTTTTTGTCTCCGCTTTAATTGCAATCATCAGCGGTGTTATCTTGGGTGTATATACTGGTATTCACAGAGACAGTTTTATTTCTAATATTATTCTTGTGATTTCCCTNGCAGGGGTTTCTTTACCAACATTCATTATAGGAATAATGTTAATTTATTTGTTTTCAGTAATTTTAGGAGTTCTTCCATCCTTTGGAAGAGGTGAAGTCACACAATTAGGTTTTTGGACNACAGGATTTTTAACTACTTCTGGTTTAAAAGCACTGATACTCCCATCTGTTACGTTAAGTTTATTTCAAATGACTTATGTTATTAGATTAGTTCGAGCTGAAATGATGGAAATTTTACAAACAGATTATATTAAATTTGCAAAAGCAAGAGGTATAAAAAGGAGTGTTATTAATTATAAGCATGCGCTCAAAAATGGATTAATTCCAGTTATTACTATTACAGGTATCAACATCGGAACATTAATTGCTTTTTCAATTATTACAGAAACAGTTTTTCAATGGCCAGGCATGGGGTCATTATTTATCAAAGCAGTATACTTTGTCGATATTCCNATNATGTCAGCATANATGATTATGGTAGCTTTTATATTTGTTATGATAAATTTTATTGTAGATATCACATACTATTTTATTGATCCTAGAATTAGGCTGAAGGAAGAGGGTAGTTAAAATGCTACTTAAAACGTACAATAAAATATACGATACTGATATTGGATACAGTTTCTTTAATTCTAAATTAGCAGTAATTTCTTCAACAATATTTTTTATTATACTTTTTTGTTCTGTATTTGCTGGGATAGTTGCACCTTATAATCCTTTTGATCCAGCATCAGTTTCTTTAATGGATGCCTTTACCCCACCAGTATGGTCGGAGGGAGGAAGTTTTAGCTTCATATTAGGAACTGATCAGCAAGGAAGAGATATGTTTTCAACAATGATTTATGGTTCAAGAATTTCACTGATCGTTGGTTTTGCATCTATAATTTTTGCAATGATACTTGGAGTTTTTCTTGGAATAACAGCTGGATATATTGGTGGTAGGTATGAGATTATTGTAATGCGCCTTACAGATGTGCAGTTAACTATTCCAAGTATTTTAATGGCTTTACTTGTTGATGGTATTGCAAGGGCAATTATCTCACAATCAATGCATGACGAAATGGCAATTTATGTTTTGATTTTCGCCATTGGTATTTCAGAATGGCCTCAGTTTGCAAGAGTATCGAGAGCATCAACCTTAGTTGAAAAAAATAAAGAGTATGTCTCAGCTTCAAGAATTATTGGATTATCAAATATATTAATTATGTTTAAGCATATTTTACCAAATATACTTCGGCCTATATTAGTAATTGCTACAATCGGATTAGCACTTGCAATTATTACAGAGTCCACCTTAAGTTTTTTAGGTGTTGGCGTTCCACCAACAACACCTTCTCTTGGGACTCTAATAAGGTTTGGAAATAATTTTTTATTTTCAGGAGAGTGGTGGATTACTTTTTTTCCAGCAATTTTCTTAATTGTTTTAGCATTATCAATTAATTTATTAGGGGATTGGATGAGAGATGCTTTAAATCCAAAATTAAAAAAGAGATGAGTTTTTTAGAAGTTAAAAATTTAAACATAAGTTATCCAACACGAAAGGAAACTATTGTTGCAAGCAAAAATGTAGAATTTTCTTTAGAAAGAGGCGAAATATTAGGAATTGTCGGTGAGTCTGGATCTGGAAAATCTACAATTGCAAATGCGATAATTAACTTGATTGATCCTCCAGGTGAAATCACAGATGGCTCAATAAAAATAGACAATATTGAATTAAGAAGTAATGAAGAAATAATTCAAAATATTAGAGGAAAAAAAATAGGATTTGTCTTTCAAGACCCTCAAACTTCATTAAACCCTCTATTTAAAATAAAAGATCAATTAATTGAAACTATTCAGGCTCATTTAAATTTAAGTTATCAAGATTCACTTAAAAAATCAATTCAACTACTTAAAGAGGTTGGAATAGAGAACGCTGAAAAAAGAATTGAAGACTATCCACACCAATTTAGTGGCGGTATGCGTCAAAGAGTTGTGATAGCTTTAGCGATAAGTTGTGAACCTGACTTAATAATTGCAGATGAACCAACAACAGCTTTAGATGTAAGTATTCAATATCAAATATTAGAACTTCTTAAAGATCTTACAAAGAAAAGAAATCTTGGTGTTATAATTATTACCCATGATATGGGAGTCATAGCAGAGACGACTGATAAAGTTATTGTCATGAGATACGGACATATTGTTGAACAAGGTGAGACTAAAGAATTATTAACAAATCCAAAATCAACAGAAGCAAGAAGCTTAGTAATTTCAGTGCCACCAACAAATAAGAAAATTGATAGATTTAAATTGATTAGCCCCGATGGTAAGGAAATAACATCTAGTTCCAAGGATTTGACTAAAAATATTATTAAAACATGGGGCATAAGGGAAAATAAAAATCAAAAATTATTAAAACTTGAGGAAGTGACAAAAGTTTTTGATGATAATTCTTTAGGTAGTGGTTTTTCATTTATTTCTAATAAAAGTTCGAATGATAAAATAGTTAAAGCTGTCGACAATGTATCTTTTGAATTATTCGAAGGTGAGACACTTGGATTAGTTGGAGAGTCTGGTTCAGGTAAATCAACTATTGCAAAAATTATTACTGGATTAATTAGTCCTAATAAAGGTAATTTAATTTATAATAATGAACCTCTATATAATTCAAATAAAAAATATCAAATTCATAATAGTAGAGGTCAAATTCAAATGATTTTTCAAGATCCTTACTCATCTCTAAATCCTCGTTTCAAAGTTAAGGATATTATTGCAGAACCAATTAAATTTTTTCAAAAAAATATTAGCAATAATGATCTTTTACAAAATGTTTATGACCTAATAGATATTGTGGGAATGACCAGACAATCTCTAGATCGATACCCGCACGAATTCTCAGGAGGGCAAAGGCAGAGAATATCTATTGCTCGTGCCTTGGCAACAAGACCAAGATTATTAATATGTGATGAACCAACTTCTGCATTAGACGTAAGTATACAAGCTCAAATATTGAATTTATTAAAAGATATACAAGATGAACTTCATCTCACTATGCTATTTATTAGCCATGATCTTCCTGTAATTCGCCAAATGTGTAACCGAATAATTGTACTAAAAAATGGTGCTGTTTGTGAAACAAAAGATACAGAGGAATTGTTTAATAATCCTGAGCATGAATATACGAAGGAATTAATTAGACTTATGCCTAAAATTGAATCAATTATTTAACTAATTAATAATAGGTAAATTTTCAGGAGTTCTAGTACTTAAAAGTTTATAGGAATCTTTAGTTATCAATAAATTTTCTTCTTGTACTAATATTTTATTTTCGTCCATTTCAATTGATGGTTCAAGAGTTATAATCATATTTTCCTCAAGTAATGTTTTGTCATTTTTCATAATACTTGGNGGCTCAGTCAGTTGTAAGCCTAANCCATGACCCATNCTTCCAANTGATANGTTGTTAGTTNTTAAACTATAAGATAATTTAGAATATATTTCTGAACAACTAGTTCCAGGTTTTATAATTTCTAAAGTTCTCTCAGTTGCTTCCCACAATTTATTATATGCATCTAGAACTTGTTTGTGAATTCTTCCAAAGCCAAAATTTCTATCAAAATCTGAAAAATAACCATTTAAAGTTGCACCGGTATCAATAATTAGAATATCACCATCTTTAGTTACCCTTTCTGTTGGGTTACAGATAATCTGATTATAACCATTAAGTCCCGAAGCACACGCCATATATTGAATATAATCTGCACCACCCTCAATTAATTCTTTTTTAAATATTGATGTAATTTGTTTTTCACTCATTCCTAAATTAATTTTTTCAGGAAAATTATCAAACACCTTACTTGTAATAGAACAAATTTCTTTAATATTACTGATCTCTATTTCAGATTTTATTTTTCTTATACTCCAAAGTATTTTACTAGCATCAACAAAATTATATTCTGATAAATTTTTTTGAATATCCTGATAATCGTTAATACTCATTCGCAAAAAAGTTTCATTTCCTAATTCAAAACCAATATTTGAATTTTTAGGAAAACTTTTGATGTTTTTTTTCAATAAAGATATTCCTTCATCTTTCGGATTTGGAGACTCCCAAGTTTCGATATCATTGACTAATGTGTTTTGCATAGCTGTAATACCAATAGATGGTATTATAGCTTTAATTGGATTTTTTTTTGAAATAATTAAATACCAGGGTCTTGTAGGACTTTCCCAAAAATTACTATCAAGTCCAGTGAAATATCTAAAATTTGACGGTGAAGTTATAATAACAGCATCAATATTTTCTTTTTCAATATGTATTTGTATTTTTTCAATTCTGGAAATAAATTCTTCTTTTGGAAAATCGTTCATAAATTGATAAGTAACATAACAATAACATAAATTAACAATAAGAAATACTTTGATCTATTCATCATTATTTATTTTTTGTTTGTCTTTAGGTACTTTTTTTCCTTTTGCTTCAGAGACATATTTATCAGCACTATTATTATCTAATAAGTATAATCCATTTTTATTATTATTTTTTGCTTCAGCAGGTAATATTTTAGGATCTCTAATCAGTTGGATATGTGGTTACTTTGTAAATTTTCTTATTAAGAAACCTTGGTTTCCAGTAAATNAATACTTATTACAGAAAGCTACAGATATTTTCAAAAAGTATGGAAAATGGTCATTATTATTTTCATGGGTACCTATTATTGGAGATCCAATCGCATTTGCAGCAGGTACAGTAAAATATAATATTACTTTTTTTTTAATATTTGTATCTATTGGGAAAATTGCTAGATATTTGATAATATATTTATATCTTATCTAAATAGTGATGTTTGAAAATCTTATATTTGTTTTCATTATTGGTTTTTTATCTGGAGTTGGTTTTTTAGCAATTTTATTTTTTCTTCGCAAACCAAAAAGTTCTGAAATAAAAGATGATACTGATCTTACTTCCTTAAAAAATCACATGCAATCAATTCAGCAATCTTTACAAAATTTTAATTTAGCTCAAGATAGAATTGAGAATACATTAATTAGAGGTGGTGCGCTTCAACAAGGTCCTTGGGGAGAATTTGTACTTAAAAATATTTTAGATAGTGTTGGTTTAAGAGAAGGAGAAGAGTACTCAACTCAAAAAACTTTTAGAGATGAAGATGGCAATTTACAAAAACCCGATGTAATTGTTCATATGCCAGGTAATAGACACATAATTATAGATTCAAAAGTGTCCTTAGATTCTTGGCATGATTATTCTAATACAAATGACAATCAACAAAAGAAGATATTTTTGAAAAAATTTTTGGATTCAACAAAAACTTCGATTAGAAGTTTGAGTAAAGATAATTATTCAAAAATATATGGAATCAATACAATTGATAATGTTTTAATGTTTGTTCCAATAGAACCAGCATTACTTACTTTATATAATGAGGCAAATAAACTTATAGAAGATTCATGGAACAATAAAATAATTATTGTTGGGCCATCAACTTTACCCTTTTTACTTAAAGCTGTAGAAAATATGTGGCGGGTTGATAAACAATCTAAAACAATAAAAGATATAGCATCAGCTGCATCAGATATTTATGATAAAACAGTCAGTGTATATGAGTCGTTTGTAAAAGCTAATCAGTCAATAGATTTAGCTAAATCAAAAATGGATGAAGCTAAACAAAGATTGCAAGATGGTTCAGGAAGTTTGACTAAAAAAGTAGAAAAGATGAAAAAATTAGGAAGATTAAGNACTAAAAAACAGTTGCCAGATATAAATGACGATGTAATAAACTAAATAAATGCCTAGTTTTGATATTGTAAACAGATTAGATCATCAAGAAATTGATAACGCATTAGGAAATGCTACAAGAGAAATTACTACTAGGTACGATTTTAAAGGATCAGATACTTCAATTGAAAAAAAAGAAAATACTATAGTTGTTATTACTGATGATGAAATGAAAGCTGGTCAAGTAAATGACATGCTCGTTACTCATTTTGTTAGACGAAAAGTTGATCCTTTATGTTTAAAAAAAAATGATATGGAAAAAGCTGGGGGGAATAAAATTCGTCAGACGTATGAATTAGTAGAAGGAATTGAGCAATCACTGTGTAAAAAAATTACTTCTGATATCAAAAGTTCTAAATTAAAAGTTCAAGTAAAGATCAATGGGAATGAACTTCGTGTTGAAGGAAAGAAAAAAGATGATTTACAAAGTGTAATGAAGCTTATTGAGGATGCTAAGATAGGTATACCAGTCCAATTTGTAAATTTTAGAGATTAAAAAATGATTACATGGGAATTAATAGCTGCTTTAGCAGTGTATAATTTTATTATGTACGTAACTCCAGGTCCAAATAATAGTATTTTAACTGCATCAGGTATAAAATTTGGATTTATAAGATCTATACCTAATATTTTTGGCATTCCTTCTGGTCATGGTTTGCAATTAGCACTTGTATGTCTAGGTCTTGGATCTTTGTTTATTACCTATCCTATACTCTATGATATTTTAAGATATGTTGGAGCAGGCTACATTCTTTATTTAGCATATAAAATGTTTGGGTCTTTAAATATTTCAAAGACTGAAGATAGATCAAGACCATTAAAATATCATGAAGCAATTTTGTTTCAATTTGTAAATCCAAAAGCTTGGGTAATCTGTTCAACTGCAGTAACATTATATTATCCAAAAGATGAAAATATAATAATTGGAACACTATTTATGGTTATTATGTCTACAGTAGTTAATATTCCTTCCATTAGTATATGGGCATATGGAGGAAGTGTTATCAGACAATATCTTAATAATGAAAAATTAAAAAAAATTGTTGAATGGTTTTTAGCAATCCTTTTAATTATAACCGCAGGCTCAGTACTATTTTACAACGCTTAGGGTTTAGGGATTTCATTAGATTCGCCTACAGAATTATATCCTTTAATAACNGCAGGTCTTNTTGATATTTGTTTATACCATCTCAACACATTTGGATAATCATGCAAATTTATTTGATGTCTTTCATAACGAGCTGTCCAAGGCCAAATTGAAATATCAGCTATTGAATAGGTATCCGAAAAATATTCTTGTTTAGAAAGTCTTTTATCCAAAATTGAATATATATGTTGTGCATAGCCTTTTGTTTTATCTTCTGCAAATTTGCTTTTACCAGGATGATAAAATAAATATTGATGAGCCTGGCCTAGCATTGGCCCAACGTAAGCCATTTGAAAAAAAACCCATTGTATTATTTCCCAATANTTATCTTTATNTAGAAATTTATCATATTTTTTTGCCAGATAAAGAAGGATAGCCCCGGATTCGAATACTGTTTGGTTGTTATCATTATCTACAATTACAGGAATTTTATTTGCAGGAGATATTTTTGAAAANTNTTCACTAAACTGCTCTTTTTTATCTAAATTTATTAAAATAGGATTAAAATCCACACCTAATTCTTCAAGCATAATGCTAATTTTTCGACCATTAGGGGTAGGTGATGAATACAAATCAATCATTTTTTTTAGAATTTAATTAATAGAGAACTATATTCATAATATGCAGGAGAATATAGATAATATTATTAAATTAGCCTGGTGCGATAAAACCTCTTTTGAAAAAATAAAAAGAATTCACGGTGTAACCGAATCAGAGGTTATAAAAATAATGAGAACAAATCTGAAACCTAGATCATTTAAGTTATGGAGAACTAGAGTAACAGGGAGAACGAGAAAGCATGAAAAGAAAAGAAATCTATCCGAAAAATCATTTAAATATGAGAGTTATCTTTAAAATATTAATTGTCAGTATAAGTCTTTTGTTTGCTAGTAAGATAGCATTAGCAGATCAAAATGATCCACGGCTAAATAATTTGTTTAAAAAATTAAATGAGACTGAAAATCAGGATGAGATAAGAGATTTGATATCTGACATTTGGAATATATGGTATGAAGTTGATGATCCAAAAGTAATTGAATATTTTGAGAAGGGTATTCAAGCTATGAATTTAAGAAATTATCCACTAGCAATTAGATTTTTTAATAATTTAATTGAAGAAGATCCTAATTTTGCAGAAGGTTGGAATAAAAGGGCTACAGTTCACTTTATGATGGGTAATTTTGATCAATCTATGCAAGACATCATTAAAACTCTTGAATTAGAACCAAGACATTTTGGTGCTCTAGATGGAATGGGTTTAATTTTTATTCATCAGGGTCAGTTTCAACAGGCAATTGATGTATATGACAAGATGTTAGAGATTTTTCCTTTTAGTGTAAAAACTATGGATAAAAAAGAGAGAATACAATCGTTTATTTCTCAATCTACGTAATATCAAAAAATACTAATAATAAAGACAGTGTAAAAAAACTAACAAACGTACTTAATACTACATTGGAAGAAACGACAGCTTTTAGTGAGTTATATCTGTATGCAAAATAATATGACTGAGACCCACTTGGTAAAGCTGCGGCCATAGTAACAATAATTACCAAGAGACTATCAAGCTCTAATATAAATTGTGCTAAACAAAATGCAATTATAGGGTGAATGAAATTTTTTAAGATAGTTAATAGTATTGCACTATAAATATTTTCTCTAATTTTAAAATTTCCTAACGCAAGACCTAAAGAAATGAGAACCATTGGAAGAGCAAGGTTTACAAAAATATCTAAGGGCTCTTTAAGAATAGATGGAACAATAAGATTAGAGTAATTAAGAATGATACCAATTATCATTCCGAAAAGTACAATATTTTTAATTATACCTAATAATATTTGATAAAAAATTTCGACAATGCTTTTTTGTCTATTTCTATAAACTTCTATTATAATAACAGTATAGCTAAAATGAACAATACCATGAAAAAAAACTAATATCATATAAGGAATTGTATTTATTGGACCCAAAACTGCATACATAAGAGGTATTCCCATTGCTACTGTGTTACCAAAACAAGCAGCTAATCCAAAAAGTGCAGAGTCATCTGTTTTAAAATTTAAAAATTGTTTGCTAATTAAAAATCCAGTCATGGATATAAAAATTCCTGAAGCAAAAAATGAGATGATCAGGCCAATAGAATTAATTTGAGGAAATGAGACTTGCCAAAAATATATAATTAAAGCTAAAGGTAAAAGAATGTTAAAACCAGTAAAATCAAAATAATCAATATATTTTTTTGGAAGTATTTGTAATTTATTTACAAAAAATCCAAAAAGGATATATCCAAACACACTGCTAACTATATTNAATAAGTCAATCATTNAAATCAAAAAAATTATTTAAAAATTGAATGACNCTTTCTTCAANTATATTATTTTCATTTGAGTTTGAATTTTGAAAAAATTTTGAATTTTNATCAAAACTTATATTAGGATTATTTAAGTTTCCTTTTATCAAAGTAGTTAAATATATTTCATTATTTTGAGATAAGTTTAAAATAATATCTATAAAATTATTACTGTAATTGTATTCTCCTTTTATAAGAATTCTGTTGTTTTTATTACTAATTTCTATTTTGCTAGTTTCTAAAATATTCTTATTTTTATTTATTTCGCCTTTAAAATTAGAACTTTCATTACCAAAAGCATTTATTAATTCAGAAAATGCAAATTTTTGATTTTTTTGATTTTCTAATTTTTCAAAGAATAATTTTAAAAATGAAATAAGAAATTTTTCTTCATTAGTTGTTTCTAAAAATATTTTTCCATTAATTTTATAAATTGAGTCAAATAAATTTTCTAAATTATCACTATATTTAAGATAATTTTCAATATAATTTACTTTTCCATTAATATTTACTTCACTAAAATTAATATTCTTAATATTCAAATTATCAATGAGAATATCTAAGTTTCCTGAAACTTGAAATACGGGCTGAGAAATATCAATTCTAATATTATCAAAGTATAAATTATTTTTGTAATCTTTAATTTCTAAGTTTGTGTTAAGCTTAACAATTGGAAAAATATTGATTTTAGTTTTGTTATTTTCATTAATTTTAATTTCTAATTTCTTCTCGATATCACTAATTATTTTTTCTTTTTCAAAATTATTTAGAAAAATATAAATAAAGATAGATAAAATTATTAATATAATTACTACTATAGAAAAAAATAATCTAATTTTTTTCATAAATTAGATCGTAAAAAACTATATTTTTGTAAAATTATTTTCAGGATCATGCAATGGATTAAATTGAACAGACATAACATATTTATTTTTAGCAACTTCAACTTCAAAATTGCTGCCATTTAATTTTTTTAAATCTATTTCTGAATCTATATATCCAAAGACCATATTTTTATTATAACAAAATGAATAATTGCTAGAAGTTGTTTCTCCCACAATTTTATTTTTATAATAAATAGGCTCATCATGTAATAAGAGAGGATTTCCTGGCGTAGATTTTTCTAAAACAAAATTTGTTAGTTGTTTCTTTTTAATTCTATTTTTTATTTTTAAAGCTTCTTTACCTATAAAATCTGTTTTTTTATTTAATTTAACAGTTAATTCTAATCCAGCTTCAAAAGGATTTTCAGCTGGAGAAATATCATGACCCCAATGTAAATATCCCTTTTCCATTCTCATGATATCTAGTGCATGGGCACCAGCATGTGAAAGGTTATATTTTTCTCCAACTTTAACTAACTCTAAATAAATTTCTCTAGATATATTTATAGGAACATAAATTTCCCAACCAAGTTCACCAACAAAAGATAATCTTTGGAAGATTAATTTATTATTTTTCAATGATATTTCTTTAGCAGTTCCAAATTTAAACTTGTCGTTTGAAAAATGTTCTCCAAATATTTCTGTTAGAATTTCTCTACTTTTAGGACCAAAAATACCAAAGCAAGCTAAACTTTCAGTGATATCAATTAAAGTTGTGTTTTTACTTAAATTTTCTGAAATATGTTTTTTATCATGTTCTCTCACAGATGAACCCGTTACAATACGAAAAGAATTAGTATCAATACAAGTAACTGTTAAATCGGCAACAATGCCACCATTTGAATTAAGCATTTGTGTGTAAGTTGTATGACCGGGATAATTTTTAATATTATTACAGCATAATCGTTGAAGATCGTTGAAGGCAGTGTCTCCCTTAATTTCAAATTTTGCAAAGGCACTTAAGTCAAATAAACCAGCGTTTTTTCTTGTGTTTATTGTTTCATACTTTGCTGCATCATACCAATTTTGATAGCCATAACTATACTCATATTCTGGTTTCTTACCATTTANAGCATACCACATTGGTCTTTCAAAACCGGCCACTTGACCAAAGCATGCCCCTTCTTTTTTCAAATCATTATGAAAAGGAAGTAGTTTAATATTTCTCGAAGATTTATGTTGTTTGTAAGGCCAGTGCATTGCATATAAATCTCCTAATGACTCAGTAACTCTTTCAGTTATAAATTTTGTCTCAGAGTGAAATTTTTCAAATCTTGAAATATCTAAGGAGTAAAGATCATCATTAACCTCACCGTTCATCATCCATTCTGCAGTTACCTTACCTGCACCACCAGCACTCTGAATACCAATACTATTAAATCCACAACAAACATAAAAGTTTTTTATTTCTGGTGTTTCTCCTAAAAGATAATTTGTATCTGGAGTAAAAGCTTCAGGACCGTTAAAGAATTTTCTTATACCTACATTTTCAAGGGCTGGTATTCTTTTCATAGCATTTTTTAAATGCGGTTCAAAATGATCAAAATCTTCAGGTAGTTCTCCAAAAGAAAAATCATTGGGCACTTTATACGTATCAGTAAATGCAGGTTTAGCTTTAGGCTCAAAAATTCCTACTAAAATTTTTCCCGCATCCTCTTTTAGATATAAGCAATTATTGTAATCTCTAAGAACTGGAAGTGATTTAGAAATTTCTTTTAATGGCTCACTTAATATATAGAAGTGTTCATTTGGATATAGCGGTATACTAACGTTAATATCATTTGCTATCTGCCTAGACCACATTCCAGATGCTAGAACAATATACTCACATTTAATTTTTCCATGTTTTGTATCTACACCTTCTATTGATCCATTTTTAGTAAGGATTTTATTTACAGAACAATGTTCAAATATTTGAGCACCATACATTTTTGCCGATTTAGCAAGAACATTTGTTATACCAACAGGATCTGCTTGACCATCTTTTGGAATAAATATTCCACCAACAACATCATCAGTATTTATAAGAGAATAAATATCCTTAATCTGATTTTTTTCTAATTCATTAACTTCTATATTAAATCTTTGAGCAAAAGTAGCTTGCCTTTTTAATTCTTCTAATCGATCATTAGTTGTTGCAATAGTTAAAGAGCCGTTTTGCTTTAAACCTGTTGCTAATCCTGTTTCTTTTTCCAGGTCTTTATATAAATTTAACGAATAATTTCTAAGTTTTGTAATGGTTGCTGATGCACCAATCTGACCAATCAGTCCTGCTGCATGCCAAGTAGTTCCAGAAGTTAATTGATCTCTTTCTAGCAAGATCACATCTTTCCATCCAAATTTTGCTAAATGATAAGCTACAGAACATCCAGCTATACCACCGCCTATTACAACTACTTTTGCAGAAGTAGGAATTTTATTACTCATTTGTAATATTATAGATAAAGATTTTCAGTATGAGTTTCAAAATAAAAATCTAGATCTTCTATATTTATTTCATCTATTTTTGATGGTTCCCAAATAGGATTATGATCTTTTGAAATTAGCACAGAATTTACACCATTATCAAAGTCACTACGGTATACTATTTTTTGACTTAATTGAAATTCAGTTTCTAAACATTCTTTTAACGATTTACCTTTTGCATCATCTATAAGTTTAGTGCTTATCGCAAGACTCATTGGACATTTAGCTAAAAGAATATCTAAAATTTTTTTTGAAAACTCTGAGTTATGACTTTTTAAATTTGATATGATTGTTTGAATATTTCCATTGAATAGTTCATTTATTAAATTCATATTTTTAATTAGATATGTATCATTCTTTACTTCAAAATTATCGTGTGAAATTTCTCCTCTTGTAATAAATTTTTCTTTAACATCTTCTATTTTATTACTTTGAAAGTAGTGAGTTGCTAATCCGAAAAAAATTAATTCATTTAATCCTAAAACCTCACCCGTTAAACCAATATACTTACCAATGTTACCTGGAAGATTTGATAAAAAATAACTTCCGCCAACATCTGGAAAAAAGCCAATTGCAGATTCTGGCATTGCAAATTTTGAATTGTCTGTTGCCAATCTGTGATCACCATAGATTGATAAACCAACCCCGCCTCCCATCACTACACCATTCCAAACTGAAAGAAATTCTTTACTAAATTGGCTTATTAAATAATTAAGTTTATACTCAATTTTAAAAAAATCATGTTTTAAAGAGTTTTCTTTTCCAGCAAGAACAAGAGATTTTACATCACCTCCTGCACAAAAATGTTTACCTTCTCCAACTAACAATACTCTTAAGATATTATCTTTTTCTTCCCATTCTAATAATTTGTCATGGAATTTTTTTGCCATTTCTAAATTGAGAGCATTTAAAGCTTTAGGACGATTTAGTTTAATGATTCCAGTTTGGTTAGTTTCTGAAAATACAATATCCATTAATTCTTTTTAAACTGCAAAACTTTATTAGAAAGACCCACTTCTTTTGCCTTTAATCTATTAATTTCATCTCGTAATCTTGCTGCATCTTCAAATTCAAGTTTTGAAGCAAATTCATTCATTTTTTTCTCTAAATTTTTAATATGTTTATTAAGATCCTTACCAACTAATTCTTTAGCATTATCAATTTCAACTGTAACATGATCTTGTTCAGCTGTGTTCTCAATTATTTCTTGAATATTCTTTTTAATACTGATTGGCGTAATTTTATTTATTTTGTTATATTCTAGTTGTTTTGTTCGTCTTCTATCTGTCTCTTCGATTGCTTCTTTCATACTAGTGGTAATGTTATCAGCATACATTAAGACTTTACTCTCAACATTTCTTGCAGCCCTACCAATAGTCTGAATTAAACTAGTTCTAGAACGAAGGTAACCTTCCTTATCAGCATCTAATATAGCCATTAAAGCACATTCAGGAATATCTAAACCTTCTCTAAGAAGATTTATTCCTACTAAAACATTAAAAACTCCTAGTCTTAGATCTCTAATAATTTCTATTCTTTCTAATGTATCGATATCAGAGTGAAGATACCTTACCTTTAATCCTTCTTCATTGATATATTCAGTAAGATCTTCGGCCATTTTTTTTGTAAGTGTTGTGATTAGAACACGATGACCTTTATCTATAGTCTTTTTACATTCATCAATTAAGTTATCAATTTGATGTTTAGTTGGCCTTATCTCAATAGGTGGATCAATTAAACCTGTTGGTCTAATTACTTGTTCAACAAAGGTACCACCTGTCTTTTCGAGTTCATAATCTCCTGGTGTTGCACTTACAAATATAGTTTGTGGACGCATTGCATCCCATTCTTCTCTTTTTAAAGGTCTGTTATCAACACAACTTGGTAGTCTAAAACCATATTGAGCTAAAGTTGATTTTCTAGAAAAATCACCTTTGTACATTCCTGCTATTTGACCACATGTCTGATGGCTTTCATCTATAAACAATAAAGAGTCTTCTGGAATATATTCATAAAGTGTAGGAGGAGGCTCTCCCGGCTGTCTTCCTGACAAATATCTAGAATAATTTTCAATACCACTACAACTTCCAGTAGTTTCCATCATTTCTAAGTCAAATGTAGTTCTCTCATCCAACCTTTGTCTTTCTAAGTATTTTTTTTCTTTTTCAAAAATCTCTAATTGTTTTTTTAGATCATTTTTAATCATCGTAATTGCTTTTTTTATTGTTGGCTTTGGGGTTACATAATGAGAGTTTGCAAAGATTCTTATTTGTTCAAGTTCTCCGAGCTTCTCTCCAGTAAGTGGGTCCACTTGTGTTATACTCTCTATATCATCTCCAAACATAGATATTTTCCAAGAAATATCTTCATAGTGAGAAGGGAAAATTTCTAAAATATCTCCCTTAGCCCTAAAGCTACCTCTTCTAAAGTCCATGTCACGACGTTTGTATAAAAGTTCTACCAACTTTCTGATAATTATCTCTCTACTTATTGATTGATTTTTATCTAAAGTAAAAGACATTGAAGAATAAGCATCAACTGATCCAATACCATAAATACAAGAAACTGATGCTACTATGATTGTATCTCTTCTTTCCACTAAAGATCTAGTAGCTGAATGTCTTAGACGATCAATTTGTTCGTTTATTGAAGATTCTTTTTCAATATATGTATCAGTCCTTGGTACATATGCTTCTGGTGTGTAATAATCATAATAACTGACAAAATATTCAACAGCATTATTTGGAAACAAATTTTTCATTTCTCCATAAAGTTGTGCTGCTAATGTTTTGTTTGGTGCCATTATTAAAGTCGGTTTCTGTACTTTTTCAATTACTTTAGCCATTGTAAAGGTCTTACCTGATCCAGTGACACCTAAAAGAACTTGTTCTTGTTCTCCTTCATTTAGACTTTTAACAATACTTTTAATTGCTTCAGGCTGATCACCACTTGGATTAAAATCACTTACAATTTTAAAAGGTGTTGTGATTTCGGAAGAGAGATGATGTTTTTTTTCTGCTTTATTCATTGATTCTAATATAATCATTTAGATAATTGTACTTTTCTAAAAAACTACCATCTGTTGTTATTGTTCCATTTAATATTCTTCCATCATCTTCTTTTAATAAAAAAGGAAGAACTTCTTTGATAATACCTTCACTAAATTCTGTACTTGAATCACGTGGTAATTCAGATGGTAAATTATCAACTGCCATAACAGCAATTCCATCATTATTTTCATCTATTTCTTTTAAAGTATATCTTTCAATCCAATAATTTGGCTCCTCAATTGTTGTTGATCGTATTGTAGTTGGAACAGAGCCATTAATATCACAAGTAATATCGCCAACAATTTTTAGATTTTGTAAAACTTTTAAGTCTTCATTCTCAAATATTTTTGGAGAAGATGGGTCCCAGTAATGTGCACTTATAAGTATATCAGTTTCTTTTAAATATTGTAATGCAGAACTAGANTAATCTTGAGGATTATCAATAAAATGTTCAAGGTTAAAGTTGGTGGAAGAATTATTTGTAACATAATCTTTAGTTTCTAAATTACAAAAAATAGGTTGATCAAATTTTTTTTCCAAAAAGTCTTTTTTTGATACTGCTTTAATGTTTGTTAGATTTAAAAGTTCAATTACTCCTTTTGCAACTCTACCATCACCAGTAACTAGAATTTTAGTTTTAGGAAAATATAAATTTTTTAAATTTAATACTAATCTTTCATAATCATTAATTTTATAGGCACTAGCAAGAGATTGTTTTCCAAGCACTTTAAGCAATAAATTTAAGGTATTATAACAACCAACAATACCTGCAAATCTTCCAAAACCTAAACATCTTGTACCATTTTTACCTCTGATATTTTCATAATCAATCAATGTAATTTTTTTATTTAAAATTGATAAGAGTAGGTCTTTCTTATGTTTTTCAATATTTTTTTGTTGTTTATTAATTTTAAAAGTGTGAGAAAAAAAAAGATATGTCCTATTATTAATTAAAATATTTGGATCAATTTCTTTAACTCCGAATATGATTGAGCATTCATTTAAATTTTCATTAATTTTAGCACCACATAATTCATATTCTTCATCAGAAAAACATCTACTATTTGATGGCTGAATAATGAAATTAATATTTGGATTGCTTTCTTTGTATTTTTTAATATGTTCTGGGACTAGAGGAGTTCTATTTTCATCATTTCTAGACTCTCTAATAATACCAATATTGGTTAATTGCTTATCCATTCTCTTGTTGGATATTAATTTTATAATCTTTTAAAATTTTAAAAAAATACATTATGTCTTCTGTTTTATGTGGTGCAGTTTTAACACCAGNCTCAATTTTATTATCCANAATTAGATCAATCGCAGCTGATAAAGTAATCGATACAAGTTTGCCCATTGCAGTATTTTCACCACTTCCTTTTTCATCTAAAAAATAAGAACTATCAAAAATTTTATTATGATTTTCAAAAGCTTTAAGTTTTACAGAAAGTACAACGCGATCTTCTTCCTCAGGTAAATATTTATTATCTTTTAATAATTCTTCACTTTTTTCATTGATTTCAGCTTCTATATTATCCGATCTATTTTCAAGCATTGAAAAAATATCTTGCCATGCCTCTTTCCAACCATCAAGTCGCAAAGTTCCTCTTACGAACTCTTTGACTTTCCATTTCTCATCAAACAAGTATTCACTTACATATGGTGTTGAATCTCTGTTTGGATAAGCTTCAAAATTTTCATCAGATATTGAATAAGAACTAATAGATTTGTAAGGAGTTACAGTATTTATTTTTCCTTTTGTTATATATTTTGCATCATTGTTTAAGGCTTTGATTACTCCAGCTGGAGACCAACTAAATTTATATTTGAAATCATTTGGAATTGCTGGAAAACCCCCACAATATGATTCATAAACCACTTCTGTTTTTTCAGTCGAGATTTTTTTAAGATCACTGACAAGTAAATGGGAAAAAAAATGATCGATACCTGGGTCTAAACCGACCTCATTGATAAATACTAAATTTTCTTTTTTTACATCTGGATTTAGCATATTTATTTCTGGATTAAGGTAACTAGTAGATGCAAAATGACATTTATGTTTTAAACAAAGTTTAGCTATTTCTAAATGTTTGTTTGCTGGCAGTTGAGAAATAACAATATCACCTGGATTTGTTTCGTTAAATAATAAATCAACATCAAACTGTTTTGCGTTCACATTGTTTTTATCTACATGGTCAATACTCTTTATAGCCTTATCTAATGTTCTATTCCATACTGTAAAATTATCTAAATTTTTAGCTAATCTTCTAATTCCTGGTATAGAAGATAGTCCAGTTCCTATCCAATGTACATGTTTCATAGTCTTATTTACTTTTATATTAAATTGTTTACTACATTAATGAAACTTAAAATACGGAAATTTATTTGACTTCAATAGTATTTATTTTTTTATTAACAGGTCTAGTCTCTGGTTTTATTGCAGGATTATTAGGAGTTGGAGGTGGAATAATAATTGTACCTGTAACTTACTTTATTTTACTTAATCTTGGTTACAGCTCTGAAATTGTCATGCATGTTGCTGTAGCATCTTCTCTTGGTGTAATTTGTTTTACTTCAATTTCTTCTATAAGATCTCATGTTAAGCTTAAAAATACAAATTTGATAATTGTAAAAAAATGGGCAATAGGAATAATAATAGGATCAATTGTAGGTTCNCTTGCAGCAAGTGCTATTTCAGGACAGAGTTTAGTTATTCTTTTTGTAATTCTGGCATTTTTGATTTCATTAAATATGCTGTTTCAACAAAGCCCAATTGTTGTAAGCAACGATATACCATCGTCTAATATAATTAATTTTTTAATAAGCTCTTCTATTGGTTTTTTATCTGCAACNATTGGTATAGGTGGTGGAAGTTTTAGTGTTCCAACTTTAACAATGTTTTCAAAAAAGATTCATGAAGCAGTTGGTACTTCTGCTGTTTTTGGTTTTTTAATTGCTTTTCCAGGAACACTTACATTTATGTATACTGGGTCAAATATAAATGAACTTCCCATTTATTCTCTTGGTTACGTAAATATTATAATAGTTTTTTTTATATCGATAACTAGTATATTTACTGCTGGAATTGGTGCAAAAGTTTCATCAAATATAGATAAGTTAGTATTAAGAAAGATTTTTGCTATTTTTTTGTTGTTAACTTGTGCTAGTCTAATTATTGAACATTTTATAATTTAAATGAATTTTGTTGCAGATAGACTAAGTAAAATAAAACCTTCAATGACTGTAGGTATAAATGTCAAAGCCAAAGCTTTGAAGGACGAGGGTAAAGATGTAATTGTTCTTGCAGCAGGTGAGCCAGATTTTAACACACCAAAAAATATAAGAGATGCTGCTAGTAAAGCGATGGAAGAGGGTAAAACAAAATATGTACCAGGTAAAGGTACACCAGAATTACAAAAAGCAATTCAGAAAAAATTCAGAGAAGATAATAATATTGATTATCAATTAGATGAAATCATATGCGGTGTCGGAGGCAAACACATTATCTATAATGCTATGATGGCAACAATTAATCCAGGAGATGAGGTCATTATAACAGCTCCTTTTTGGGTTAGTTATCCAGATATTGTTTTATTAGCAGAAGGTAAGCCCGTGATAGTTAAGTGTCCTCAATCACAAAATTTTAAGATTACACCAGAACAACTAGAAAAAAATATAAACTCTAAAACAAAATGGTTAATGTTAAATAGTCCTAGTAATCCGACTGGCTCAGTTTATTCAAAAAAAGAGTTAGAAGACTTAGCACTTATCTTAAAAAAATATCCTAATGTTCTTATAATGTGTGATGATATATATGAAAAAATTGTTTACGATGGCATAGAATTTCATACTCTTGCTTCTATTGAACCTTCACTGAAAGACAGATGTTTGACACTTAATGGTGTTTCAAAATCATATTGCATGACAGGATGGAGACTTGGATATTGTGGAGCTCCAAAAGAGATTATTGCTGCTATGAACAAAATACAATCACAAAGCACAACATCAACTTCTTCAATTACAATGGCTGCTGCAGTTGAAGCAATAAGTGGTCCGCAGGATTTTATAAACGAGCATAATAAAAAATTTTTNANACGNAGAGATNTAGTATTGAATAAATTAAATGATATTGATGGAATTACATGTCAAAAACCAGAAGGAGCTTTTTACGTTTATCCAAATTGCGAAGGTATAATTGGAAAAAAGACACCAAATGGAAAACATATCTCCAATGATGAAGATTTCATGACATACCTTTTAGAAGATCAAGGTGTAGCAGGAGTGCATGGTGCAGCATTTGGGTTATCGCCTTATTTTAGATTATCTTATGCAACTAGTGATGCAATTCTAGAAGATGCGTGCAACAGAATAAAAGAAGCTTGTAATAAGCTTACTTAAGATCTTTATCAGCAATTATTTCAGCTAATCTAAGCAGATTAGTAGTACCAGCACTTCCAAATGGAACACCAGCCGAGATAACTACGTTATCTCCTGGTTTTACTAATTTTTTATTTTTTGCAATTGAACATGCAATATTAACCATATCTTGTGCATTTTGAGCATCTTCTTGAGTATGACAGGAGTTTACACCCCAGTATAATTGCATTTTTCTTGTAGTATTAATATTTGGAGATAAACCAACAATTTGAACTGGTGCTCTTTCTCTAGCCATTCTAGTCGTTGTTCTTCCACTTACAGAAAATGTAATTATTGCTTTTGCATCTGATTTTTTTGCAATTGAGTAAGCTGCTAAAGTTATTGCATCTGTATTATCAACATCATCAATATTTTCTTGAGTAATTTGTAAATCATAATTATTTTTATCATTCTCAACATTTTCTATTATTTTATTCATAGTTCTTACTACTTCTATTGGATGTGCTCCAACAGCAGACTCACCAGATAACATTACAGCATCTGTTCCGTCGTAAATAGCATTAGCAACATCAGATGCTTCAGCTCTCGTTGGCACAAGATTTTCAATCATACTTTCAAGCATTTGTGTAGCAACAACAACTGGCTTACCAAAGTGCCTACATCTTTTAATAATATTTTTTTGAACTATCGGAACTTGTTCTGTTGGCATTTCAACACCCAAATCACCTCTAGCTATCATAATTCCATCTGCAGCATTTATAATATCATCAATATTTTTTACTGCTGAAGGCTTTTCAATTTTCGCCATCACGAGTGCTTTATTGTTAATTATTTTTTTTAGTTTGTGTATATCCTCTGCTTGTTGCACGAAAGAAAGTGCAACCCAATCAACTCCCATATCTAATGCCTTCATAAGATCAGATTTATCTTTTTTGGTAAGGGCGTCTATAGGAAGAATTACATCAGGTATATTTACACCTTTGTTATTTGAGATTTCAGCATCATTTAAAACTTCTGTAATTAAACTATCTTTTTTTTGTTCAACAATTTGTAATCTTATTCTTCCATCATTTACTAATAAAATAGAATTAGGTGTTAAAAAATCATAAATTTCTTCATGAGGAAAGTTAACCCTATTATTATCTCCAGGCTCACTTGAAAGATCTAATACAAAACTTTGACCTTTAACTAAATTTTCTTTTGTATTCTTAAATGTGCCCACTCTTAATTTGGGTCCTTGTAAGTCAGCTAATATGCATGACGCATGATTATGTTTTTCTTCAAGAGATCTAATATTTTCATAATTTTTTCTATGAGTTTCTAAATCGCCATGTGAAAAATTTAATCTAAAAACATCACATCCAGCANTAAATAANTCTTCTATTATTTTTTTATCTGATGATGCAGGTCCTAGCGTAGCTAAAATTTTAGCTTTTCTGTTACGTTTCATTAATTTTTATATATATAGCACAAAAAAAGATTTATATAATTTATTTACGTAATATGACCAAAAACTTTGATAGAGAATTACTTGCTGATGTTGCAGAAAGATTGATTCATCATCTAAAAAATAGAACAGATGTACAAAATATTGATTTAATGAATCTATCAGGTTTTTGCAGAAACTGTCTTTCAAAATGGTATGTTAGTGCTGCAGAAAAGAAAAATATTTCAATTTCATACGATGAAGCACGAGAAATGATCTATGGTATGCCATACTCAGAGTGGAAAACAAAATTTCAAACTGAAATTACTTCTGAACAAAAAGAAAAATTCGATAAAAGAGAAACTTAATATAGTTTCTCTAAATTTTCTCCATACATCTCTTTTACTTTAAACCTTCTTACTTTCATGGAAGGTGTCATCATATTGTTTTCAATTGTAAACTCGTGATCAATNANAATAAATTTTCTTATTTGCTCAATACTAGAAAGGCTTTTATTGACTTTATCTACAACTTCTTTCATTTTTTTATTAAATGAAGAATCTTGAATTATTTNATTTAAATCACCCTCAACATTATTTTCTTTTGCCCATTCTAAAGCTAAATCTTTATTAGGCACCAAAATTGCAACTAGGTAATTTTTGAAATCNCCATATAACATTGATTGAGCAATTTCAGGTTCAATATCTAGTTTTGCCTCTATTCTTGAAGGAGAAATATTATCTCCACCAGCATTTACAATAATATCTTTTTTCCTATCTGTTATCTTTAAATAATCTTCTTCATCAAATTCACCAATATCACCTGTATGAACCCATCCATCGATTATAGTTTTATTAGTTGACTCAGGATCATTCCAATAACCATTCATAATTAGTTCACCACGAGCTAAAATTTCTCCATCTTCAGAAATTTTCACTTCATTTCCTTGAAGAACTTTTCCAACAGTATCTAATTTAATTTTTTCAGGAGGGTTTGCNGAAATAACAGGAGCCGTTTCAGTTTGTCCNTANCCTTGAAGNAGTGGAAGGCCAAGGGCGCTTAGGTATAATCCAACTTCAAAATTTAGTGCTGCGCCTCCTGATATCAATGCTCTGAGACTTCCACCAAATCTTTTCTTAACTTTTTTTCTTACTATCCTATCCATCAATCCATTCATAAATCTTTCAGAGAAGCTCATCTGCTCACCAAAATATTTTTTCTTTCCTAGATTTAATGTAATTGCAAAGAAGCGTTGACTTAATTTACTTTGGTTTTTTAGACCTTGTGAAATACGTGTGTGTAAAGAGTCATAAAACCTTGGAACAGCTGTCATAAAATGTGGTGCTGCCTCAGCCATATTTACTAATAATTTATCTATACTTTCAGCGTAATAGATTTGTGCGCCTTGNCCCATTTCTAAAAATTGTAAAGTATGTTCATATGAATGAGATAAAGGCAACCATGATAAATATCTAATTTCTTTTGTTAAATCACTAGTAAGACTCTCAAGTAATTTATCACAGGAAGCACAGTTTCTTAGCATNGCTCCATGACTTAACATCACTCCCTTAGGATTACCTCCAGTACCTGATGTATAAATAATACATGCTGTATCTTTTCTTTTANAATTTTTTGATAANTCTTCTATTTCATTAGAATTTTTANTTTTTTCTAAATTGTCATTTATAATTTTATTGTATGATAAAATATTTACAACTTCTGTATAAGTTTCATTATCATCATTAATTTTTATTACGTTTTGACAATGTGAAATTTTTTCTATTGCAGGTAGAACTTTTTTCATTAACTCGTGTGATGATACGATGGCACATCTAGCACCAGAATGCTCAATAATATATTTATAATCATTGGTTGTACTCGTTGTATAAGCAGGAACTGAAATTGCTCCTATGGACATTATTGCTAAATCAGTGATTTGCCATTCAGGNCTATTTTCAGATAAAATTAGTACTCTATCTCCTTCTAAAATTCCCAGATCTTTTAAGTATGTTGCTAAACTTTCGACTTGTTCTTTTACTTGTGACCAGCTTAAAGAAACATATTTATCATTCTCTTTCTTCCATAAATATGGTTGATCTTTTAGATCATTTGCTTGATGATAAAATATACCCGGTATGCTATTAAATTCGTCAAAATTAACAATCATGCTTTCTATCCTCCCTACAAAGCTTTGATATTAGACCTATATCGAAATAGTAAAATATGAAACAAAAAAATTATCAAAATTCAACAAAAAATACCCTTGGTAAACTACCCATTTGGAATTTAAAGGATTTATATGAATCCCCAAAAGCNAAGAAGCTGAATAATGATTTAAATAAGCTCAGAATATCAACTAAAAAATTTGAGAAAAAATACGCATCCAAAATCACCAAGATTAGTTCTAATCAACTCTTAAAAGCCATTATTGAATTAGAGGATATTGATANAAAAATAGATAAAATTATGTCTTATGCGCATTTATTAGTTGCAGAGGATGGTAATAATGAAAAGAANAAAATTTTTTATCAACAAATGCAGGAGCAAATAACAAATATTGCCTCCTCAATTGTTTTCTTTAGTCTTGAGATAAATGAAATTTCTGAAAAAAATTTAAAAAAAATTTATGCTGANAAAAAANTAAAGATTTACAAAAACTGGATAAAAAATATTCGAAAATTCAAACCTTATCAATTAGATGTTAAAACAGAAAAATTACTTCAAGAAAAAAGTATTACTTCTAGATCAGCCTGGATCAGACTATTTGATGATACAATTGCATCACTAAAATTTCCTTTTAAGGGAAAAAATTTATCTAGTGCTGAAATTTTTAATTTTCTTTCTGATAAAAAAGAATCAAATCGTAAAAAATCAGCTGAGGTAGTATCTGCTGTTTTAAAAGATAACATTAGTTTGTTTACATCTATTACTAATAATCTTGCAAAAGATAAATCAATNAATGATAAATGGAGAGGATTGCCAAATCCAGTNAGTTCAAGAAATTTATCTAATGTTGTTGAAGATGAAGTTGTAGAAGCCTTAACTGAAACAATAAAAGAAAATTATCCAAAAATTGCTCATCGTTATTATAAAATAAAATCTAAATGGCTAAAAAAGAAATCTTTAATGTATTGGGACAGAAATGCACCTCTTCCTTTTCAATCACAGAGTATTTATTCTTGGAAAGATGCAAGACAAATTGTAACTGATGCTTATTCAAATTTTGATAAGAGGGCAGGAAATATTGTAAATAAATTTTTTGATAATTCATGGATACACGCTCCAGTAATCCCAGGAAAATCTCCTGGTGCGTTCGCTGCTTCTACTGTTCCATCAGNTCATCCATTTATACTTGTTAATTATCAGGGTAAAGCAAGAGATATAGCAACTCTTGCTCATGAACTAGGACACGGCATTCATCAATATTTAGCAGGACGAAAACAAACTTATTTTAATTCTTCAACACCGTTAACGCTTGCTGAAACAGCAAGTGTTTTTGGAGAAATGTTAACTTTTAAATCTCTTTTATCTATTACTACAAAAGAAAATGAACGTAAGGGGCTTTTAGCAAACAAAGTCGAAGATATGCTAAACACTGTTGTGAGGCAAATTGCTTTTTTTGAATTTGAAAAACGTATTCATCATCAAAGAAAAATCAAAGAANTAAGTGTTGACGAGATTTGTGAAATTTGGATTGATGTTCAAAAGAAAAGCTTAGGACCATCAATAAAATTTAATGATGATTATAAATATTTTTGGAGCTATATACCCCATTTTATTCATTCACCATTTTATGTTTATGCATATGCTTTTGGTGATTGTCTTGTTAATTCTCTTTTTAATGTTTACGAAANTAAACTACCTAAATTTGAAGACAAATACATTACTTTGTTAGAGAGTGGTGGTAGTGATACATATGATAAACTNTTGAAACCTTTTGGTTTAAATCCCAAGAAAAAAGATTTTTGGCAAAAAGGAGTTAATGTTATTGAGAATCTGATTGACCAATTAGAAGAATAAAATTGATGAAAGATAAAGAAGCAAAATCCCTAACTAAACAACTTACCAGGTACGCTAAAGTTGGTGGAGTTGTTGGAAAATTAGCCACTAAACTTGCAAGTCAAAGATATTTAGGTGTTAAGTTAGATAAAGAAAAACATGCTTCAGAAATAAGAGCTGCTCTTGGAAGTATTAAAGGGCCNTTNATGAAAGTGGCACAATTATCAGCAACNATACCTGACTTACTTCCTGATGAGTANGCNCAAGAGCTTATGCATTTACAGTCTAATGCNCCACCGATGGGATGGTTGTTTGTTAAAAGAAGAATGGCTGCAGAATTAAANCAGGACTGGCAAAAAAATTTTATNGAGTTTGATAAAGAAGCAACNAGAGCNGCTTCTCTTGGACAAGTTCATAAAGCTAAAATAAAAAATGATGATATAGTNGCNTGCAAACTNCAATACCCNGANATGGCTTCAGCAGTTAGTGCTGATCTTTCACAATTAAAAATGATNTTTTCAATTTATCAGTCTTATAATAAAGCCATCAAAACTGATGAAGTATATAAAGAAATCACTGACAGACTTAAAGAAGAGCTAGATTACGAAAGAGAAAAAAAATTAATGGCTGTATTTAGAAATATATTTTCAAATATAAATTTTGTTCATGTTCCAAAAACCTATGATAAATTATCTACAAAGAGATTGCTAACTATGAGTTGGCTAGATGGTGAACCTATTTTGAATTTTAAACAATCTCCTAAAGAAACAAGAAATACTTTAGCGGCTAATATGTATAAAGCCTGGTACAAACCATTCTTTGAATACGGAGTGCTTCACGGTGATCCACATTTAGGAAATTATTCTGTACAAAAAAAAGACCTTAGTATTAATATATATGACTTTGGTTGTATGAGAATTTTTAATGGTAATTTCATTCAAGGTGTAATTGACTTATATTTTGCTCTTCAAGAAAAAGACAATTCAAAGGCAGTTCATGCATATGAGCAATGGGGATTTACTGATATTACAAAAGAGAAATTAAAAGTATTAAATAAATGGGCAGGATTTTTATANTCACCTTTNATGGAAGATAAAGTTCAAAAAATACAAGAAAGCGATAGTGGTATATATGGAGCACAAATTGCATCTGAAGTTCATCAAGAACTTAAAAAACTAGGTGGTGTTAAACCTCCAAAAGAATTTGTGTTCATGGATAGAGCAGCAGTAGGACTAGGTTCAGTATTTATGCATTTAAAAGCTGAAGTTAATTGGTACAGAATATTCCATGAGCTCATTGAAGATTTTAACTCAAAAAAATTAATGAAAAACCAACAAAAAGCTTTAAATTTAGCTGACCTATCAATATAAGAACTCATGCTCTTATCTGCCATTAAAGAAAATGATAACAATGAGACAAGAGTCTCTATCTCCCCTGAATCAGTAAAGCTTTTTTCTAGACTGGGTTTTGAAGTTATAATTGAAAATGGAGCTGGAGAAACTTCAGGATATCAAAATTCAAATTATGAAGAAGCTGGAGCAAAAATTGTTACTAGATCTGAATGCTTGAAGGCTGATGTTTGTTTATGTGTTAGAATGCCAAGCAGTGATGACATAAATAACTTAAAAAGTAATTCATTACTTATTGGAATTTTAAACCCTTATGAAAATAAATCTGAATTTTCTAATTTAAATAAAAACAAAATATCATCATGTTGTATGGAATTAATTCCTAGAATAAGTAGAGCACAAAGTATGGATGTTCTATCATCCCAAGCTAACTTAGCGGGGTATAGAAGTGTAATTGATGCAGCGGAGCAATTTGGAAAGGCTTTTCCAATGATGATGACTGCTGCTGGAAGAGTAAATCCAGCAAAAGTTATGATACTTGGTGTAGGAGTTGCTGGTTTACAAGCAATAGCAACAGCAAAAAGACTTGGNGCAGTAGTGTCTGCCACTGATGTAAGAGCAGCAACTAAGGAACAAGTTGAAAGTCTTGGTGGAAAATTCATAATGGTTGAAGATGATGAAGCTGAAAATGCTGAAACCGCAGGTGGTTATGCAAAGGAAATGAGTGAAGATTATAAGAAAAAACAAGCTCAATTGATAGCTGATACAGTTTCAAAACAAGACATAGTAATTTGTACAGCTCTTATTCCTGGCAAAAAAGCTCCAGTTTTAATCACAGAAGAAATGGTTTCTTCGATGATACCAGGTTCAGTAGTAATTGATTTGGCTGTGGAAGCTGGTGGTAATTGCCCTTTAAGTAAAATGAATGAAATAGTAGTGCATAATGGAGTAAAAATCGTTGGTTATGGAAATGTTCCTGGAAGAGTGGCTAAAGATGCTTCAGCACTGTATGCTAAAAATATATTTAACTTCTTAAGTTTATTAATAGATAAAGAAAATAAAAAAATAAATTTTGATTTTGACGATGAAATAATTAATTCTGTTTTGCTAACGCATGACGGGGATGTAAGATTGGAGCAATTTAAGTAATATGGAAGCACATTCTTCAGAAGTTTTTGTTATNGGACTAACAGTATTTTTCCTAGCTTGTATTATTGGCTATTATGTAGTTTGGTCNGTTACTCCTGCTTTACATAGTCCATTGATGGGTGTGACAAATGCAATATCAAGNGTAATTATAGTTGGGGCAATATTGGCAGCCGGTCCTCAAGGTTTTGATACTTCAAAAATTTTTGGATTAATTGGTGTTGTATTAGCTTCAGTTAATATTTTTGGAGGTTTCTTAGTAACATATCGAATGCTCTCGATGTTTAAGAAAAAAACTAAAAAAACAAAGGAAAAAGAATAATGTCTTCTAACATGGTTGCGATATTATATTTAATTTCTGCGTTATTATTTATCTTTGCTCTAAGAGGTTTATCTCACCCTGAATCTTCAAGAATGGGTAACATTTTTGGTGTTATTGGTATGATTATAGCGGTGTTCACAACGCTAATGTTCAAATCAGTTCTTAGTTATTATGAAATTGGTGCCGCGATACTTATTGGCGGTGCTATAGGTTCATTTATTGCTCTCAGAATTGAGATGACCGCATTACCTCAATTGGTAGCTGCTTTTCATAGCTTAGTAGGTTTAGCTGCTGTATTTGTTGCTGCTGCTGCATTCTATGATCCCGTAGCTTTTAGTATTGGAAAAGTTGGTTCGATTAAAACTGCTAGTTTAGTTGAAATGAGTATTGGAACATTTATTGGTGCTATCACTTTCTCTGGTTCAGTTTTAGCTTTTGGAAAATTACAAGGTACAATTTCAGGAAAGCCAATAGTATTTAAGTTCCAGCATCTTATAAATGCACTAATTTTCCTNCTAATTATTTTCTTGATTNTATTATTTGTAATTAATCAATCTCCAACAATCTTTTGGACAATAGTTATTGTTTCAATATTACTAGGATTTCTTGTTGTAATTCCTATCGGTGGTGCTGACATGCCTGTTGTCGTTTCTATGTTAAACTCTTATTCAGGTTGGGCAGCTTGTGGCATAGGATTTACCCTAAGTAATAATCTCTTAATTATAACTGGTGCTCTTGTTGGAGCGTCTGGTGCAATATTAAGTTATATAATGAGTAAAGGGATGAACAGATCCATTATTAATGTTGTTTTAGGAGGTTTTGGTGGTGAGCAAGACACTAGTGCTAGTAAGGATAACTCAGACAAAATTGTTAAACAAGGTAATGCAGAGGATGCGGCATATATAATGAAAAACGCAGACTCTGTAATTATTGTACCAGGATATGGAATGGCTGTAGCACAAGCTCAACATGCTTTAAGAGAAATGGGTGACATATTAAAAAAAGAAGGAATAGAAGTAAGATATGCAATACATCCAGTCGCTGGAAGAATGCCAGGTCATATGAATGTTTTACTAGCTGAAGCTAATGTTCCTTATGAAGAAGTCTTGGAGCTAGATGAAATTAATCATGATTTTCCTATGACAGAGGTTTCTTTTGTTATTGGAGCAAATGATGTAACAAATCCAGCTGCAAAAACAGATGAGTCATCTCCTATTTTTGGTATGCCTATTTTAGATGTAGAAAAATCTCAGAGTGTTCTATTTGTAAAACGTTCAATGGCAACTGGTTATTCTGGTGTTGATAATGAGTTGTTTTATAGAGATAATACAACTATGCTATTTGGAGATGCTAAAAAAATGTGTGAGGATATCGTAAAAAGTCTTTCTGCTTAATCGTTATTTCTTTTTGCAGACTTCCTAGCTCTTCTAATATTTTCTTCTTTTTCTCGAGCGCGTTTCAAACACGGTTTTTCGTAATGTTTACGTAGTTTCATTTCTTTATACAAACCTTCACGCTGCATTTTCTTTTTAAGCGTTCTAATTGCTTGTTCTACGTTATTATCTTTTACATTTACAAAAAGTGTCATTGGGACGGGCTAGTAACACAAACTCATATTATTTGCAAACGGATATATTGAATTAATCTATTGGTATATTAGAAAAAATACTTATATTTATTATGTGTCTATTCTCAAAATATCAAAAATCGGTCATCCAATCTTGCTAAAAGAATGTTCTGAGATAAAAGAATTCTCTTCAGATTCTCTAAAAAAAATAGTTTATGATATGTCTGAAACAATGCTTGACTATAACGGTATAGGTTTAGCTGCACCCCAAGTACATATTTCAAAGAAAATAATAGTATTTCGTAATCCTGATAATGAAGAGAAAGATAAAATTGAGATAACACCATTAATAAATCCTATTTTTACACCCATGGGAAAAGAAACTGAGGATGATTGGGAAGGTTGTTTATCAATACCTGGTATGCAGGGTTTAGTTAGAAGATTTAAAAAAATCAAATATTCTGGATTTGATCTTGATGGTAAAGAAATTGAAAATGAAGTTGAAGGCTTACACGCAAGGGTAGTACAACATGANGTAGATCACTTAAACGGCATTTTGTATACATCACGCTTAGCACATAAAAATGCTTTTGGTTTTGAAAAAGAAATAACTACATATTGGAAAAATGAACAAAACAGAAAATAAAAAAAAAGAAGATATTCTCAAAAAAGCAAAAAAAATCGTATCAATTGAAGGTTGGTCATCAGAAATATTTTCAAAATTACAAAAACAAAATATAGAAAAAAATGATTTATTCTATTTTTTCCCTGATGGATATAAAGATTTATTAGAATATGCTTTACAAAATATTAATGAAAAACTTGAATATAAATTAAAAAAAATTAATTTAATTAATTTTCCAATTAACAAAAGAATAAAAAAAATATTATTATTACGATTTGATATATTAAATGAAGATAAAGAATTTTATAAAAAAACCTTTAACCATCTTTTGCTACCCACAAATAACAAAATATCAAAAAAGAGTTTATATAATTCAGTAAGTACAATGTGGTATTTAGCTGGAGATAATTCAACAGATTTCAATTTTTATACAAAAAGACTGATTTTATCAGGAGTATATACTAATGCCTTGTTCGTTTTTTTTTCAAAAGAAATGAANCATGTTGAAGAAAATATTGATAAAAATCTTAAGAGAATATCAAAAATTCCAAGAATTAAGGAAAGAATATCTTTTATTAAGGATAATGCTCCTAAATTTTTAAAAAGTTTTTTAGCTTAAGCTATACTATCTGGCTCTAATTTATTTTGAATTTCTAATATTTTATCTTTTAGGATTAATTTTCTTTTTTTTAACCTTTGAATTTGTAAAAAATCTACAGTATTTTTTTCTTGAAGCCGAATGAGTATTTCATCAAGATCTCTGTGTTCTTGTTCAAAATTTTTTAAAATTTCTATAAGTTTGTTTATGTCATCCATGAAAATAAATAAGTAAAAATATAATAATAGTATATAAACGCCCTGTGGTAAAAAAAATAGCAATTTTAACAAGCGGTGGAGATTGCGCAGGTTTAAATGCAGTAATTAGAGCTGTTACCTTGAGAGCACATAATAAGTACAATTGGGAAGTCTATGGAATTAAAGATGGAACATTAGGCCTGTTGAAAGAACCACTGGACGTTATCAAATTANATCCTCAAAATTTTGAGGGTAGCTTAATGAGAATGGGTGGAACTTTTTTGGGATCAAATAACAAAGGCAACCCTTTTAAAAAAATTATAAGGAATGGAAAAAAAATAGACTCATCTGATTTAGTTATAGAAGGTTTTAAAAAATTAGAAATAGATGCACTAATAGGTATCGGTGGAGATGGAAGTTTAAAAATTCTCCAAAGTATTACAAAAAAAGGTAATATAAATTTTGTTGGTATTCCAAAGACTATAGACAATGATGTAAAGCATAATGAGCTTTCTATAGGATATGATACTGCAGTTGATGTTGCAACAAATGCATTAGATATGCTTCAACCAACAGCTGCTAGCCACAGAAGAGTAATGATTTTAGAAGTAATGGGCAGAGATGCAGGTCACATTGCTTTGAATGCAGGAATAGCTGGAGGAGCAGATGTTATTTTGATTCCGGAGATTCAATATTCTATAAAATCTATTGCTGACCATATTGAGAAACTTAGATCTAAAGGAAGAAATCATGCATTAATCGTTGTTGCAGAAGCTGTAAAAAAAGAAAACGGTAAAAAAGCTACAGTGAAATATGTTGATGGAGAGGTGCGCCTTGGAGGGATTGGAAATTATCTTGGTGATGAAATCTATAAAATAACAGACTCTGAAACAAGAGTTACAGTTCTAGGACATGTTCAAAGAGGTGCTCAACCAACTCATAGAGATCGTTTAATTGCAAGTGCCTTTGGGGTTTATGCGGTTGATTTAATTGCAAAGAAAAAATTTAATAGAGTAGTTGTATGGAAAGACAGAGGAGTACAAGATTTGATGCTTAGTCAAGTTGCTGGATATTCAAAAACTGTTCAAAAAAATGATCCTTTGATTAAAGTAGCTGAAGGACTTGGAATTTATATTGGTGAAACAAACTAAAAATTCCCTAATTTTTTCCATATATAAAAATATATTTTGTAAGGTAATATCCTTGTAAATTTAAAAAAATATACAATCAAATAGGGAAAAATTATTTCAAATTCTTTACCTTTAGTTAATCTATCAAATATTTTTTTTCCTGCATATTCAGCACTTTTTAAAAAAGGCATTTTGAAGCTATTTTTTTTGGTTGCTTCGGTATCAATAAAACCTGGACATATGACTCTAACATTAATGTTCAACTTTTTGAAATCAAAATACAAGCTTTCACTCAAGCTTAATTGAGCTGCCTTAGAAATACCATACGCCCCAGCTGTTGGCCAACCTCTATATCCCAACGGTGAAGAAATAATAGCAATCGTATTATTTCTATTTTTCATAACATCTTTTAATTTGTTAACACAATACAAAGTGCCTTTGATATTTACATCTACTAGCAATTCGTAGTTTGAAATATCAAATATTTGATTTTTGTTTGGACTATAAGCTGATGCATTTAATAATGCTATATCAATTTTACCAATATTTTTTTCTATAGAATTAATCGTTTCATCAACATTATTTTTTGAAGAAATATCACATACAATAGCATGAACTAAATTTTTATTATTATTTAGTTCTAATTTTTTTTTTGCAGATTCAAGTTTTATTTTATTACTTGAAGAAATTACAACTTGCCAATTATTATTTATAAATTCTTTTGCTGTAGCAAAACCAATACCTGAAGATCCACCAGTAATCCATATAGTTTGCAACTATAGACTCCAATCATTACGAATTATTGTTATAATATTTTTTTTATCATTAGGATTTTTGAATTCCATTTTCATGAGCTCTTTTTCAAAATACCAAAGTGTATACTCAGGGAATGGCCCTTTATCTTTTGGATTTTTTGATGCATTGAAAACATACTTATTAGCTAATATTTCAATGTCATTGATTTTTATTTTTTCATCTTCAAGTTGCTTTACTTCTATAGTTCTTACAATACCTTTTTGAGTGTCAAATACTTCTTTCTCATTTAACATTTCAATATTCCAATAATTTAATGGTACTATATTTTTATCTAATTTTAATTCTCCATCCATACCACTAGCAATAAAAAAATTGTCTTCATCATTTCCAATTATTTTATACTCTCGATCATCTTCGAAGTCTGTAAATCCATCTATTGATACAAATTCACCATTTTTCCAAGTTTCTTTAGTTTCTTGAAAAAATTTGTATGCTGGAATAAATAAAACTTTAACATTTATCTTTAAGACTGAATGTATAACGACACTATCTTCATTATCTTCAAATTTTGATATTAAGCTTCCAATAATTTTCTTTTTTCTAATAACATCATAACTTACCTCATTATCTTCTGGTATTGGAAATGGTTGGCTAAAAACGCTTAAAGAAAAAACAGATAAACAAATTATAAAGATATATTTCACGATTTAATTCTTAATGATGATCTTCCCCCATCTATATGAAATATTTGTCCAGTAATCCAACTATTTTTATCACTTAATAGAAAACTTCCAATATCAGAGAAATCATCACCAGATCCAATTTTAGGTANAGGATGCATATTTTCAATTGCTTTCTTAATAGTTTCATTANTAANNAACTTTTGTGTCATTTTTGCGTCAGTTAAACTTGGCGCTATACAATTTACTTTGATTTTTGGAGCAAATTCAGCAGCTAAACTCAAAGTAAGCCCTTCAATGGCACCTTTTGCGGTNGAGACTATTGNGTGNTTAGTAAAACCTTGTTTTACNGCAATAGTTGAATAAAGAAGAATACTACCATTATTTTTAGCTAGAGTTTCTTGATTAAACTTAATTGCATTTATGGCACTAAGTGTATTTATTTTAAAAGAATCAATAAAATCTTCATCTTTAGTCATTTTGAGAGGTTTTAAATTTATAGAACCAACACAAAAAGCAATACCACATAATCGATCTTTGTATTCTTCTGAAATACTTTTAACTTTATCAAAATCTAAAACATCACAAACTTTATATTCGCAACCAATTTCCTCAGATAATTGTTTTAATTCTGTCTCATTTCTAGAAATAATTATTGGATCATANTTATTGCTTTTCANTTTTTTTGATANTGATTTTCCAATAGAACCNGTTCCCCCAAAGACAAATATATTTTTGTTAGACATTTTTAACCTTTCTAATTTTAATTTGATGATAACTAATTAATAAAGTTGATAATAACAAAATTGAATTAGTTTGATGTAAACTTGCGACTGGTAAGTAAACATTACTTAAAAGAGTTATAATACCTAATATTACTTGTAACGTTAGAAAGAATAAAACTAAATATACAAGAGTACTAGATATATTTTTATTATCAAATTTAATAAATTTAAAACAAACAAAAAGGATATAAAAAAAAACAAATATTGATAACCAACGGTGGTTAAAATTTATTGCAACTGTATTTTCAAAAATATTATAAATACCTAAATCATCAATAACGTAATCATCAGGTATAATTTTTCCATTCATTAGTGGAAAAGTATTAAAAGATTGTCCAGAGTTTGTTCCTGCCATAAATCCACCTGTTGCAATTGTGATAAATATTAAGATTACAGCAACTAAAATATAAAATTCAATTGTCTTTGGATTAGATAAAAAACTTATATTAGAAGAATACCTGTAATCCATTGCTATCCATAATAGTATAGAGAAAATTATAAGAGCATTTAAAAGATGAAAAGTAAGTCTATAAGGGCTTACGTAAGGATTTTCAGTCAAACCACTCTTTACCATCCACCATCCAATAACTGCTTGAAACAAACCAAACACAAAGACAATACCAAGCCTTATATACAGTGATGATTGAATTTGCTTTTTAAAACTAAAATAAATTAATGGTATTAAAAAGACAACTCCTATGGCTCTTGCAAATATTCTATGAAACCACTCCCACCAAAAAATATATTTAAACTCATTTAACGTCATATTTTTGTTAACTATTTTGTATTCTGGTGTTTGTTTATACATTTCGAATACAACCAACCAACTTTCTAAACTCAGTGGAGGAATTACACCTAAAATTGGACGCCAGTCAGTCATAGAAAGTCCAGAGTCTGTTAATCTTGTGAGACCTCCTATTACTATAATTAATAAAACCATTGCGGTTATTGTTAATAGCCATATATAAATCGCAGGATTATAATATTTTGAAGTATTAGCGTAATTCATTCAGATTATATATAATCCCTAGAAATAATAAAAAAAGTTGTTATTTTTCACATATGACAGAAAAAACTGATGTAGTAATTATAGGTGCAGGTCCGGTAGGCTTATTTGCTGTATTTGAATTAGGTCTTTTAAATATAAAATGTCATTTAGTTGATAATTTAGATAANGTTGGAGGTCAGTGTGCTGAATTGTANCCAGAAAAACCAATTTATGATATTCCCTCAAGACCAGTTGTAACAGGACAAGAATTAACTGACGAGTTAATTAAACAGATAAACCCNTTTAAACCTAAATTTCATCTNAACCAACAAGTNGAGAAAATTNCTAAAACAGAATATGGCTGGATTGTAGAAACTAATATTGGAACAAAAGTTGAAGCAAAATGTATAGTAGTGGCAGCAGGGGCAGGAAGTTTTGTGCCCCGAAAACCTCCAATTGAGAATATTGAGAATTTCGAAAACAAAAATGTTTTTTACGCAATTCGAGACAAATCAATATTTAAGAATAAAAAAATCTTAATTGCAGGAGGAGGAGACTCTGCTTTGGATTGGACAAATGAACTATCTAAGGATTCCAATGTAACTCTAATACATAGAAGAAAAGAGTTTAGGGCAGCACCTGATTCTGTCTCAAAAATGCAAGAATTAGAAACAAAAGGAAAAATTAAATTTTTAAAGGGCCAAATAAAAAAGATTTCTAAAATTCAAGATAGTAGAATAATGCTAGAATACGAAAATGATGATGAAAAATCAAATATTGAAGTAGATTATCTTTTACCATTTTTTGGTTTAAAAATGGAACTAGGTCCAATTGCGGAATGGGGTCTAAACTTACACGAGAACTTAATTAAAGTGGACACTGAAAAATTTCAAACTTCTACACCTTCAATTTTTGCGATAGGTGACATAAATTGGTACCCAGGAAAACTTAAGCTTATTCTATCAGGATTTCACGAGTCTGCCTTAATGGCTCAAGAAGTATTTAAGTATTGCTTTCCTGATAAGAAAAACATTTTTAGATACACAACATCTTCCAAAGAACTTCAAAAAAAACTAGGCGTTTAATGCCAAAGTTAATAATCACAGATAGATCAGGTAAAAAGTCTGAAATTGAATATGATAGTAATTTTACATTAATGGAAACCCTTAGAGACAATGGCTACGATATTGAAGCTTCCTGTGGAGGATGTTGTGCTTGCGCTACCTGTCATGTTTATATTGATGAAAAATGGACAAACAAGCTGAAAAATATGGATGATGATGAAGAATCTATGCTAGATCAAGCTTTTGATGTTAAAAATAATTCCAGATTATCTTGTCAAATTGAGCTTTCTGNAGAGCTTGATGGCCTAGAGATAGAAATTGCACCAGAATAGTATTGACATAAATTATTAATTTGTATACAAACAGTTTGTATAAAAACTATGGCAGACACTTCTCTTAATGAGAATAGATTAGCATTATTAATTTGGCAAACATCAAACTTATGGCAATCTAAAGTAAGACATAAATTAAAAGAGAGTCAAATCACATTAAATGAATATCTTATTCTCGAGACAATTTATTTATTACAGCAAGAAAACATAAATATTACTCAACAGGATATATGTAAAAATGCATCTATTGATAGATCAGTTGTTAGCTTACGTGTTTCTAATCTAGAAGAAAAGAAGTTAATATCAAAACAACAGCCACAAGATAAAAGATCTGATAGTTTAATTCTAACTGCAGCAGGGAATGATTTAATTAATAATATTATTGATAATATTGTAGATTTAGAAAATGAATTATTTAATAAATTAGGATCTGAAATTTTTAATTTCACAAATTCATTAAAGTTGTTATTGGGTAAAAAAATTAGAATTAGAGCAAAATTAAATGATTGATCAAGAATTAGCACAATCCTTAAAAGCTTGGCCTTTTAAAGAAGCATTACAAATCATTAAAAAAAATGGTGGTTTACTAAACTTTAAAATTCCATCTAAGGGATATGTATTACTAGAAACTGGTTATGGCCCCTCAGGTTTACCTCATATTGGAACTTTTGGTGAAGTTGTAAGAACATCAATGGTAAAAAATGCATTTAGCTCTATAATTGATTGNCCAACAAAACTGATCACATTTTCTGATGATATGGATGGATTAAGAAAAGTTCCTGAAAATGTTCCAAATAAAGAAATGTTAGAAAAATTTATAGGTAAGCCACTTACTTCTATACCAGATCCATTTGGTAAATTTGAAAGTTTTGGACATCATAATAATGCAAAACTTAGAAGTTTTTTAGATGAATTTAATTTCGACTACGAGTTTGTTAGCTCAACAGAGAAATATCAAAGTGGAGATTTTAATGAAACAATATTAAGTATATTTGAAAACTATACAAAAATATTAGATATTATTTTACCTACCCTAAGGGCAGAGAGAAAAGAAACTTATAGTCCCTTTTTGCCGATAAGTGAAAATTCAGGAGAAGTACTTCAAGTAAAAATTGAAGAATATAAAATGGATTCAAAAACNATAATTTACAAAGATCCATCATTAGGTAAGTTAGTTGAAACAGAAGTAATTAATGGAAAATGTAAGTTACAATGGAAAGTAGATTGGGCAATGAGATGGATGTCGTTTGATGTTGATTATGAAATGTGCGGTAAAGATCTTACAGAAAGTGTTGATTTAGGATCCAAGATTTGTAGAGCATTAAATAAAAAACCACCCACTAATCTAATTTATGAAATGTTTTTAGATGAAAAAGGAGAAAAAATTTCTAAGTCAGTCGGCAANGGTATTAGTGTTGATGAGTGGCTACGTTACGCCTCTCCTGAAAGTCTTGCACTCTACATGTTCCAAAAACCAAAATCAGCTAAAAAACTTCACTTTGATGTAATTCCTAAAACTGTAGATGATTATCTTTCTCATTATAATTCATACTCAAGTTTAGATAAAAATAAACAGTATGATAATCCAATTTGGCATATTCATTCAGGAAAACCAAAAGAATTTAAATCAGAAATAAATTTCAATACCCTTACNAACCTAGTAAATGTTTCTAATTCTAAAGATAAAAAAGTAATATGGTCTTTTATTAATAAATATGATGATAATATTAATGCTGATAACAATCCTGAATTTGATCGCCTCATAGATTTTGCACTTAATTACTATGAAGATTTTATTTTGCCTAAAAAGAAATTTTTAGAGATTGATNGTAGTAATAAAGAGGTATTTATTGATATTATTAATGTTTTAGAAAATGAGGTGACTGAAAACAGTTCATCTGAAGATATTCAAACATTATTATACGAAGTAGGAAAAAAGCACGAATTTGAAAATTTAAAAGATTTTTTTAAACTAGTATATCAAGTTATGCTTGGTCAGGATCAAGGCCCTAGACTAGGGTCATTTTTTAAATTATTTGGTTTAAGAGAAACTATTGATTATCTAAAAAAATTAATAGATAATTAATTTATTGTACAATAGTTCATTAAAAATATTAAGATTATTACCTCCCGAGTTATCTCATACTATTACAATTAATTTTTTAAAATATTTCAAAGTAAGACAAAAAAATATTGAGGATCCTATTCTTGCACAACATCTAATGGGTTTAGATTTTNCAAATCCTATAGGGCTCGCTGCAGGTTTTGATAAAAATGCTGAAGTGATGCATTCCATGTTTTCATTTGGTTTTGGTTTTCTTGAAGTTGGTACAATTACTCCACAACCTCAAAGTGGTAACTCTAAACCAAGAGTATTTAGATTAAGTGAAGATAAAGCCATAATCAATAGTTTAGGTTTTAATAATAAAGGTATTAAAAAAGTAAAAAAAAATTTAATCAAACACCAAAAATCATACTTAAATAATAAAATTGTAGGAGTTAATATTGGAAAAAATAAAAATTCAAGTGAAGCTATTGATGATTATCTAATTGGTTTAGAAGAGTTAGGTGATTTGGCAAGCTATATTACTATAAACATATCTTCACCAAATACTGAAGGTTTGAGAGATCTACAATTGCGAGGAAAGATAGAAAAATTAATTAAAAAAATTATAGACAAAAGAGATGAAATAAAAAATATTAATACCAAGCCAATATTAATTAAAATTTCACCTGATTTAAATGAAGATCAACTTAGAGATATAGCATTAATTTCTTTGGCTAATAACATTGATGGTTTAATACTTACAAACAGTACTATCAAAAGAGATACCAATTTAATTTCAATGAATAAAGGAAAAAAGGGAGGTTTAAGTGGCAGACCATTATATGATAACTCAAATATTATTTTGAAAAAAATGTATGAATTAACAAATGGTCAAATACCATTAATAGGTGTGGGTGGTATATCAAGNGGAAGGGACTGTTATGAAAAAATTAAATCCGGTGCTTCCTTAGTTCAGCTATATACTGCTTTGGTTTATTCNGGCCCAAATTTAATCAATAGTATGAAAAGTGATTTGATTGATCTAATTAAAACTGATGGATATAAAAATCTAACTCAAGTTATTGGTAAATCAGTATAGTAATGAAAAAAATAAAATCGATTGAAGAAATTATTAATGATTATGATAATTTCATAATTGATCAATGGGGTGTAATGCATGATGGAACATTTGGATATGAGCATGCTGTTAATTCTATTAATATACTGAATAGTAAGAATAAAAATTTGTTTATAATCTCAAATTCTTCAAAAAGATCAAAATCATCCATAGATAGATTGCCAAAACTTGGTTTTAAAAAAAATTCTTTTATAAATACAGTGACAAGTGGAGAAATGATTTGGCAATTACTTAAAAAAGAATTTTTAGATGATAAAAATAAAAAAAATTGTTTTCATATTTATGATGAAGAAAAAGAGGATGGTCTAGATTTTAGAGATGGTTTAAATTTTAATTTTGTAGAAAAAGTTGAAGAGGCAGATTTAATTTTAGCTTGTACTCCTTTTATAAATTTGCAGCCAATAGACTACATTCCATTACTAGAAGTAGCTTACAAAAAAGAAATAACAATGTATTGTGCAAATCCTGATTTTGAAACAGTTGATAGTAATAGTAATAATATCTTTTGTATGGGTGCTATTGCTGAAATATATAAAAAAATGGGTGGAAACGTCGTTATAAAGGGTAAGCCTGATNTAAGNATNTATANTGAAACNACAAATCNAATTAATTTAGAAAAAAAAAGAACAGTAGCTATTGGAGACTCATTATTTCATGACATTCAAGGTGCTAATAATTTTGAAATAGATAGTGTTTTAGTAAAATCTGGTATTCATAAAGATTTAAATCAAATAAATAATTTAATTAAAAATCATCAAATAACCCCAACTTATATTATAGATAAATTTAGTATTTAGAATACTTGACAAAGTAATATTTATATTTACATGCAAACTCATTATGTCAATGAGATGTGAATTAACTGGAAAATCCTTCCAAACTGGTAACAACGTCAGTCATGCCAAAAATAGAACAAAAAGACGTTTTAAACCAAANNTTCAGAACATTACTTTTGTTAGTGAAGTATTGGGACAAAAATTTCAACTTAAAGTT
>FUFK010063795.1_pt1 | contig 61645 bp, 83 predicted proteins | sample 1021851 | NCBI WGS metagenome assembly FUFK01 (sample SAMEA51879418, study PRJEB19060) | metagenome
GTGGTTTTCTTCGTGCTTCCTTTTTTACTCATTTTTTCACCTTCGAGTTGCCTCGCCTCCCCGATAAGGTGAGTCCGTTCCGACTCGGGTCTCGGTTCCTGCGGGCATATATCGACTTCATCATACTACTATATATATTTATCCTGTTCCTGCATCATGCCCAGCTCGAATCGGCTCGGTTTCAGGGAAACTGATTTCGATGAGGAAACTCGATGCGGGTGAGTTAAGCGAGATTTCGTAAGCTGAGCCAAAAAAATAAGCTGAGCGCCCAAATGCTCGAAACCGTGACACCAGCAACAAATAAGATTTCGTAGGCATTCCCCCGTCAAATGTGCGTCCCCACCATGAGGATCTAATAAAAAAAGAGAAAAAGTCCTCGAGGGGAGCCTGAACTCCCCCCGAGGCGGCCAGCGACTTTTGTCGCAACACAGGTCGAACCTGTCAATCAGCAAGCAATGCTATCCCGACTCAATTGTCGAGCTTAGCCTGCGCAGCAGCGAGCTTTGCCTGGATGGCTTCGAGCTCTGCCTGGATGGCAGCAGCCTCGGCCTCGGCAGCTTCTTGCTCTTCGCTGGACATTGGGTGAATCTCACCAGATGCCATGCCAGCGATGCGGGCGTTCATGTCTTGCAAGTCCTTGACCAACTTGACGCGAGTGGCGTCGTTGGTGACGTTGGTGGTCGCAGCGAGACCCCAGAGTTCGATGAAGGCCGAGTTGACCTTCGCCATTGCTCCAAGTTCGCTTTTGGTGATGCCTCGGAGTTGGTGTTTTACTTCCACTCCAGCTTCGACCATTGCGTCAATGCAAGCTTTTTGTGCGTTCATTTCCGCATCGAGCAGTTTCTTGGATTGATTCATCCAGTCCCTTGCTCGCATACGGTAAGCGTCACGCTTTTCTGCGCCCAAGTCAACTTGGGGCAGCGTGACCGTTACGGTTTGCTTGTTCGTTTTTTTCGTGCTCATGTTTTTTTTCCTCCTTGTGTTTGAGTTGCCCGACTCATGGTTCGGGACAGACTACTGTAGGTAGTCCCTATATATAACACCTTCGATGATTTCGCTCACACAAGGGAATGCCACTCCCAAGCCGAATGCATGTATGAGGAAGCTTCAATGTGCAAAACTCGATGCAGGAGTTTTCGACGAGATTTCGTAAAACCTGGCCGTCACACGAAAAGTGAGCGCCTTACTCATACATAGCAAACCGATCCCCTTTGGCTTGCAAACCACGCAAACTCAAACAATCGACATCTATATATGTGGCGACCCACTAAGGTAAAACATGCCCGATAGCATACCAAACACTGGAAAACAACTGCCTGACGAACCGAACAACCCACAGCGCTGTGGCGATTGTGAACAAGTGTTCAAAGAACACGAACTCATTATCGTTGCACCTCGCAATGGCAAAACAACTTGCCTTTGCTTTGATTGCTACTACCTATCTCGAATGCGTGGTGATGCCTGATGATTCCTAAACGTTGCACCTATCACTGCCAATCCCACACTTTCCTTTGGTCAGCCCTTTTTAACAAAAGAACTGGAAAACTCACATTCCCTCACTTACACATACTACTGCGTGACGAAGTTGCAGGCTCCGAAGTGTGGTTGACTTGGCAAAGCACATCTATTGATATGCACCTTACACTTTGGGAAAAGGATGGTGATGAGTGATGTTCACACCATTCATTTACGATGGCTCGCATAGGGTTCATGGGGACGATTGCACTGATGCATGTTGGATGGCACATTGTTGGACTCCATATTATCGTGGCGTGGTTATTCCCTTCATTCGCCCGATGAACGTATGGTTGACTTGGGAACACACATCCAAAGACCACCCACTCACACTTTGGCGAAAACAATAGATTCGCCTATCTGAGTTTCGCCCTTTCTATCAGTCATCTTTATGTTTCCGATTTTACAGTAAGAATTCGATGCAGGCTCATTTTTGCAGATTTCGATATGAATGAGCCGTCAACAGAGAGTGAGCGCCTTACTCATAGTAACGATCCCCACACCATCCCGCTGTCGAATAGCCCAAAGCTTGCGTCATCGACATCTATATATGCGCAGACCGCATAGGATGTATCAGGGAGGAAACCCAAATGTATGATGATAAAATAGTAATGCAGCCCGATGGAACGAAAATGGTGATAATGAGTATAGACCTATGGGTCGACGAAGATGAGGACATCTTTTTGATGTTTGAATTAGAGTCGGGTCAAGATTTGTGGCATGGTCATCTTCCAGAACGACCCGAAGATTTCGATTGTGGATTTTTGTGGTTCAGTGATGGCGTCAAAATGATTCATGGGACAAACATGAGCCAATGGATATTCGGATTGAATTGAAGTCCGAAAATCACGTTGAGGAAAAGAATCGAAAGTTATATATGCTCCGACGCTATCAGTTAAACATGGCGGAAATATCCAAAATAACCCTGATGCCTGACGAACAAACTTGCGTATGCCACAACCCTGAATGTGGTGCGGTCGCCCACATCGACCATGCACTCGCACCGAACAAAGACCAAAAAGCNCACTGGATTGTGTGCGATGATACCGACCATCACTTCTGTTCACCCGAATGCTATGAATCCACTTGGGNCGATGCACTNCCNTTCTCATCCACTGTTTGTCCATGCGACCACTGCACCGAAATACATGATATGCTTGCACTCGAACTCTACTCCGTTCCTCACGGTGGCACTATCCCCAACGACAACCTCGGGCAATGCATTGTTGACGGAAAGGACTGCATTGTTTGTGAACGACGGGGAACAACTGTTGTCCCACACACCCGCTGTGCAACCNTCGGCCACCGACCATTGACTGTGTTTGACACACATTGCTGGCAATGCGAATCCGATGCAATCATCGCTGAAATCAAAGCGGATAGGTGATTACGCTGAACATCCACGTTATGGTTCAATATCGCTGCCAAAGGTGCGGTGAAATCTATCTCGCTTATCCGTTGAATCCCGTCTGCCCTCGCTGCNCANNNGGCGGTTNNNTTAGANNGCTCACACACACACGAGCTGCCAATGGTCACTTCATGTCAAAATTTTCGATAAACCCACTCAAACTCGATGCGTAAGCTTTTTTGCAGATTTCGTAAACTGTGAGTGTGAAACTGAGAGTGAGCGCCATGCTCATATACATGGTGTGCGATCCATATGGCTGACAAATGGGGTATCGCCTAAAACATAGCCATCTTTATATCCGATGCCACATATGGTATATTGTCCCCGAATGGGGGGAAAAATAACAAATGGAAGTGATAAAAGATGAAAAACGAAAAGTGGACGAAAGACGGCTACACGCAACATGGTAGCCTAACTTTGTATATGTTTGAAAATGAAGGCGAAATGATGGGATTCGTGAATATACCCGACATCCCAATTAGAATATGTATGGGAGCGTTTGTTAGTTGGTGTGACGAATGGCAGTATGTTTCCAATGAAATCATACAAACATTCCAATTGTCCGAAAACAATGAATGGAGTTACATATCGGGTGTCAGTCTATTCGGCTANCCCGTCACNNTCANGCCCGAATGTGAAAAGTGGGTTGAAATGTANGAACGCATGACCGATGGCNTAGTNAACATTGATTTAGAATAANTAAGTCATTGGNGATAGCGTTGGCGATTTCGGGGGGGTGTNAGTGACACCCCCCGCTTTGCGGGGGAATNAGTATATTTTCGACATTGAGTTNTACACGAGCTGCCCGCTCGATGCGTCTGCGTTTTCTTAAATTTCGCTGATAACTGCTCCNTNCACAGATTGTGAGCCACTACACTGTAAAAACGGTGCGAGATTTCGTCAAAACGATTTCGTATATACCCCGCCCGCATCCATGTCTACGCATACGTCGCCCGCCCCGACCGACGCCCCCGTCGCCATGCCGTCATTATATATGATCGCACCTAGTCATTGTGTGCGTCTTTCAATTCCAATATAATCCGATCACATTCGTCGTCATCGAATCCCTTTGCTTTGCATAGGTCACGGATCATGTCCCACCATGTCATCATTCATCACCGTCGTTGCATATTGAACATTCGCAAATGTAGGTTCGGCATGTGCATGGGTCGTCATGGTGTAGGTCGCAAATCATCGGTTTGTCACAATCGGGGCATACATGGACGTCAATCCAATTGTTGCCCCTAAAGTGATAGGTGCATACCAATAGGCGTTCATACGCCATCATGGTTTCTAATGCTACGTTGTAGCGTTGGGCGGTGTTGACGGCTTTGAAAGTCGTCGCTATTCGGTTTAGTCGGGTTGACATATTGGTGTCGGTTGCCGTCGTCGGGATGACGGCCCACCGATTCACCACGTCGGGGCGTTTCCTATCGCTAACGCCCCCCGTCCGTGTGTCGGATTCTATTGTGTGTATGTTTGCTATCACCCCCCTTTCCCGATTGTCTATCGTTGTGTTTCCGTTCGTCGTCCTATTCAAACCAAATCCGATGGGTCAATTCCCATGTCGGCTAGCAATGCTAGGGCGTCGGCCTTTTTGGTTTCCAATGCCTTTGCATCGGCCTTTGCCTTTGCAATCATTGGGGCGGTCATGATGCGGTTTTCACCATCGCCGTCGACGATGACACCGTTGATGAAATCGTCGATGCGACCGATACGCACGTTTGCACGTGCGATGCGGTTGACGACGGATGCCGTTTGTTTCATCGACTTTTGAAAGTCAATGACGGCGGTCATCATGTCCTTTAGGGCGTTCATTTGCGTGTTTGTGATACCGACCGCCACAACGGACTTTTGCTTTCCGTTGTGGTATTTGGCCTTTGTATCGATATACACGCCGTCTAACACTTTGTCCACTTTGTTGACCGAATCGGACAACAATTGGGACATTGCGTCATACGTGGTTTTCATATCTTTGCGTATCTTTGGCATTTTGTTCACCTTTGATTGACGGGCGGTTGCCACCATCACGTGTTCCCCCTTTCCCGCCATGAATATAACTAATACGGCATACTATATAATATGTTCGGCCAAAAACGCAGCACGTAGGCCATGCTACTCGTCGCCAACCCACACATACAATTTTTTATTTTTTTTTAATTTTTTGCTATATATTTACAAAAATAACAAAATATCCGAGTATTCAAATGGTCAAACACTCTATGTTTAATCATGCTGATTTGTGCGATATGTGCCTATCGAGGCGATACGTGGGGTGTGAAGGGTGCGGTGTGGGAAGCAGATACCATGTCGCTATACTATGAATTTCAATGTCTAGAGTGCGATTCTCTAGAAATCAATATAGTTCTACCCTCCGAAAGTGATGAATCTGCGGGTGTTGCTTGATGAGTTACCGCCCCATGATGAGCCCTTTGCTACTTTTGTTTCCATTGGGATTGATACTTTGGTTAAGTCGCCCGTCATCTGATCGAGTGCGTGTGCGAATGCCATTGTTGTATCGTTGTGTTTTCCAACATCAACGATATTCCCTCCTTTCCAAACGTGTGTATCTAGTTCGTCGAGGAGTAGGTTCACCATTCTCCGTGTTTCATCATTGCCATAAGGGAAACAAATCTTTTTCTGTTCAAACCATACCCGAACTCGATTCATTAGAGCCTGTTTTAGAGCCCGATTACTTACCTTGGATGGTTGATAATCAACCGTTATGCCCTTTTGTATGAGTAATGATTCAAACAAGCGTTGAAACCCAACGTCCTCAGCAGCCACCATACAATTGAATTTTCTAGTCCACTCCCCTATCATGTCTGCCTGACGGTCGGGAGGGAAGTCGTTACGTCGCCACATATTGACAAAGTGAACAAAACCTTCACTATCTTGCTTAAGGACAACCAATACCGAGTAGTCTTTACCCAAACCTTGCGACGGGTCAAAGCCGATGACATACTTTGACTCCCCATCATTCTCCCACTCGATGACCGCATTGACGTCCATATTTGCACGAGTATGTTCACGTTTGAATGCTTGTGCCTCATCATCGACTACTTTACACAAATACTCCTGCGTAAATGCTAGTTCTCCAATAGCCTTTCGTTGCTCCATTAGGAAAGATATAGGTCGTTGCTCCGCCCATAGGGCGATAGGTTCAACAGTTGGATCGGCTTTGTGTTCCTCCCAATTGGGAATCGCTGATGTTATCACACTTTTCCATGCCTCGTTTGACAACATTTCCGTGTGATATAGGTCTGTCATCGACATAGGTGTCCCAACAACGAACGTAGACGTTCCTGGTGATAGCATAGGGGTGATTTTCTTTCTAAACCAATGCCGTAGGGTATCGGGGGATTGGTCGCCCATATCATCTAATACGTCGTCAAAGACAATACGTGCGGGATGTTCACCACGAATCGCTGCACCTACACCCGTTGCACGAATCCATGCCCCGTTTGTAAAGCGGATTTCATATTTTCCACCACGCTTNGGGTCAATAAGATTTCTTANTTGTGGNTGTCGCTTCATATCATCCCTAATTTCTTCTAATCGACGTGAAGCCAAATCCTTTGATGCGGAGAATAACCATGTTGTGAAGGGTTTATCACGCCATTGTTCAAATAAACTCGACCACAATACCGCTACTCGTAGCGTTGTGCTTTTGCTGTGGTCACGTGGGGCAATGATACAAACTCGGTGAACGTGAACATCTCCCCTATTTAGGTATAGATTCATCCACTCACCAATATGCTTACCCCATGTGTAGCCTAACCACTCGTAAAAATACTTTGCGTCTTGCTTTGAACGCTTTAGGGATAGCGAGTTGTTTAGACTCCTTTTCATCGAACCACCCTCATAAACCCACAATATACCTGCTTTTTCCTTTTAGGACACCATACTTTGTGGCTACTTGATTGGGTCATGCAAGTTGTTTCATATCCGCAGTTGTTACACCGACGAAGTTTCTTTTTGCTCATCGAGTGGTTAGTCATTTTTATGCCTCACTGGGCTAAATAGACTTCCAATTAGTCCTAATTTCTTGTCGATAATGTGTGCAGCCAATCCTGCTTTTGCACAAGTATATCCTTCTCTGAAGTGGTATCGGTCATGTCCTGCCAATGATGGCAACTGAACAACCAAACCACCTTCTAATTCATGTATGGCTTGGTGGTGCAAATGCCCAGTGAACCATATGTGACTTTCAGTTTGGCCCCAAAGAACACGCTGTTCCTTTGACATTAGTGTAGGAAGCTTGTTTTTAGCGATTTTATCACCGTGAGTAAAGCCTAGCAAAGTGTTTCCGTATCGGGTATAGTGTCTTGGTTTGGGATCGAGTCGAACATCAACGTCATCAACATCCTCATATGCAGCGGAAAGATACAACATTAGTGCCAAAGCACTATGTCTGTCATGGTTTCCTGCCATAAAGACTACTTCAACGGGCGCAACTTGTCGCAAAACATCAATATGCTCACGTGCTAGTTGACAACCTGTGATTAAGATTTGTGCAGGACTACCGCAGGAATCCTGTGGTGTCCCACGTGTTGTTGTTCCAGCGTCGGTATCAACGTGAAACCAATCACTGCCCGTTGACAAAATGATTTTATCGGGTCGACCAGGCAACCATGATAGCAATTCTTCGGTTCTTTCCATAAGCCTTGAACGTGCTTCGTCAAAGTTATACGATTCACCAACCTCGTCAACCCACCCATGCTTACCCCAATGNAAGTCTGTNGGGGACATAACAACGGAAAATGNNTTNANNGAGTCTTTCATCTTTAATTTANCAATGGTTTTCTTTGCTTTAGGGAGTTCCTTTAGGTGTGAGATGATGGTTTCTTCGAAGTGTCGCCACTTTGCAGCGTCATCTTGTATTTCCTTCCACTTTCGCTTTTCAAACTTCTTGTGCAAATCACGACGACGACGTAGGATAAGGTCATCAACCAATTCTTCTGTTTCATTTTCAACCATTTCCTCGTCGGTATAAGGATCCATGTCATGTGTCCAGCCATGTCGACGTCGATACTCGTCAAACCAATTTCTAGGAAAATTGAACTCACGTGCGATTTCATTGATTGTTGCAGCATTGCCCGACATATTGGAGTAGGCAGATTTCATTGCTCGGTGCATATCACCATCAACAACGACGTTTTCACCTGCAGCAATTAGGTATGTAACGTATGTGTCGGTTGAGTCGTTGTAAAAAACGCTAGTTGTTTCAGTGTTATGACTGATACTTTGACGTAGCGATGTGTTTTTCTTGTATCTTTCAATAGAACTTAGCCATGCTTTGAAGTTTTTTTGCGGATATAGCGTTGCTAGATGTTTTGCAAGGGAGGACATATTACCCCTTACGTTTAGGGGGAATCGTCCTATGTGTTCGTCAATTATGTCATTCGCATTGGTGTGCGGATTTATTTCCATTGATAAAGGGTTGTATGTTAAGGTCATAAAGTCTCGGTTTATTTTTTTTATTCATTTGTAAATGTATCTAAAGAAATAAACACAGCACAGGTCAAATGTTTTGTTTATTGTTTATTCTTTCTTATAGGGGTAAAGGAATATCCTTTTCGTTCCCAATGCTTAAGAAAAAATAAAGAATTGGCCAGTGGCTTTCAGCACATCGGTTTATTCATTTGTTGATTTTCAAAAGAATACAAATCGGTTGGTTCAAATACGCAAAGGCTTATTTGAACATCATGGCGAGGGAGTCGTTCATATCACGGATTTTCGGTCGAAAGACCGTGACAGCCGACGAAGATGGCATACCAAACGCTGTTAGTGGTCGTCCCGCATCCCCTACGGAGGTCTTTGGTTCGTTGTCCGACGTGCTAAAAAACACCGATGACCTAACCCGTTCATCACGTTCACGTTCAACCTATGACGATTATGACCAAACATTCGACCTTTACGATAGCATGGTCAAACTCGATCCCGAGTTGAATGGTGCTGTTCGTGCTGTTAGTCTAACGGCAAACAATTATCGCATCGACTATGACAATGCAAAGAATGAACGCATACGCAACGCCATTAGGCAATTGACGCATGACCTAGACTTTGATGACATCCTAATCAATGCTATACGCAATTTGATGGTTTATGGCAATGATATTAACAAAGTCGTAGGCAAAGCGGGTGTAGGAATCACAAAGGTTCAATCCCTTCCCGTAAAGCAAGTCACTATTATGGATAAAAGAGTCGACATACGTGAATTGACCTCTACGGGCTACACAGGACACATTACCGAAGATAACCCTGTTATGAAAGCCGAGTATTATTTGTTCCGTGAAAACAAAGTCGATACACAAGTGTTTCCAAAGGATGAGGTATGGCACATCCGTATTGATTACCGAAGCAATTGGTTTAGGGACAGACTAGGACGACACACCTATGGTATATGGGGTGCATCTCGCTTTTCGGCACTAAGACAACCAATCCGCTCCAAGTATAACACCGTCAACAATCGAATTGCTTTGGAGGACAGTTTGACAAAACAATATGTCACCATTGATATGAAAGCAGTTGAACACATAACCGATCCTGCCGAACAACGTGAGCGACTAAAGACAATCATGAATGATGTGGCAAAGATGCTCGAAACACTAGAGGGAGACCAAATCCCAATCCTACCCGATTATGTTCAAATTAACCACGTTGACCTACGCAACACAATCCCCGATTCGTCTATGTTGTTGGATAGCGTAAATGCCGATATAGCAGCCGTATTGCACGTCCCACGTGTAGCAGCGGGTCAAGAACGTGGTTCTACGTTTGCAGCCACATACAATGCAAACATATGGGCGGTATCGGCAATATCCCGCCTACAATCAATCGTCAAGGAATCGGTTCACAAGTTATTCAAAAAGCATTTGATGTTGTTGGGAATCCCCGTAAGTCACTCGGACATTCCCGAACTCATCTTTGAACCAATCGACGAGGAAACCCCGCTAAACTGTATGCGACGTGCAACCATTGGGTATGATTCTGGAGTTCTTTCGCTAGACCAAGCACTAAATATGCTAGGCATGGTCAACGATAATAAGGAACGAAAGGCATCCAACTCGTCAAAGGGGAATTTGCCCCGAGAAAACTCCCAACCAGGAACAACGGGAGAATGAGGTCAAATATAAGTCTGCAGGTGGTAATGTCAATGGGGAACAAATCGTTTAACGACAAGATGATGCTTCTAATCGGAGTGCCTATTGTTTTGGCATGGGTAGCCTTTGCTTGCCTTGTAATTTACTCAGGACTGCAAGACGACAAAGTAATCAATGACATTGACGGGTATGCTACACTTCTAGCAATCATTGGAGGTCCAGCCCTTTTGATTGTTACATCTATGTTGGAGTTGTGGAAGTCCGAACAACAAGGTGAAATCAACCTACACCCAGACCTTGTTATGCAAAACCAGCAAATTGCTAACCTACGTGCTGAACATGATCGCACTATGGCTATCAGCGCACAACAACATAGTCAACAAATGGATGCTGAAGAACGACGTGTCAAATTAGGCATTTTAGGAAATCCTAGCGAGGAGGAAGAATAATGCCAGACGTAAAGCCAGATGAAAAGCGGGCAGATTACATGGGCAGATGTATGGCAGATGCAAAAACAAAAGAAAAATACCCTAACCCAGCACAGCGTGTTGCAGTTTGCGCAGGTATTTACAAAGATGCACAAAAGAAACAAAAGAAGGCATCCGTTGACATTCCCCCTATGGTCGAGGTCGAGGCTCTACAATATGGTCGACCTGGAAAGAACGACCCAAGAAAGACACCCGCTAAACCTTCGGAACGTCGAAAGGGGTCAAAAAAGAATCCACCAGGTTCGGCAAAGAAACCAAACAAAAACATCAAAGTATCTCCCGAAACCCGAAAGCGACTTGCTAGTATGATGAGGGAGCACAACAAAAAAGGTAAAGGGTCAAAGGCCAGCATGGGTCGATTGCTAACTGTTTACCGACGTGGCGCAGGTGCATTTAGCACATCCCACGCACCCAACATGAGTCGAGGTGGTTGGGGTATTGCACGAGTAAAGGCTTTCCTATATCTCCTACGCAATGGTCGACCTTCAAATCCTAATTACAAACAAGACAATGACCTACTCCCAAAGTCACATCCACGTGCTAACGAGGAAGCACGTTTTGAACAAGGAATGCTAAATGCTATTGCTGCAACCGAAACACTAGAGGCTGCAGAATATCAAGGTAAAAAAGTCACAATCAACAAACCTTTCCGCACACCTGGTATGAAAAAGAAGTTTGCGGTATATGTTAAGAACCCAGCGGGCAAAGTCGTCATTGTTCGCTTTGGAGATCCAAACATGGAAATCAAGCGTGATGACCCTGACCGACGACGTAACTTCCGTTCCCGCCATCAGTGCGACACAAATCCTGGCCCCAAAACAAAGGCAAGGTATTGGTCATGCAAAATGTGGGAAAGAGGAAAGTCTGTAACTGACTACACAAAAGGAAATTGATATTATGCCTGGAATGAAATACGATGATGACGATGAAGTCACAGCAATGATGAAGAAATACACAAAGGTCTATGGCGAACTCGGTGATGACGATAAAGCCAAACTAAAGGAACACTCTAAAATGCACACCCCTGAACACATGCAAATGATGATGGATTTGATGCGTAAAGGAATGTCTTTTGATGAAGCCCATGACCTTGCACAAAAGAAATACCCATCCCCGAAAAAGGAGATGAAAGGTATGATGCATTATGATGAAAAGAAAGCTGCTTGGCACATGAAGAAAGGTGCAAAGCCAGACTTCCTAGATATGGATAAAGACGGCGATAGAAAAGAGCCTATGACAAAAGCCCTAAAGGATAAGGAAAAGGCAAAGGCAAGTATTGAATATGTTTTCATGGAAACGTCTATTCAAGAAGTTGTTGCCGTAGTCCAAGCATCGGGTGAAACAAAACTGAAAATATCGGGTATTGCATTCCATGAAGGATTTAACAAAAACAAGTGGTCTATTACACGTGCGGGTGTTGAAAACGTCGTTAAGCAAATGATCGGTTCAGACCTTACACTAAACCATCCCCCTACAAAAGAAAAGGGAGTTGGATTTGTCCGAAACATGGACGGTGGCGTAAATGATGCCGTTGTTGGTGTTGTAACTGAAGCAAAGGTTGTTGACGTTGAGGGCGGGTATGAAGTCCACTACGTTGCCGAAGTTCTTCGTTCCGAATTATTCCCCGCATTGGAAAGCGGTTTGTGGACTCGTGGCGAATACGGAGTTAGCATTGGCGGGTGGGGAATCCCTATTTCGACTGCCGAGGATGGCGGTATGGTTTTCGAGGCCGATTTCAAATTTGACCACCTAGCAATCGTGCATAAGCCCGCTTATGAACGTGCAAGTATTGACACGGTTGAAAAGGTAAAGGCTGAAGATGAGTTCATATACCAGACCCAAGATACGACTGACAACGGTGATACGATGACGGAAGAAATCGAACAAATGGCAACCGAACTCGAAGAGCTTCGAAGCCAACTCATTCTAGCAAACGCAACAATTGACGACTACAACGCACGAGAGGCTGCAAGTGCTGAAGAAGCACGTTTGGCACTCGTCCAAAAGGCAAGNGAACTCGGACTAAACGGNCATGANGACCTTTCANCCGAAACACTCGAAAGCCTAATCGCATCTTGGGAAGCATCCCGACCAGAACCAGTGGTTATGGCCGAAGCAACCCCAGCAGCTGATGAAAGCGTTGAAGCATCCGAACCTGTTGTCGCTAGCGATTCACCAAAGAAGGTTGTCGCAAACTATCTCAACGGTTCAATGGTTGAAACCGACGCTGAAATTTACGGTCGTGTTTGGAACAGCATCGCACGAGCATACAACTCCAACTTTTCCTCCGATGGCGGAAAGGCATACACATTCGATGAAGCAATGGAGAAAGGCTTCATCAACACACAATGAGGTGAAAAAATATGGTAGCATTTGGAAGTACTGACCCACGAAACGCAACACTCAAAGATTCGGAAGTCGTTCGAGGTCTCGGACGTCTTTTGGTCAACGATGGAACAACGAACAAACTCGAAACATCCGACGCAACGGACATTTGCGTTGGTGTCTCCGCTGGTGAATCCAGCCGTGATGCCGACCATGTTTTTGAAACCACAGGTGCAACTGTTTCCTTTTTCCCTGTTGGTGGCGTTCTAATGGTTCAATCTGCTGTCAGTCAAACCTACACCACAGGATGTTTGGTTTATGTCGGTGCAAACGGACTAGCAACAGCAACAGCGGGATCTAACAAAGTTCTCGGAATCTATGTCGGTGAAGGTGAAGCAACCGACGGTAATCTCCTCGCTACGGCAAACGACGCAACATTGACGGAGGGTAACCTTATCCCTGTCAACACCGCAGGAGCTGCCACCGCTTGAGGGCAATAAATAAAAAATGGAGATGAAAAACATGGCAAACAAATCACTCGAAGAAATCCTAAACGTGCAAGCAGCTGACGGGCCATTTGGCACTGGTGACGCTGTTATCCAACAAGTAATGCGTGACTTCATTCAACTAGAGTCACTCCGTCTTGCAATCGCAACCAACCTAGTCGGTGTTCGTTCCGTCCCTTGGCTCGAATACAAGTGGTACACAGCTGGCGTAGGCACATTTTCCTACCCAATTGACGATGCTGCTGTCGTTGACCCAACAAAGGTTGGCACAGAATCCTACACGGTCAAACTCGAAAAGGGTCAAGGCCGAACCACTTTCCTCGATACCGTCAAACTACGTGGCGAATCTTTCGAGAACATGGATCGACAACAACTCGCTATCGCAAAGGGTCGTGCCGACAAGATTGACGAGCACATCCTCGACAAGCTCCTCGCTGGTGCTGGACAAACCCTCGCTGCAACAGGCGCTGGTTTCAAGGAAGCCGATGGTGACGCTGAACTCGACATCCTAAAGGGTGTTGACCTCATCTTTGAAAACGCACGTGTCAACGGAAACGAGGCACTAGCATTGGTTCTTCCTGCTAGCCACAAGTCCGCTATGAACAGCACAACCCTTTACGGAAACGTCGTTCAATCCCTTGCCGAGCGCCTTTCGGGTCAAATCAACCTCACAGTCTACTACACACGTGATAGCGACTTTGCATCCACAGCCCTTTTGATGGTTCCTGGTGCTGAAACCGCAGAACTCTTTACCTACAATGGCCCAGGTGTTACCGAAACCGAGTTGACCCGTATTCCTGGTGTTGGATTCGACTATTTGCTCACATCCTACATGGGCGTTGTCATCCACCAAAGCCAAGATGGTTCAGCTGCTGGTGTCACCAACCGAATCGTAAAGATTACTGGCATTTGAGGTGGTTTAACTGCCTACGCAAGTTGCTAAGCGTGAGGTCGAATCGCTCATCAAAGCGAAAGCCGAAGAACTCGGTGTCGACCTCGGCAATGCAGACCTTTCAACCTGCGAACCATACCTCGAATCTATCGAGGAGTTCGTTGTAAATCTAAAGCCAAAGAAGAGTGTGAAGAAGAATGGCAAGAAACAAGAAAGCGAGCCTGTTAAAGAAAGCGAATGATAAAGGAATCCCGACCTTCGGAAACCCTTCATCAGACGAATTAGAACATAGGATTGCCAATTGGTCTCCAGGCCAAGGATGGATCTTGCGTCGACTTTACCAAAAGTCTCTACCAGCATGGGCGGGTAATCCACCAACCGATAAGGTATTTTGGATTCCCAACGGATTCTATGCAAAGCGACTCATGGAAACAAAGCGTGTTGTCTTTATGGGTCGCAGTGATGCACCACCACGAGATTGTGTGGTGTTTGATGCATCAAAGGCTAACGAGGAGGAAGAATGATGGCAGTCACAACCGACAATATCCGTGATTTGCTAAACCGACCTCGTGGACTAAACAATGCTACTATCAACGAATACATTACAATGCGAACCGCTGAGGTCAACAAAAATGCACGAGGGACAGAATATCTAGCATCCGATAGTGCAAATGCAATCACAACCGACCTTAAGGAAACCGCTATCAAATCCCTCGTTTGTTTAGATTGCCTTGGTGTTCTAGTCAACACTATTCCATCCTACTATCCTGCCGATGAACAAAAGGCAGTCGATCAAAGATTTCAATATCAATTAAAAGAGTTTAGANANNGAAGTGAAAAATTGATGGCTATGGTTAGTGGTGTAGGGGGAACTGCATTTGCGGTTGACTCNACAAACACCCGTCAACCTACGGCTACAAATGAAACTGATGTAATTAGAAACTCGTTGCGTGAAACATCCCCATACGAGTGATATACATGGCAATTTTGGTTTTTACTGGCACTACTAGCAGTGACTCTACAGTTTTAACCAATTGGGTTATTGAAGGAACCTCAACAAATCCTACAAGTATTGCCACAACGGACACATTCAAATTTACTAGCCAGTCAACACAAGCCTGCACAATAAATCAGGCAACCGTTGGTTGTGTTGTGATAGATTCAACAATGGCACATCAAGTTACTTTTGCACAAACAACATTCAATACTGACGCTATGTTTTTTGGCGATGGTGCTCAAATTCATTTCGGTGCAGTGAACAATGTTGTGTTTAGCGGAAACCATTCATCACAAGCGGGTATGCCACACCAAGACCACAATGTAGTATTTGCTGGTAATGTTGTTTGGGGTTCTAATCGTCATGATACAGTGTTTCAACTCGATCCTGGAAGTTCAACGACATTCATATGCAACGGACAATTCCCTCGTGTAAAATTGATAGGCTCGGGTGCATTTAGTTTAAACCCCGCCTCGTCGGTTACTGGAACGCACACATCGGCTGAAATGATTACATTGGAAATCACGGCAAACATCACATTTACAAATACCTATTTGACGCTAGGAACGGCCAAGAAAGTCATCGAAATCACATCGGCTAATTATACCGCAGGAAAGCAATTTATTTGCCTAGCAACGACGCTGGACATGAAAAATGCGGTATTGCATTTGTATGCCGATAACAACCAATTTGTCCCCACATCTCACGACACAACAAACTTCGGGGGCGCATCATTTACTTGCGAATTAGGCGACGTGATTTTAGATGCAACAAGCCAAGAAAAGATTTACTTGGCAAATGGTAAAACACTTGTATGTGATTCGTTGGAGATAAAAAATACGGTTGTTCTTTTGGGTGGTGAACATCCTAATGCAGCGTCAATGATAAAGGTCGCTTCACGCCCTAAATTGCGAGGCACATGGAATTTCAAAGCGTTGGCCGAGGGATTCTATCAAAGCGTTGGTGCTGAACCTGAATTAGGTGGTGGGGGTGGTGGAAGCGGAACAGTTACATCCATTGCTACTTCCGCACCGATCACTGGAGGAACAATCACATCGACTGGAACAATTGGGATTAGTGCAGCAACAACAAGTGCAGCGGGTTCAATGTCTAGTGCTGACAAAACCAAATTAGATGGCATAGAAACAAACGCTGACGTAACGGACACCGCAAACGTAACCTCGGCAGGTGCTTTGATGGATAGCGAGGTTACAAATCTTGCAGAAGTTAAATCCTTTGCTTCGTCGGATTATGCCACCGCTGCTCAAGGTGCTTTGGCTGCAAGTGCCCTTCAGCCAACACAAGCACAAGGAGATAGATTTACTGCAACAACATCAACACCATTTTGGGGTGGTTCTGGCCCTCCCACTACAATTCAAGATGCTATTGATAGGCTAGCAGCATATACTGCCCAAGAGGTTGCTGCATTAGGTGGAGCACCACAAATCCCTTAAGGTGAAAATTATGGAAAACAAACGAATAGGAAAAATTGTTTATGCGCCCGTCGAACGGTGTTTTGCTAATATCTTGATAGAAGAAACACCTCACGGCTATAAGCTTTATAGGAGCGGGGAGCATAGGCATTTTACAGTTATACCTCACTCTATGGTCAGGTCGGTTGAATATAAAGGTGAATAATGTGGATATTGAATATATTGTGCTTGCTGTCGGTGTTCTTGCTGTTGCTTTTGAGAGAAGTTATCGACTATACTCTAAATACAAAGATGGAAAAATAGATTTGGATGACTTACAAGATATTGTTGAGGAAGCACAAGATATTGTGGACGACGCAAAGGAAGAACTCAAAGGTGAAAAGGGTGAGTAAAGAGCGTATAGATGATTTAGAGGATAGAGTTCGGCTACTAGAACAAGCCGTCTTTGAATTATCCACTATGGCAAAATATCTAAAATATGCAGCGATTGCCCTGTTTGCTTCACTCGGTGTAGACATTCAGGGGTCAATGCTATGATTGAATACGTTTATTGCGGTCACTGCTACTCTATTGATAGCAACAAACCCTTTGGGTTCTGCAATGATTGTTGGGAAGCGCATGGAAAACCACAGGTGGTGAAAGAATGACATATTACTGTTCAACAGCCGACGTAGGCTCACGTATTGGATTAGACAGCGCACAAAGAGTTCGTGCGTCAACCCGCATAACCAGTGCTATTCGACGTGCAACTATTGACATAGACCAGGAATTTAGACAATATGGTCGTGATGTCCCATCGAAGTCTATTGCCGAATCAACGGCCAACGGTGCAATATCGGCTGGTGCAACAACGATCACACTTGCCGATGCATCATCATTTTCATCGGCTGGCAATGGGAACATTGACGGTGATTCGTTTGTATGGACTGGTAAATCATCCAATGACCTAACGGGAGTAACGGGCGTTTCATTTGACCATCTAACTGGCGTCACCATTCAAGAAGGTGAATTTGCACACGTGCTGCGTGAAATATGTGCCGATTTAGGAGCTGCATACTACATGGAAGATGAAACCGTGTTTCAAACATCTATGGAGTTTGAAAAGGGCGGTATGCGGTCAAATGTTTTGCGCTCCCGAGCACTAGACAACCTCCGTAGGTTGGCACATCTCGGGAGTGTGGATTGATGGTTAGCGGAGTTCGTCGTTCGACTAAGGCATATTGGCGTCGAGGTGGCGCTGGTGGTTGGGACATTCGTGTAACGCAGGCTAGCGGTCATAGCAGTGGTCGACTACGTTGGAATGACTTTGAATTAAAAAACTTCCTTAACAATGTTGTCTATGATATGCCAAAGGAACTCGGTAAAGAGATTTTCTTACAGGCAAAAAAAGCACTAGATACCGTCAAGCATGAAGGTAACATGATGGGTAACAGTAGCGGAAACATATCATACAATCGAATAGCAAGAAGTCTAAAGGTCGAACAGATTGGCAAAGAGAGTGGATTCAATGTAATCCAAGGAGCACGTATTTTTCCTTACCCATTCAAAGGAGACAAAAGTGGGCCAATTGCCTCTAGGATGAAAGGCTATGATGTAACACTTCCATCCCTATACAATAGCCTAAAGGTTGCATGGGAATATGCACCAGTGTTTTATGCTACGGGCGCTGAAGTTAATCCGTCAAATCTTTTTACTCCTAACCCTACAAATAGTCGAAAGGAAAACTGGTTTAGGCCAAATGGCTTGTTTCCAGGTATTGGGACGGGTCGACGTTCACTAAGGGTCTATGATTACATTGCTATATTCGAGGAATTTATGGATACTGAGTTATCAAAGTCAATTCCCCGATTTATGAATAATTACATGAGCAGGTCGTCCACATTTAGGAAGGGGCCTCAAGGTATGAAAGGAGGGTATCGCTAATGGCTGTAGCAGATAAAGAGTCCTTTTGGCAACTGAGAACAAACGGTGGCGACCCTGCAACCGTATTGCATGGTGAATTGACCGCATGGGTAAAAACAGGTGTGGGTGGATCAGCAAGCGGTGGGGCATGGGTTGTNACAAANCAAACAATGTCTCACACNCCAACAACCNACGCACGNACTGGGACCTTTTGGGCAGTCATTAAATACAACAGCATTCCTAACGATGACGAGGTTTTGGCAACACTAGATAACGCCACAAAGAAAGTCGAATTAAAATCAAACGGAACGGCTACGGGGCTAAAGATTGTNGGTGCTACTACCGTNACCCTATCCGACCTAACTTTGACCACAGAACCTATGGTTATTCGCATTTCTTTGGATGCATCGGGGAATGTNAAGGTCTATCCCTATGACATTGACGAGGATGATGATGCAAACACCATTTCAAAGTCCCTTGTAGGCGCATCGGGCAGTTCCCGTAGTATTTCATGGGGAAACACAAATGGCAGTGTTCAATGGCTAAATGTGTTGGCTACTACGGATGGAGCATTTTCACCCGACGAGTTTTCGCAAAGCGACTTTACAAACGATACACTACTGCGTAGTGGTCTAAACATTNTCGAGACGNTGAAGGCATCGGAACGACCATTCCTTAAAAATTTCGTTGACGACTCATCCATCGTTTATGGCTACGACCTAAGTTCAAACATGATTTCACGTATTGCCACTCCATCCGTTCACGTTGTCCTAAAGGCTTATCGAGCAAATGAAATACTGGCATTGGGTGGTCATCGACTAGATAACCAATATCAGGTTTTGATTTACATTACCACTCGTGCATCGAATTACAAAAACGCCTATCGGCTAGGACTCGATATTGCATCCGATGTGTTTGATGAGATAATGCTAGACCTTGGGTTGGATTTCAACACCGACTCGATCCTTTCCTACGATTTGACGCTGGACAACAAACTGGACAATGATGAAATCGTTTGTTTGCATCAATTACAGTTTGACATGATGCGACGTTCACATCTAAAGAGAAGATGAGTTCAAATAGACTGACCATAATAGAGAAATACAAGAGGCTTGGTATATATGGCTTACACAATCGGAACAGGCAATCGTGGAATCATAATGAAACAACAAACATCATTCGGAACAGTTGGGTCGGGAACGGCATTCTTCGGACTGATTGATGACGAATCATTTAACACACTTTTTGACGTCAGCGCACGAGCGGACATGACCCGCTATGGTGCAACCACTACAAAAACAGGAAAGAGATATTCTGAAGGTTCAATCAACATGGCGCTCGATGATTCGGGCTTTACTGCCCTTTTGCTAAAGGGTATTTTCCCAGCCGTCAGCACAACTGGATCTGGCCCATACACTCACGCTATGACGGAAATTACACACGACAATGGTCGAGCTGCTGCCCAATCATTCCCTGTTTACCACATCCTAATTCAACGTGATGAAAAGGAGCATTCCTATTCATCCATGAGCCTAAACCGTGTTGGTATTCAAGCAAACGTCGGTGAGTATGTTATGCTTTCCGCTGACTTTGTAGGAAAGGCGGAGGGCGAGGACAGCATTACTTCCCCAGCAAACCTTTCAAACGAAGGTGGTTCAACAGTTCCTGACGCTGGTGAACCAGTTCACTTCCAATCCGCAGCCGTTAACTTCAAGAACAACGGAACAGCATCAACCAACGTCCGAAGTGTTAGCCTAGACATTGGACTAAACCGTGATGTTGATGCTTCATTCTCTTTGGGAAGCGACACATGCGTCCGTGAAGCACCACCACAACTCCGTGAGATTACGGGTTCAATCGAATTTATTGCACCTATCCACTCGACGTCCGTTGACGAGCCACTTTACGGTGATATTATTGACGGTGGTGCAAACAGTCTTTTCGACCCATCGGGAACAGACCCTGCCATCACACTTACATTTACGGCATCATCCACAACCAGCCTAGTCCTAAAGATTTACAAAGTGCAGTGGGAAGCACCTACTAGCACCGTTTCGGGTCGTGACACACAATCATACTCCCTTAACTTTACCGCCCTCTTTGATGAAACCACAAACAAAAAGATGGCCGACCTTACTATCATTAACGACACCGCTAGTATTTGAGGTGATTAGATGAGCCACACAATTACCGACAAGTCCAAACTAACCGTTGTTCAGGTTAGTGGCGATATGTCAACAATTGATGCACAACTCCAAACATCGTTGCGAGGATCCGCCTTTGCTAACGGTGATAAAATTATTGACATCTCTATTGTCAAGAACAGGCACAACAACCGTGTTACGGCTTACGTCACATACGAAGACCAGTGAGATGATTTAATATAGCCAAAGGAGACTAAGAAAAAACAAGGGGACTAAAACATGCCTTATAACCGATACCTAAACAAAGTAATCCGAACCGCTCACCTACAGGATGATTCGGTAACAAACGCAAAGACTGCACACGGACTTCCTAAGTTCTTGACTTTCCTTTATGATTTTGCTGCACTAGGCGGTGCTGCTGGGTCTTTGACTATGACTGCCGAAGATGGCACAGCACAAACAATTCCTGGTAACGCAATCATTACCAACGCTTATGCTGAGGTCGAAACAGGCGTTACATCGGGTGGTTCGGCAACCGTAGCACTTGGAATCGTTGCTAACACCGATGCATTTGTTGGTGCAACCGCAAAGGGCAGTCTAGGTGCTGGTGTAGTCCTAAACACGGTAAATGACTTGCCACTAAAGTCAGCAGTTCCTTCAACTGTTCTCGCTACTATCGCAACTGCCGATTTGACGGCAGGTAAAATCCGACTCTATGTTGAATACATTGAAGGCCAAGCCTGAGGTGAATTGAATGAGTTGTGATGAACATACCATTGAAGAATGGACTGATAAAAACGGTGACGTCTACAGATTAGACCCAGACGCACCAGAGGGTGTAGTGCGCTACAACCTTGNCGAAAAGGCAAAGAAAAGNAAAGCAAAGAAGAGTGTGAAGAAAGATGCCAGTGCTAAAAAAGNAAATTGAATTAGACGACGGAACAAAAATCTGGGTGCGACAAGCGTCTGGACGGGAAAAGGTCAGAATCGAATCTATCCAAGCGAAAGCGGTTCGCAAGTGCCGTGAGTTTGGAGATCCTACAAAGTGGACAGAAGAACAAAGCAACGAGTTCCTAGACATTGTTGAAGCATTGGGTGGCGGTATCGAGCAACAAATGGAACAATGGCTACCTAAGTGCATCCTAGATGAAACAATCACTATTGACGATTTGAACTCGTTTGAGGCTCGTCGTGTATTAGCATTCGTTCGAGGCGACGAGGAGGATGGGGCAATCCCTTTGGGATCTTCCCCCGAGTAGCGCCATTGTTAGCCAGTGCTTTCAAAGGTGTAGTCCCTTCCGACCTCTACGAAAAATATCATGGGGTTGGAGGAAAGCATAGAATGGAACTCGACCTTGAAATTGCTAGTGAAATTTCACTTCAAATTAAAGAAGCAAGTCATAAAAATGCATCCGACTCGGATGGCATTTCTAGTCGAACAAAGGGCATGATTGCTCGTCGCAAACAAGCGAGGGTTAGTGCAGAAAAGGCTCGTATATCAGATGACGAGGCATATAAGATAGCCACAGGCCAGATTTAGATATGCGAGCATATATGGAGTAAGTAAGGGGGGTGTGCTATGGGTAAGGTTGGTGGCCCAAGAGTCTTTTTCGACGTTTTGGGAACATTCAATGCGCAGCGACTCCTAGCGGATAGTAGAGCTGCAACCACCGTTCTAGAGTCCGTTATTTTGGATTCGGTTGATTCTATTGTTCAGTCATTTGCGGGTATCGGACAAATGATTGGAAACCTTACTCGTGAGGTTGTTCCGCTTGGTGTAGCACTATCCGAGGCGACATTGGAGTTCGAGAAGTTTGCGGGGCGAGGAACCGAAGCTCTACAAGAAAGCATTATGAAAACGGGTGTAGCGTTTGGTTTAGCAGCCGACGATTCCCTACGTGCAGGTGCAAAAATGGCGCAGTTGTCGGCATTGATTGGTCAAGAATCAATCGACGTAGCAACCGAACTCGGTCAAAAATTCGCATTGATTGGTGGTATGAGCACCGACGAGGCTATGAAAGGTCTTATCAACCTACAGCAACAAACAAAATTCATGTATGGTGANATGGAGGAAGGTGCTTTCCGNCACCTNNNTGCCGAAAACCAACGAGCCACCGTTTTNNNAAACACAATGGANGNAATGGATCAGCTNAACACCGTTGAAAACACGTCCGTTGCTACAATGAAGCAATTGATTTTCATTATGAATCAATTCGCAGCACAAGCCCACATTACGGGCGAGTCTATTGCCGACATGGCAGCAATGTCTGCGGTTCTAGTAGAAGCGGGTGAGGAGCAGGGTAAAGCAGGTCGTGCTTTGCGTATGATTTATGCTCGGCTAGGTTCAAACATTAAAGACAACAACGACCTCCTAAAATCACATGGAGTTAACACACATGACGCCAATGGCGCATTGCGATCCCTTAGTGACATTCTAGAGGACATAAACAAGATATACCCCAACCTAACGGAGCAACAACGACAGAATCTTGTGCAGACCGTTGCAGGTAACGACCACTATGTTCGATTGGTCAAGTTGATTGAAAATCAGTCACGTGTTTCAGAACTAGCAGCGGGTGCTATGCAAGACCAGGCTACGGCACAAGAAGAAGTAAATCTAAGAACCGAAGATGCAGCGATTGCATACAAGGCTGCATTGGAACAACAAAAGTTAATCAAAGCACAGTTAGGTCAACAATTGCTTCCCGCAATGACCGCTGCCACCGAACGAACGAATCAGTTTAACGTAGCACTTGCAATGGTAATGGGTGGGAATGAAACCCTACAAAGGATAACAGCCTTTGTTATTCGGATGCAGCAATACGGTCAAATTTTTGGCACGTTTATGAATGCCTTCATGCAAATGAAGTCAGTCAACATTGCTATGGCAACTCATCAAACAATTCTAAGGGCAATCAATGGTGAAGAAATTGTCCGAACCGACAGTTATCGAAAGCAAGGACTCTTTTCTGGTATTACACTTGATAATCAAAAATTCATGGGGCATTTGGCAAAGAGTATAGCCATCAAAGAACATGAAATAGGTCTTACCAAAGAAAAGGTAAATGCTTTACAAGAAGAAGGTAACGTCTTGCGTGAGCAAGAAACACAAATTCTTGAAAAGGTAAAGGCACGTCAAGCCGAGCTTAACGCAATGAAAGTAACGGGCATGGCTCCAGATCAAATGGCTGCACAAATGAAATTAAATGCATTCCATTATGCATACACTCAACAATTGAAAATAGAGCAAGAATTACAAAAGACTGCTTTAGGAATGGTTCCTTACATTACCGCAGCCACTCATGGTCAAACCATGAACACTGAAAGCCTAATTGCTGCAATGAAAAAAGAGCATGTTGAAAAGGCTATTCTTTTTGCTAGAAACGAGGCATTGCTAGCACAACACGATGCACAGATGTTGTATAGTGGTAGAGCGCAAGGAAACAGAAAGGCTGAGATGAGGCTAACCCAAGAACAAGTAAAGGAATTATCTGCAGAAAACACAAAAATAATGGAAGGCCAAGTACTGAGGCAACAAAGAATTGCAATGTTTGAAGCGGGTTTGACTGCCCAACAAAGGGAGGCTATGGAGTTAGAACGTGCTCAACAACTCTATGATGAAAATAAATTTGCCGTCATGGAGCTTGGTTTGACATTGGAAGACTTAAGAAACCACACAATCCAAATGGATGCTGCACTCGAAATGCTAAATCAAGAATTAGCGGAAGGTGCTGTAATCCAAGACATTTATCATGCACAAACTCTAAAGAATTTGTATGCCGAACGAGCGCAAATGGAGGGTCGTCGTGTAAATACTGTTGAAATCAACCGAATGAATATGGCTATGACAAGGTTTAGTATGACATTGGGTATGGCATCTATGGCTTTAGGATTTTTAGGAGACGATCAGGATAGTGCTACTGCATCTATGGTTTTGATGACAGCAAGCATGGTTCCTGCTATGGTGCAAATGGGTGCTATGACAGTTCAAACGATGGGTATGGGTGCAGCAGCGGGTGGTGCAGCCGTGCAAATAACGGGAATGACGATGGCTATGAGTGCTTTGAAAATGGTTGCCTTTGGTGGTGTTTTATCAGTTATTACTGTTGGATTGGTCAAATTGTTTGGTGGTGCTAAAGATGCCAAAGATGAAGTCGATGATTTGAATATCTCGTTGGGAACAACACAAAACTTGCTATCCCAATTGACCGAAAAAGAGGCACAAAATTTGGAAGTCCCTGTTGATTTGATGGCCGAGTTTGGTGAAAATGTCGACATTACAACTGCTACATTCAAAGAATTAAGCGACATGATAACAGCGACCGAGGTCGCACAAAAAGAGTTAGCGGGCTTCCAAGCTCAATATGCTTCCGATGACCCAATGTTTGCTTTGTATCAGGACAGAATAAATGCACTTGATATATTTAGAAAGCAGGCTGGTCAAATGCGAAACATGAGGATCGGTGCTGAAGTATCTGCAATTGAATTTGACTATCCCGCTGATGAAGGAAAGGCACAGGCTGCACACATTTTTGCTCTTTTCGAGCATGATTTGCAAGGCCATTTCAATAATAACCCAATTGATGTGGCAGCACAAATAGATTTAGGCACAGCGACTGATATTGCACGAGCAAGAGGTTTAGGCGAATACAACATAGGGGATGACCCTATTATGCAAGCATTGGGTGCTCCAAGTGAAACTCATAGGTATGACCCTGATTCTGGATTTATCAGAACAAAGGAATTTAACGAGTTCATGGAAGAAGGCATTACACTAGCGGATTATGCTGCTAGAGTGTATGGCGGTGATTTACAAAAAGCAGTGGATGAATTAGGAATTTCGTATCACGACTTAACCCAAGAAACTAAGGCATTTTATGCTCAAACATATTTAGGATTGGAAGCTGCTGCATTAGGATTTTCGTTTGCTGCAGATAATTCATCGGATTTAACTGAAACAATAGGTGATGGATTTTCTACTGCCGAAGAAAAAATGAGGTCATTTGCCAATGCACGAGAGGAATTATTCTTTGGAGGCAAATCGTCATACATGAGTGGTGATATGATGAAACAAGTGGTGAACAAAGGTGTTGAAAACCTTTACTCAAATGTCGAATTGGTGATGACCAACAACTTTTATGGTCTTACCTTTGAACAAGCAGTATCAACGATTAGCGATAGCGTAGTAAGACAGTTAATTGATTCGGGAGTCCCGATGAACGAGACAACAGCGTAGTGATAGAATGACAAGAGATTTAAGTGACAAAAAGTATGTGGTGTGGCTAGCGGGCTACTATGATGACTTCGAGGCTAGCATTTGTATTCCCGATGATAAAAACGCAGCGAGCGATTTGTCATTTGACCATGAAAAGACTCATCATGGAAATACCGTAAATGGCGAGGCTCCATTGAATCCCATATTCCGACATTCAGTGATCGAACGTGATGAGGCTACGGGTAAATACACAACAACGGGTATGCAACGTCAGGCACACAACGAAGGAATCCACAAATACCTAACAAAAGACACTGTACGCCTTTCTGGGGGCGTTAATTGGGAAGGAAGGGCTACTACCCGCAGTCCACAGACTTATTTCCACAGCAACCGTGTTAATACGGGTATAACAAATACGGGTGTTACCACTGATGGTTATATGTGGGTCAACAATCCCCGTAGGACAGGTGCAAAATACTATTTTTACTCATCACGTGACGGTTCGTTTGGTCGAGATGCAATAAACATTTGGGATGATAGCAGTCAATCAAACACCGATGGAACAAATACCTTCAAAGTAAGAAAGGGAACATCAATGAGTCATGAAACAAATTCTGCCTCAGCATCAAACTTNTTNCCAGCGTCTTTCGATTTTGGAGCACGAGCCGATACTAGCGGTGAACTTGTTGATTGGTGCAGGGCTGGATATTTACAATGGACTCGTATGAACATTGGTTGGGAAGAAAGACCTACTGGAAACACCGTAGAAGCATCAAAGGGCTATCGACAGTCCATAGGACAAACAATNACATCCCCATCGGGTAAGCCATTTATGCTTTGCGATGCTCGAGTAAAGGCATACAAGATTGATGACGGATTACCTGACGGGACTTTTGAATTAACTTTGCGTGATTCGGGCAGTTCAAAATTGCTTTGTGCTTACGATGGCACACTAAATGCTATTGGAGATAATGATACATTTCATATTCGATTAGCCCACCAGTCCTTTACCGACCAAGACCTAGCCGTTGGTCGTGCTGGGAATCTAAATCAACCAAAGTGGTCTTTGCAAGTAGGATTTTTGGCGGGAACAACCTCTGCATCGGCTACTGGTTTATCGAATACACCAGCGATTACACAAGAAATACCGATTAGTGCTTTGGCAGGTGGGGTTCATCATCACATCCACAAAGGGGCGGTTGCTGGACACAGTTCGCAATCAACAACATCGACGGCTACTGCTATGACCGATATTTGGGGAGACATTGACTTTGTTCTTGACTTTACAAATCAGCGATACACATGGTATATTGATGGGGTTGCACAAGACACAAATGTAGCATTTGCATCCCGACCTGGCGGTGGTGCATGGACTGCATCCGATTTTTATGGTTGGCAACTTAAATTAGAATCTGGGGCAATCGCAGGATATGTTGGTGCTGGTAATGGTGCAGGAACACCAACAGCATACATGAATTATTCATGGCAAGTGCTAACCATGATTGACCGTGTAGGGCTACTACATCCTGTGACCGATCACGTAAGTCGAACGAATGATGTGTTGGTTGAATCAATGCAAACCAAAATGGCTTCAAATAAATTGATGTCAGGCAACATGCAAATTATTGATGACAACAACCGATTGAACATTTACAAATTGCTAAGTGGTGCGTCTAGTGCCGAGTGGCTAGTTATGGTTTCACGCAATGGTGACGACCGAGTTATTGTTACGGGAACAATATCACGAATCCGTATTTCACAAGCACTTAAACAAGCAACAAGAGCCATTACAGTTGAATTTAGCGACCCCGCAAAGAACCTCGACCGACAACTTCCGATGTGGGAAATAGGACAAGGTGCATTAACGACAACGACTGATAGCATTGAACAACGTCGTGGTCTAGCGGAAAAACTGTCCGACATTCTATACTTTGGTGCAGCAAAATTGACTCTACGTGATGACAAAATTGGTTACATAACATCGGCCTACGAGGAGTTAAATGACCAACGCACATCCCTTTACTCTAGCCATCCAATNCAAATGTATAATGACGAAGACAATTTAGGNCCAAATTCTGTNGAGGATCAATGGACTGGTCGAAAGATTCTAGGATTTTCAAAGGGTGTTGATGATTCAGGCGGTGCGGGTAGCGAGGCTATGGGTGGCATGTTTGTTCATTGTGAAAGTGTAGGCGTTGGCCCAAATACACTGAATGGAACATCACACACAATTGGTGGTGGAAGTAAGTATGATGCAACTACAACAGCGGTCGAGGTTTGCCAAAAACCAGCAGCAAGACTGTTTTTTGGTGACGATACTGATACACCTAACCTAGCAAATTGTGGCGATACTATTCTTTTCACTGGCATTACACATTCCGCTGATGCTACAGTAGCATTTGCAAAAAGATATGTCGATGGAGGAACAAGTTACTATGCACTTTATCTTACACCAGGACATTCAGGAGTTCCTGCGGGAATAACTGGAAATACTATTGCGGTTCAAAACCCAACATCAAGTGAAATTGCAGATATGACTGCAGCACCCCATCCATATCTTACTAGGTCTGGGACAAATGACTATCCTATTTTTACTCGTGCTAGAATAGTTACTGTTACACACAATGCACAGTTAACGGTTAGCGGAACTCAATATGACGTTCTTTACACTGACGGTCTTTGGTCGGACATAACCGATGGCGATTCCTCGATAGCAACATCTAATGCAGCATTTTACACAAAGAATGGTGCAGGAAGCAATACACCATACGAGGTATCATATGGTCAAGGGACTTTATCGTCCGCAACGCTAGTATCTGGCAGTCCTTGGGATGAAGTGGCAAACCGTGTTAATCATGCGGTGTGGATGAAAGACCTTCCTAAGTCACTTTGGTTCAAAAAGATGTTTGGTCGCATCAAAGAATTGCCAGTGGATCTAGTCCAAACCCCATCATCACCTGAACGTGAAGCACTAACTACGTCTACTTTTACTGCAGGTTCGTCTACAACGGTTACAACCGATGTAACTCATACCAGTGCAGTAGCAACTGCAATTTTGGCTAGTGGGGTAGGTGAATTTCACAAGGCCGATGGTCAAGTCGATTCATTTTGCTTTAACGCTGTAGCAAATGTTAGTGGTAAAGTGCAACTTCAGGGCGTAAAATTTGCATCCTTAACCCATGCGATAGGCACAACCATCAAAATACGAGACATTGATGACGATTATAAGCATATTTGGGTTCTTTGGGCGGATATGCGAAACAGTGGTGAGGCAGATGCCGATGGAAGTACAAGGAAAAAGGATTTTGGGCTACTTTACCCAACCCCAGATAACTATTCAATATCCCTTCAATACACCGACCAGACCGATATTGACGGAAATGTAGTTAATTTTGTGTCACTTGCGGTAGGAAACGATTGTGATATTTGGGAAGTTGATTCAACAATCGAACCTTACACCGCAGGAACATGGTCAGCATTAGGATCAGACTCTTTATCACAAACACAATTCCAAAATTGGCAAAATAAGGCGGGTGCTTTCCTAATCATAGATTTTTCAAAGTTCTTCAATCTAAATACCGAAGCAAATGGCGGAAGAACTTCGCAAATATCGGGTGGTCGAACAACACTAGGCGACCTTGTATTAGACACCGAAGGTTTTCCAGCACTAATTGATGACTATTGGCAGGAAGCAGCTGCTACACCCGCTAATGCTGCATCGCCTATTTCATACCATCCAAATTGGTATAACTTTTTCAGTGCGGGGTCAAATTTGCGGTCAAATCAAGGCAGTGGGGCATCACAGCATAACATTCGTGCAGGTGATACGACCGTTGTTTTGGACGATACATCCGAGTTTCCGAATAAAGGAATTGGATTTATTGAATTAGAGCGTGAAAGCAACGCAAATACAAACGAGCGTAACATTTTGATTTACACTTGGACGGGCAACAATACATCGACAAACACATTAAGTGGTGTTTCAATAACAGATGTAGATGAAACAACAATGACGCAGGATGAAATGCTTGCCTTTGCACTAAACTCTTTGGCATTCAACACCACTTCGGGGTTATCAACAACTATTACAACTCCTATTCGCTACAATGACTCGATTAACAACATCAATGATGGATATGACAAAATTGTGTTTTATTCTGGTATGTCAGCACCACTTGCTTTGCGATTTATGATGCATTTAGATGGGTATGTTGAAGCACCAAACATCGGTTCATTTCACTATGACGAGATGTTACGCATAATTAGCGTTTTATCGTCGTCAGAACACCCTATGACGCAATTCTCTATGCCATTGGTATTCAACCACAAGAACGTACCTATTACACGCAGAATGACCACTACACAACAAGCGGTTAGTGGCAGTGTAAAGAAGTATGATTTGTCATCTGGATCGGTTCAAGATTGGGACACATATGGAGCATCTTTTGACGCAAGAGGAAAGTCGTTAATGTCTATTTTCCAGGAATTAAGTGACCTATCAAGAACGGGTCTTAACGGTGTAAATACAGTTTTCACATACACTACGGGACGTGATGGACGCATGGATTTCCGACCCGCATATAGCAGTGGATTTGCATTTACACGTGATAATTTGCAAGTATCAAGCATGAGCGGTTCACCGATTTCAAGTGTATCAAATGTTCGAGTCTACTATAATAATGGGGCGTCTTTTGTCGACCATCCTGCACCAACACTAGGTACTGAAAACCGATGGAAGGTCATCGAATTACCATCAATTCGTTCGCACCGTGAAGCACTTTCCATTGCACAGACAACCTATCAAAAAGCACAAACGCCATCGTTGAAGATAAAGGCACAATTTGTTACGCAGTTGTCCGAAACCAGCAAAATGCTATACGAGGCACGTCATGGCTACATTCTCGATCCCGCACATCGAACGGTTTGGCCAGAATTATGGAGTTCAAATATGGCAGCCACATGGACGTCATGGCATAATGGAATGCACTACTCGGGTGAACAAAATGCATTGGACGGAAACGTGTTAAGTGGTAATGAAACATCCCCTACGGCAACAACAGGAAACGTGTTAGGACAAGGAAGTTCTGGTGGCATGGCATCAGGACAAAGTAGCAGTTTTGAACCATATGCAACATACAAGTGGGTTGGCACAAAATCAATCACGGAGGCCGTCAAGATTGTTCACATACCAAAGGGAATGCCAAAGGTAAGTGATGCTAGCGGTGAAATGCTACGTGTTGGTATTTTGCTGGCTGATAACTATGCAGCGTCTGGTTCGCCAACGGAGGACGATGTAGAATTTTACTTGGCACTAATCGACCCCAACACAACCTATACAACGGCTACATCAGGGCATACAGGTGTTAGCACTGATCATCAAATTTTCAACGACGGCTATCATGCCCAGTCGTCTTTAAAATTCAAGCATAGCGGATTGCACGAGATAGAAATACCTAATGGTTATTGGGCTAGNGAAACGGGGAACGAGCGTATTATTGTATCAATCAATGCCGAATACCTACGAGCACTATTGCGTGTAAGAAATGGTGATTTGTCGAGTGGTACATACAAATACGCAAACGCCCATGATGTTGCTGGATTTAACACAACAAACGGTGGGTCAAATGTTCGAGAACAATCGCCATTCCCACTAGGACTACGCACCGAAGCATCCGTTCCTACGGGGACTGTTGCACCAATTTTCCATGCACCACGTTTGTCAATCGTTGACGACATTAACTTCTATCCATCGACCGTAGTATCATACACCGACGATCACTTGGGTATTTCAACGGCTACAAATTTTGTAATACAAGCGGTGGATTGGTCGGTCAACAGACAAGATACGGACAGCGTAACATTAACACTAGAACGTGACGAATCACGAGCCATTGGCAATTTAGCGTCATACATCATGCCCGAGGTTAGCAAAAGCCGAACGCCATCGACATCAAACGGAGACCAACAACAAAACCCGTCATCAGGAAATAATGGAGGCGGAAATGGAAGTAGTGGACTGATACCAACGGCATACCCACCACGACATGATGGAGGACAGGGAACAAACACTGCACCGTCATATGGTGGTGATGTTATTGGCGGAGGTACAATGCGTAACTTTTCTGGTGTTGGTGTTGGCGGTGGGTCGACAGGTGTAACAGGTCAGCACTTTTCAAACAAGCCATTGGGTGTAAATAATACAACGTCCGACATGCTTGACCGTGTAAAAGGAAAGATGGATTTACAAAGCGAGTTTGGGGGAAGTGATGGCGATTTTAGCATTTTGGGCAGTAAAAACAAAGGAGCAACAAGTCTAAGTCAATCTGCAATAGATGGTGTAAATGCTGTTCGATCATCGTCATCGGGTGCATTGATGTCAGAAGAAGGAGATGTATTGCCTGGTGCGGGTGTAGGCGATTTGACGGCCACACAGCCAATCCACAACGTATCTTACACAATTCCTGTTCCCGAAAATGTAGTTGGAAAACTTGTCGTCGTTGATGCCGTTGTATCGCTAGAAGAACTTGAGGGAAGTGCTAAAGTTGCGGTTGTCAAAACCACCATAGAATGTGTTGAAACTGGTGAATCATTGTCAGTTACTACGGGAATACCCTCCGATACACTAAATACTCAATTTACACTAGGTTCAGTTAGCCTTGAAGGTGCGTCAACGGTCAACAACACAATCAAGGTGACGATTGAACGACAGGCGGGGAATGGAACTGACACAGCACTTGAAACATCACTGGTTTTGCACAATGTCCGTGTGCGATTTAACAGGGCTACAAATCCCGCCCGTTCAGGAACAAGCCGTATTCTTGGCTTCAAATCGAACGGTGTGAGAGGACTAAAGTGAATTTTCCAGTATTGCCCCTTTACTTGCTAGGAGGATTGGAAATTTTGTGGTGGATTGCAGTTTTTCTAGGGTTTAGGCGCTTTAGGAGTCGCCCCAAGAAAGACCCGCCTTCTTAATCATGCGAGCACGTTGCCTAGAAACACCATCGGTTTTCATTAACTCTTTTTGCGTAACTTTAGGATCGAGTATGGCTTTAATAGAACCAAATTTTTCTAGTAAGTTTGTGGCTACAAAGGGCGTAATTCCTTGAATCCCACATAACATACGAATGCGAGGGTCTTTTTCACTAACCATTCCCGAAATCACAAAAGGATTTTTCTGTTTTTTTGCAGCCATCATCATTTGTGCGTGATTTTGTGCTAGCCACGAAACGAAGTCGTCCATTGTTTCCAACTGCATAAATCGAATCTTTGGNTGACGNACNTGAAGTGTTTCTTTGAACGCTTTGATTGTTCTTTTCATACGCTCCATTTGAATCGCTAGGTCTCGACGGTTTGGTTTTCCCCGAACGTATGGTTTAAGTTGTGTGCCATAGACTACTAGAAAGGGAATGTCGAAGTGGTCTGCNAAATCAACCAATTGTGCATTGACCGTCCTCGAACGACCTTGACCTGTAATGCTTTGATATAGGTCATTGATTTCTTTTGCTTCGACACCCCAACCTACTTCGGGAATGATGTAATCACCAACAGGCAATCTATCTACTTGTGCTTGTCCTTTTTTGTCTATCTGATGATCTCCCATCAACATCAAGACTTTGTTTTTGACCTTGACATTTTCACGGTCGTCAATGGTCAGCATGAATATATGTCTAGTGACCAGGCCTTTAAATCAATTGTCTATCATCAACGGCTTCTAGTGCGGACTCGGACTCCATTAGGTGTGCTTGGTCGATGATATTACATACAACATGAACCTCATGGGAGAGGCAATAAGGGCATTGTTTTGATAGCGGTTGGTTGTCCGCCCATTGCTTAGTACAATCCCAACACTCCACAACAAAGGTGTAGTCAGTCTTTATTGGCATTGATATGCAGTAGGGGGTCAATCTCTTTAAATTGATTGTATAGAAGTTTAAAATGTTCCGTCGTATTTCCAGCACTTACTTGCACACATATTCCGTGATGAAAACGCACGACAGGTAGGCGATTGTTTGTATTTCATGTTGGTACGAATACCAACACGTGTACGATACTCGTTGAAGTCACGCCAGGACAAGCCTTTGATGTAGTCNAATATCTTTGATTCAATTGCNTTCCAATCCTCGTCTGAAAGAATATCAGGATCGGANTACCAACGCAATTCTTCGGATAGAAACTGAACCAAGGCCAACCTCGTGAAGTGTGATGGGTTGTCTGATACAATGTGGTTTCCGATGCATGGCGGTATAGTAATATCGTCAGTTGTTTGGGTGTTGGCGGAGAAAGCCACAGAAACGCTTTCTGTGGGCTTTGTTTTGATTGGGTTATCATGCACCCACAAAACCAAATCAAACGATTCTCGGTTAATAGGAATGCCAAGAAACGGGCATAATTGAATATCCATCGGATGATTAGGAATGTCATAGGATAATGGGTTATCAGCAAAAACATGCGGTTCAATAGGAACAGCCCATTTGCCTCGCTTTGGGTTGTATGTCCGAGGAATGCGAACAAGTTTCTCGGGAAGGCCAACGCCATCCAAAGTAGGGAGTCCTTTTGCCATTTCACGTTGATAGCGAATCAGGTGGTGTCGCCATTCGTGTCCTGTGACGGATCGCTTGAAGTATTGGTAGACGTGGAAGCCACGTCCTGTGGCAACAACCCGAATGTCTCCCACCAATCGCCTGATAAGTTGAGCAACATCCTCTTTGACCCTTTCAATGCCGTATTGTTCTGTTGTGTCAAAATCCCACCACGCTTTGTCAATGATTGCAGTTGTGTAGTCGTATCGCCAAGGTTTGTCATACTTCGTTGATGTAAAAGAATAAAGGGATGTGTAGATTGAAGTTTTACCGTTGAGTGTCTTGATGTAATCGCAAAAGGCTTGGTAGTCGGTGCATTGTTGTCTTTTCAATCCAATCTCACGAGGAAACGGTAACATATTCTTCATCTCCACAATCTAGGCACGTGACTAAAATAACTTCTTTGGGGTGGTCGCCTTCCTGCCCTGTTACAAGAGTCATATGTTCTTCGACACGGTTATGCGATGCACACCTATTACATGCAGTTACGGTTTGTTTCATCCTTGTTCCTCCTTTGTGGGGTCGTCGGCTAGACCCATCATCTCGGGCTCGCATTGCACCATGTAGGAGCAATACTGGCCACAGTAATAGTCATTCCATCGGATATTAAAATCTAGCGACTGAATGCCTTCTATTGTTCTGTCATATGCTTTCATAAAGGCATTGATACTTCGAGGATTGATACGCTCCATCCATGCAACACCAGAACGAATATCGGATTGAACAACGTGTTTGTTTTTCTTCGAACGAAAGTCATCAACCATCTTATACGCATCCTGTTGTGGGTTATAGTCGGGCGTGATGTAAAGGAAGTGGGTTGGCATCAATCCGCTATGGTGATGCAACAACTTAGTATAGAAACACAATTCACGTCGGGTTCTTCCAAGCTTTCCTGTTGACCAATTGCCCGTCTTGACTTCAACAAGCGCAATGTATTCATGTTCATTGCCTTCGTCATCGGTATGCCAAAAACGTAGGACACCATCGAGTGATCCTACAAGCATGACGTTGTGTTTGTCATCCAAAGCACTAATCTTTTCTTCACACATGATAACTTCATACTCGCCAAATTGTTTGCGTATTTGTTCGTCGAGACTTGCTAGCGTTTCATCCATAAACATATCAGTAATGTGCATATCCATGTCTTTCAGCATTTTGTATGCTTTTTTTCTTACTTTTTCCGCACCATCGGTTGTCAACACTGCCTCCGCAATCTTGTGGATGTTTGTGCCACGAATCATCTCGGGTGTTGGTGGTTCACGGATGTCAGGAAGTCCAATGTGTTGCCACCAATACTTACGGGGACAGGTGTTGTATAGCATAAACGACGACTTGCTGACACGCAGTAGGCCATCGGCGGTTGGGTTGTAACTGGTTTGGGTCATAATACCACATCACCACCAACACATATAAATATATCGTTGTAGGCACTCAAAGCCAACCAACATCGGAAATACCGTTTCTAGCGTTTAGCAAGGGTTGAATGTCCCATGACATCAATTCAAAGTACGGTCTTACTTTGTCGACAATAAACTTGTCAATCATCATTTCTTTACCAATGTTCGTTATGCCTTCAATGTCCGATGGGTCATCGAATGCAATGTATTCTCCCGATGCATCAATGGCCGACAGGAAACTACTACCCTTACGATAGCCTTTACCTAGCACACGGTTAGCCCATGCTGCACCTCGGCGTGATTCGCCTAACACTTTGTAGTCATGCAAATCCTGTGATAGTCTTGCTTGAATGCATAGATCGGTTTCAGGTATTTGGCCAGACAAAATATCCTTTATCATGCCCTCCAAATATCCCATCAAATGACCACCATCATGACCTCGCAAAACCGCCCAAATGGTTTTAGCCATAACTTGCTTCATAATCGGTGGCAATCTGCTTTGTTTCATCTCGATACCTTTGACGTATAATTCAGGGTCGTGAATCACNCCATCGGTGTATGTAACCGCACCTGCATATCGGTTCTTGGCTACAATAACCATAGACATGCAATACTTTTCAAACTCGGTTATGATAGGGTCTAGGTCTTTGTTTATTTGCTTCAAAGCACGTTCNGCATGTTCAATACCATCACAGGTAACAAAGACAGAATCGGTGTGTCCATAAATGACTGACATGCCATGCTTTCCACATTCTTCTTGCAAGCGGAATAGCGTTTGACGTGATGTGTATGTAATCGCAGCTGCAACTTCGGGATGATACAAACCATATTTAGAATCACCCGCAGCACCATACATAGAAGCAACCAATGACTTTGTAGCAAACTGCATTGCATCCCAACGTCGCCTTTCTCGTTTATCAGTCGCACGTCGCATTTTTTCTTTGTATTTGTTACGGAGGTTAGTCATCAAATCCATTTGTCGACCCAACAAACCTCGTTGTCCCTGTGCGAACCTAGAACCGTTGCCACAGTCTTTACCCACTAGAACCCCACTACACAGCGTTTCCCAAGATATGTTGTGTAGGTTGACGTTGCTGTGATACATTGCCTTAATATCCATGATTGCCACCTTTTCATAGCGACCAGGCCGAGGATCCATGATGGATGCACCCGAATACGGCACATATTCAAATTGTGCTCTCGATGGTATTTGTAGGTCAAACAGGGGGTCATTGATAGCCATGATTGTAAANAGTTTGGTGACGAAAGGCGTTGCCCTGAAACTGCATTGAACAATGTGTTGAATAGCAAGATGGTGGTTGATTGCATTGACAGCATGGTCGATGTCGACCAGTAGGCGTGTGTCAATTAGATTGTATTCTAAATACTTGTTAATGTCGGTATAGTATGAATTATGTCCGTCTGGCAAATCGACCTTGCTTTCATTTAACATGATACGTGCTACGGTGTCCAGCTTTTTATCGGGCAATGCTCCATTCTTTATTTGCCACAACTTAGTCGCACACAGCATTAGGTCAACCACTAGGCGACCGCCAATGGGCTGAGCCCAATCCGACCAATCATGGGTAATGCGTTTAATACCTCTAGGGCATAGGTCTTTGGGGTCTAGGTCATTTGCCTGTAGTCTTTCAATCAAAACCCTAGTGTCGGCATTGACNACATTCCATCCAGTAAGTATGTCTGGGTCAAACGTGTTTAGTGTTTCAACGAAGTGAATTAGCATAGATGATTCGGAATCAAAAGAATAAGTATAGACATGATTGTGCGGAGCGAATACCCCTTCATCATCAATGGGGTCATGTGCTTCGTTTTTAAGATACCAAAGCAACATATTCTCGTTGTAACTATCATAGATTGAAATGACGGTAATCATCTCGGTGTCCGAGTCCCATTCCATGTCCCAATACCAGATGCGGTGGTTGTAATTGGGAATCGGTGCTAGCCTTGCTTTCAAGCGTTGCGAAAGAACTCGATCAACCCAAGGGACGTTGCATTCCCATGTCTTTTCAAAGCGATTCTTTAGCGAGCCTACTTGGTGTGGTGCGGACATTGTAACCTTTGTCAAGTCCTCGCCATAGACGCCTTTGTAGCCATCTTCCTTTGCGAGTGCATTAACATACTTTGCGTCTTTGGTTTCAAGAAAACCAAATGGTTTCCAGTTGTCGTCAACAATTGTTTTGACCTTGTTGTTTTCATCTCGCCATCGAATCCAGACCTTTGTGGATTCGTAGCCACCAATGCGCTCGACTATCATAAATAATAGAATGCGACCGTCATATATAATAGTATGCTATGTTTCAGCGTCGACCCCTAGAACGGGTTGGAATGTCAAAACGCTTTAGCCAAGTGTAAATGGTCATGGGGGAAACATCGTATTCATCGGCAATATCCTGCATTGTGCGGGACTCGTCAATGTAGGCTTTAACAAGCCAATCACGATTCTTGTAATTCTTTTCTAGGTTGATCTTCTTGACCTTTACTTGAATGGTATAATCACCATCAACAAAGGTTGTAGTATCGTTTTCATTNTGTATGCTTACACTTTTTGTATCGCCATCTTCCGTCCTGTAGTGGATAAGTAGCAATTCGTCGTCTTCTAATTCTATCGACATATACATACCTACTTCGAGAAAGGTTATAATGGTATTTATTCAGGAAACATGCCAATCNGGCGTAAAATAGTCNGGCNNTGGTTCTTNNTGNCCNACNAGATGAAAGCCTTCAAAGCGACGGACTGATCGAAACTCATAGACGTCACCACACGTAGGGCATACACCCCTCCAGTATTCTGCCGAATCGTCAAAGTCGGTTCGTTCAAACTCTAGTGTTGCTGTGCATTGCTTTCTAAATTCTCTAGGGGTTGCTATGAGAACCTCGATGTTAAGGCAATTCAAGAATTCTTCAACGATTGATGTTCCCACTACAACCACTCCCCTAGCGTTTGTTGCTTTGCTTCTACTAGGTCGATAATCCCTAACTCGGCAAGTTGTTCCTTTGACCCGTTGTAAAACACCAAAACATTCTGATGCATTTTGCCAATCTTGCGGTTGCGTTCAAATTGCTTTGCTACACGCAAGGCAAGTGTGCCGACCACATTTTGTAGGATGATTTCATTGTATAGTCTGAATCCATGAACCTGACAGGCATCAATGGTCTTTGATACAAAATTGCATAGGAAACCTTCTTTGTCCCGATAGTCTCCAACAACAATACANACAAAGGTGTTTGGCTTCATTCTGGACATTGCTTTACCCATAATGTCTGCATATGCTTCATTGAACCTTTCCACAGACATATTTGAAATGTCATCGGGATGGTCGGAATACACTTCTAAATCGCCATATGGGGGACAGGTTAGCATAAAGTCAAAATCATCACCCAACTTAGGCAATTGTTTGGCCGAATCACCTTGCATCCAGTTACAACTTCCTTCGCCCTTCAATGTAGCATATTGTTCCCTATTGGCGTCGACTTGTTCTTGACGTAACTCGATGCCAACATAGTCATGTCCTAAATGCGAAGCAACAATGCCACGAACCGACCCTCCCGCAAATGGATCGAGAACCAAAGCGTTCTTGGGTGCAAACCACGTGTACAGCAATTCGCATAGGGCTGGGTCAAATATGGATGTGTCAGATTGTGTCGCTACTTGAACGTCATCGGTGTCCGTCATCCATTCTTGAATGTTGAATGCACGTGCAGAACGACCGACCTCGGACTTCAAACCCTTAGCAATCCACATACGCTTTCTATCCTGCCAACGTCCCGTTGCTGTATTGATGATGGAGAAAGGATTATCCATGAACCGTTCTTGGAGTCCATGTGGATTCTTTGCCATAATATCAGAACCTTTACGTTGATATATAATAGTATCTCATCATAGAGGATTCCCGATTATAAGAACAAATAAATAAATCCCCAAACACGCAAACAGCGTTTGAATTATTCTTTCAGAAAGAATTGATAGTGTGGGGATGTCATCGAATACCGAAGAAACCCGTTTCTGTCGCCCAGAATCGCCCGTTTTGTCCGTCATGCTATCCACGCCCGCCGTCACAAAGAAACGCCCAGAATCACGCCAGAACGCCCGCCTGATATACCCAGCCAGCATTAGCCATCTCGATAACCATTCGGATTCCTTGATTCTCCTTCCTAAAGTCTAGGAAATGAATAACGACGTTGCCTCCCAATCCTTTCAAGACGTTTTCTAAACCACCGTTGAAATTCCAATCGAAGTCGGCATTATCAACACGGATGGTCAGGAAATCATCGTTCTCGCATGGGAAATCGACAATAGTAAAGCCTTTGATCTCAGTGCCGACACCAACACGGAATGTCTTTGTTTTGGAGTCAAATGCAATCTGGTANCGGTTGAATTTTTGTCCGTTCATGTTGTCACATCGAAGTGCTTCAAACAATTCGTTTGCACTAACAACCCAACTTACAAAGGGTTCTCGAACCGTTCCGTTCGCCATTTCATAACCACCAAACCAGTCGATAACATCATTGCCATCACGTTGCCAAATAAACTTCTTTGATAACTCTAATGACTTTTGTTGCCATGCATCAATGGTTTCTGTGGAGTGTGGAAATGCCATAGCCGATCCACTTGTCTTAAGAATGGTTCGTTTGTTGCCCGACCTAAATACAAGGTTGTCGCCTTCATGCTTAATCGAGACGGTTTGACCATGCATAGATAGAACACCCAACGCAGTATCAATGTCTGGGATTGGGATTTGTTCGTCGGCAAGACCACCTAGAAGTCCACATTCAAAGTTGGATAGGGAGGTTTTACCATCCCGAACCAACGATGTTGTTGTGCAGGTCGAATCACCATCGGCACGTAGCACACACGCCATGACTTGACTTTGTGCTTTGCCACTAATGAATTGTTCACGCTTTGTTCTGTTCAGCATACTTAGTAAATCGTTTTTCTTGAATTTCATCATATCACCTCTGGTTGAAAGAACCATTGTCGGTTGTCATCGAGTCTCGATACACGCATTTGTAATTCCTCGATTGCCTTTGACTGTTCACGGATAATCCTAGTCATCTTGGCATTATCCATAAACATCTCGTCTAGTAGTGCCGAAAGGACATCGCTAGAAACATCCTTCGGCGGGTCTAGGTTTAGGTCGTTGTCGCCTAAGTCATCAACATCTTCAATGGGTTCACCCCATTCATCACGTCGCACCAAATCACCACTTGAGGTCTGGTAGTCCGTTCCATGACACCTTTTTGTCTTGAATGTGTAGGATGTCGTGCGTTGAACCGACAAGCTCCATGCCACGCCCTTTCATTTCTTCAATGGTTGCTCGAACAACCCATTCGTTTTCATCAAGGGAATCGTCGCCAGAAACACCCGCAGCGTCATCTGCTTTTTTGCGGTATCGGGCTAGCCAAATCTGTTGGCTGACAATACGCTGTGTACCGTCAACCCAATCGACCTTTTCACCAATCTTCATTAGACCCTTTGAACCTCCGCCAACNTCGACGTAGGTCTTGTGGTCTTTCAGATGGAAGGTAAAGAAAACCTTCTCTAGTGATAGACCGTGAACACGGTTGATAATGTCTCGGAACAAGCGGTTACGTTCACGCCATTCCTTTTGGTTGAAGCCATCACCATCTTCTTTGATAACGCCACGTCGGAGAAGGGATTCGGTCATAGCAAATTCACACCACTTCATGAATGTTGAACCACCATCAAAGATAAGTGCTGCATGATTGTCGGGATTTTCTTGGATGTCCTCCGAGATTAGATTGACNAACCAACCAACCTTGTCGATCAGTGCAGTCCAATTTGTTGTATTGTCATCGTTGAAGATAGATTCATCTGCCTCGTCATAGAGGGAAATAACATTGATGTTCTTAGCCTTTGGGTAAAGATGGGAAACCGTCTCCAAAGCCGAATTGTCAAAGTCAAGAATGGTAATCGTTTTCTTGGATTCAACACCCGCAAGGTCTAGGGCTAGCCCCGTCTTGCATGTGTTTTCCTTACCAACCAGTGCCATACGGACTGGTGTTCGGATTGCACGAGCCTTTTGCTTTTCTAGCATTGCTCGCATNTGTTCTCGACCNAATGTTGGTCGTTCTGGTTCGGATGTTTTACTGCCCCAAGACATCAAGCATCCCAACCTACGGTTTCAACTTGTGTTGGTGCGATNGATTCAAAGACAAACCAGCCACTTACAGAAAGACGTGGTTCACCTTCGGAAGTCTTCCATACGCCACCTGTAACGATGATGGATGAACCGACGGCAAAGTCGATGAGATGTGTTTGTGCCTTTGGTATGCGAACCTCGATAGAAGGTGCGGTAAAGTCAACCAAGTCACCAACGACAAGTGTAGCGCCACCGTTTTCAAGAATGTCAATGTGGCCGACCTCACCGAGAACACCAACGGACATATCCCACCAGTTGTCTGCACCATTGTTGGCATCATAGTATGGTAGGAGATCGTTGAACGATTCGAGAACGGTTAGGTTTGGAATGTCAGTAATGAATCCTGCTTTGCCGTCGAATGGTGCTGATGGAAGCAATTCTGCGCAACCAGCATCTTCGGAGAAGGCCGAAACACCCTTCTTAGCGTAGGCACGACCGTTGCCAGTCTTTGGGCTAGGCTTTCCTGCTTTGACAGGAATCATACCTGGAACAAAGGTTGGTTGTTGAATCAATGCATCTTGGCCAGAAAACTTGACCTCGACCAATTGAACATCNCCACCATCCATCGAACCCAAGAACAAGCATGTGCGTTCTGGTTCGCTTTGTGGACGTGCTCGACCATAGCGGTAATTCTCGTCACCCGACGGCCACTTTGGCATTTTGTTGTCAGCAACAAGATAGAAGTGTAGGTCGTGCGTTTCATTGTGCATAGTGTTGTTTGGCAACTCCGAAACGGTATCGGTCTTTGTGCCAGCAACAAACTCCGTCTTGTTCAACAATGACGGGTTAGCAGTGCGTGTGTAACCACCATTGCTGTCCGCATAGTAGGTAACGATAGAACCACCCTCGACGAGTTTGTCAATTGCTTCGGCATCCAATCCGTTTAGTGTCTTAGACATCTTGTTGTATGCCATCTTTGCCCAGTCCTTGTATGGTGGGCTAGCAACGAAAACACCTTTGAGTTCCACACAACCACTTGATGCGATTGCACGACTACGGGTAATCAATTGTCGGGCAGCGATGCGGATTGCTCGCTTTTGTTGGTCATCGGCACTGATACCAGCGGACGTCCATGCTTCCGCATTGGACGATACCACTTCGTCAATGTTCGATTGTAGGGCATTGATAGATACTCCTACTTGTTTGGCTACGTTTTCTAGGTCGGTTGTCATAACTTTTTCCTCCTGATTATCCGATGATAACGATAGGATATAAACATATCTTTTCACATCCTGCCGTTGCATAGATAGCGAACATATTCATGAACAGCAATGCTTTCACGCACTCCCGCTATGATGTCTCGTTCGGCCTGAACGGTTGCTTCTATAATTATCACTTTGGACTTTGTATTGGAGGGATTGTTCATGGCAAAATCAAAGATAGCCGAAACAATCTTACGGGCGGGTTGACTGGCATCAAGAATCATTTTTACACCGCCGTCCATATCCTTAGATGCGAATACGGACTTTAGGAATCGAACACAGTCAAAATCATTGACTGTCAAAGATAGTAGGAATCGTTCACGTTGACGTTCGTCAGGTTGTGATGCATAGGATTGTAAAGCACCAATGGAGTTGCGTAGATCGCCTTGGTGGGCTTTGGCAATGGTCTCCAATGCATGTTCATTTACATCGACACCCTCACGGCTGGCAACAATAGCAAGACGTCGCATGGCATCTTCGACGGGAATAGGTTTGAACGTGCGAACCTGACACCGTGATTGTAGCCACGAGGAAACACGTGTAATGTCATTGCATGTTAGNATGAAGTAGCACGATGCTTCTTCGATGACACCCTTTAGTGCATCTTGGGCTTGAACCGTTAGTCGGTCTGCCTCATCAAGGAAAATGATTGCCTCAGTAAGGCCCATTCTTGATAAAGGGATAACATCTTCTTCGATAAATTCAATACCTCTTGTGCGCTTTGATGATGCATTGTAGCGATAGACCTCGTACCCTAATGCTTTGGCAAGGATGTAGGCTAGGGTTGTTTTACCTGTTCCAGGTTCGGGGGAATGGAAGATAAAATTCTGCATGGGTGCTTCGCCACTAACAATGGCTTTCATTTCATGCATGATGTGTTCTTGNCCGATAAACTCGGCTATTTCTTCGGGTCTGTATGTTTCCCACCAGATGTTTTTTGTATTCATGCGAAAGAATCACCCCTTGCATTTACTACACCACTAACCTCGACGGTGCGACCACATTCTGTGCATTCATACATACAGAAGTAGCGCAAAGAAATACCTACTTGTTGGTGATTACCTCGTGTCAGACTATGCGGTTCAATCNTTTCTAATTCTATGCTCGAATCCTGAGCATCCCACACACATTCAATACACGTCATTCCGTCAACTCCAATAATTCTTTTTGCATTGATGCTAGGCGTCGGAGGTCATGTCCTCCCAAAGGTGAATATGTCTCCGCATGCTCTAGGTCATCAATCGCACTTTGTAATTCTTCAATCCGTATCTCGGTGCAATGTTCACATAGAGCACCCATTTCAGGATCAGGACTTAGGCGTTCATCACATCTAGGACAATAGCAGTTACATCCGTCGGATTCGACGTGTCCGCAAATAAGTTTAGCATCAATCATCCAATCACCTTGTGTATTCGATGTGCGATAGTGTTTCCTGCTTGTGCGATACGGATAGCATTTTCTGGATTGCCATTTTGCTGTTCTAGTGCAATTTGGTTGATAACAGCGACTGCATCCATAGCAATCTTTGCCAACTCTACCTCCCTAGACGTTAGCAAACAATCCCTCCAAGCGATCTATTTCTTGTTGCATATCACGGATAATTGCTTCCGCTACGACAGGGTGTAGCAATTGAAATTTGCGACCACAATTGACGCATTGAAGGTATTCGTTTCCGCCATCAACAATCTTCTTCAAACCTCCATGCTTTTGGTTGTAGTTATGTGGGTTGCCCCAAGACAAGTGACCAATGGTATCACCGTGTTCGCATACCGCTCCGCACTTAACACATACGCTATCGACGTGCCTAACCTTCCAATCATGTTTGCATGGAGGCTTTGGAGGTGTAAAAGTAATAGGTTCTCCGTCCTTGTCAACGAAAATCATGTTCATTCCTCGTCATCTTGGGTTGGGTGGATGTGTAGGTAAAATTCTTCCAATGTCATGTGTGGCTCTTTGTTTGGTGGAACAACGGTCTGNGGTATCGGACACATGATGTCAATGCTACGCTTCAAATGTGCGGTTTCATCATCCCATGCAGCGAAGCCTGGATAGATAGATATAACCGCTTCGTAAAGTCGGTGTGGGTCGGTAATGACAGCCATTTCGGCATCTAGGNNATCACTCGTCANGTTCAGGTTGTGAAAANCAAACCCAAAATCCTTGTGATGGTACTTCGGCATCATNTTCTTCTACCAGTGCTCGCCACCGACCAATCGAAATCCAACCATCTAAAACAGCAAGTGAAAGGTCAACTTCACGTGCTAGATGGGCGTCTATGTGCATGGCTTGGGCTATGTGTTCTGCGTGTGGGGTCATTCTAAATCTCTCCTTTGTTGTTGTTGTGCTTCTTGTTTAAGCAAGTTATCCTTGATGGATTCGCATTGGACGCAAACATGATCTCCATTGACGAAGGTTACCCATCGACATGCTTTACAAACGGCAATGTGCAGTTCAGGCGTCATTGTCTAGCCCCCATATTTCTGGGTTATGCACACTTTGGTATGCACAGTAATTGATTAGAAATCCCGTCAAATCATAGATGATGCGTCGTTCACGAGAACCTTCCATCTCGTGCGGTTTTAGGCACATCAACTTGTGAAGGCGGTCGTCAATGCGAATACGCAATTGGTCTGCCGTATTGGCAGAAGATAGAATGCAAATAGGTCTGAACACCGATGAATCATATTGCTCGTGCTTTTTAAGTAGCATATCCCCGATGTGTTGAACAACATCCTTTACAGTTTGAGGCCATGATAGATGTTCGTTTTTAACGAAGTCGTCGAAGTCTTCGTCGGTGATTTTGAATCGGTCGTCCATAAATCAACGTGTGTGATGTTAATATATAATAGTAACGTATCATTCACTGCTATAACATTGAAAGCACTTTCCGCCTGAATCAAACGGTGGTCGCAACCTTTCCCTAGCACAAGTATGGCATCGCATCTTTCCGAACGATTCCAATTCATCCTTAGTCACTATCCCGATAGGCATTGTCAACACTAGGTCTTGGTATGAATCAATAAGTACTCTATCGACATCGAACAATGTATGTTTGGTCGAGGATCCTGTTTGCGTATGAACCATCGTTTTACCAACCTTAACTATTTGACAATTCTTCTGCATGATAGATGAAAGGGAATGTTCCGTAGGTTCTTTAAGCAAGCGGTAGTGTGATTTTAGATGGTCAAACATCTGTCCCTTAGTCATTGAACCATTGTGAAACAATGTTTCGAGAACTAGCCGACGTATCTCTTTATTACGCACCGTTTAAATAATAAAATAGAGAATGGTTTTAACTATACCTCCATAAACATGGATGATTCAAACGTATCGGGTGGAGTAGTATCTAGTGCTTGATCCTCCTCGGGTTCTTTCACAACGTAAAAACAATCTTCTACTAGCATATACACAAACCCTAGCAAAAGCCAGATAAATGTGATAATGAATGCTTCCCAATTTATCATAGCCACTGAGTAGTAGCCTCTTTGCGTTTGCCTTTAATATATTCGGTTGGTGTATCTTCGCTGGTTCTAACATCGTTGCGTATGTCAATATCTAATCCCGATAANAACTNCCAGTATGTATCTGTATCACGTATGAATGTGGGGGGAATGTTCTCTTTGTCCTTTGCTTTACGGCTAGGCCAACGTGGATTCTTACCGTCTGGTTCGACGCAGAACGCCATGATTGACCATGCGTATTCATCTGGTAGCGTAAAGGCAACATCGGCCAACAAACGCCATTTCTGGACGTTCTGTGGCCTATTGGTTTCCAGCCATGTCAATGCCAACGGTATAGGCATTTTACAATCCTTTAGGAGTTTGAATACATATTGTCTGTCCTGAAAGCGGAACATGGCCTGTAATGCTTTGTCATAAATAGCATATTGACTGCCTTGCTTTAGTGATACGTCGATGATAACTTTTTCTTCAAACGCTTTTGTCATCTTGGGTAATTTATCCATGACAATGACCAATCGGTTCTGAACATGGGGTATCCAGTATTCAATGTCCTTTTGCTTTGCACCATTCCAGTAAGAAATGTAGGTCATATTCTCGGCATCGGGAAGCAATTCAATGCCACGCATGACGACAACATCTTCACCCCACTCGCCCTTTCTGTAGTCGGCTGTTAGTATGATTACACCCATCATGTCACCGCCCAGATAGCCCAATCAATAACACGCTTCATCGCACTTGAAGAAATTGAAAATGCATCGGCAACCGATTTGTTTGTTACTGCAAAGCGACCAACATACAATTGATAGCCACCAAAAGTCAATTGAATACTGACACCTTCTTTAGTCATAGCCTTCCATAGATCAGGAATATCTGTTTCACGGACACCCGAATGAAACAACCGTTTCTTTTGCTTTAGCCAGTATTCAATGTTATCTTTGGTCATGCTTCAAAACCCCAATCCTCGTCCTTTGTATAGTCAATAACATGCGTAGGCTCTTTTAGAGCAGCCATGCGTAACTCGATGTCATCGAGCAACTTTGGTTCGGTTGCAAGAACATCAACCAAAATACCCATGATTGAATCAACCCTGTTTTGTGCTAGTAGCAATTGACTGTCAACACCAATCTCCTTTTTCAATTGGCCGATTAGACGTAGCGATTGATTAGCCTGACCCACTAGACGTGCAGCATCCCCAACCCATTCGGTCGTGATGCCTTCTATGTCCTTACGTTCTTCTAATTCTTCAATCCACCCAACAAGTTTCTGGGCAATTGATTCCGCAACGGATAGGGTGCTGATTGTTTCATGTCGCTTTTCCTCGATCCATGCAGCCTCGGTGTGATTGTATTCACGACAATTATCCATGTGGTCCTGTGCCGTTCCATGAGGCCAGCGATTAGCAATGTCGATGTGCATAGTAGTAAGGGTTTCCATTAGCAATTGGGATTCATAGCGCAATCTTAGAGGATGGGCGCACATAGGACATGCCGATTCATCTGGATTTAGAACCCACGCCAAAGTGCGTTCAACAGTCTCATCGTCGGTATTGTTGTACCGTTCCATAATCTCTTTATAACTACGCATTTTCCTCATCCTCCCACATTTCACATAATCGCCAAACCGAAAGTGCTTTGTTAGTAGAAGCCTTAGTATTGCCTTCCTTTACCAACGCAATTGTTTCATAGAGCCGTGATAGAATTTGCGTCTGTGTTATAGACATGGGTTGTCGAGGTGGTTGCCATCCGATTCTCATTGTTTGACCTCCGCACCGCCCCAAATAATCTTCTTGTTGATTTGTGTTTCTTGAACCTCGATGGCTGGTTCATGGCCGATACGGCACATGATACCTTTGCGACCTCGACCTTCTTTCTTTGGAATAAATTCATAATACCAAGGCTGACCCGATAGGTTTTCTTCCATCCAACGCTTTGCAGCCTGATAGTCGTTGGTAACAATGCGTTCAACCTCTTTGAGTAACGTAGACTTTGGAATGTCCTGACCCCAAAAGGTGTCTTTGATTAGCGTTAGGTCTGCATCCATGACGTTACGGCGCATACCAAGTGATGACTCTAGCAACATGACAAGTCCTGGCGTCAATTGAACATCTAGGTATGTATTGCCCTTGTATTCGGGCAACATCATGGTGTAGCCAATAGCAAGTCGTCGGAATAGGTCTGATTCAAAGGAACGAACCTCTGGGCGTTCTAGCCATTCCTCTAGGCGTTCATCGAATAGAATACCTGTAGGGGGAGCAAGCATGACCTCCATTTGGCGGTCAACAAACCACTTGCGAATGACCATGTTCTTTTCTGCTAGTCGTGCTCGGTCATCGTTGGTCATTTGTGCTTGTTTGCGTTGCGCCCGTTTGTATTGTAACTCTTTGGCGGGATTCATGTCGATGTCGATGATGAACATACGTCGGTCAAGACCTGATTCCAATTCAAATCGTGCTGGTTGTGTGCCAGCCCATAGTGTGTAAAGCGTGGTGTATTTGACCCAACCCGACTTCAATGCTTTCATGACACGGCCATTGTCGGTAGAAGTTAGCAATTGGTTTTTCATGTCAATCGAATGGTCTTTCTTGCCAGCATCAGAAACCGATGAAAATTCTTCGAAGCCTAAGAAACCACCACACAATTCACGTGCCAAAGGTCGACCTGTGATTGCACCGTCCTCGTCAACCGAACCGAACATACCAGCCTCGGTGATCGAGTTTGGCCCCATCATTGTTCTNAACCCAACGCCATTGAATGCCTCTTTGTTGAATAGCAAACCGTTGTGTTCTGCAAGAAACAATTGGATTAGGATAGACTTACCCGAACCCTTGTCGCCACGCATTAGGATGTGAATGCGGGTGTCTGCAAGTCGAGACATTGGGGTATAGACGGGGTGCAAGTCATGACGCAACGGGCAATCATGGATAGCAAAGTCTCCATCGTTCAATTTTTCTGGGTCAAAGTCGCAATGCGAACATTTGTTGATACTGTTGAAGAGATGAGCACCGATACTGCAAATGAATATCGGAATCTTGTCGGCTACATCGACAAAGAAGTTTTCTTCAGCGTATTGGGCTACGAGGTCGAATATATCGTTGTTGGAACTCATGTGTATCACCTGTGTTCCCCGTATGTTTGTTGTCATTCATTCTTGCTTATCATTTGTTTGTGTTTTTTCCTTGTTAGGTTTAGTGGGGGAATCGGATTGTGTAGCAATTCGGGCTTCGACTTGCTCACGTATAAACATAGGATATTTAGAATACTTAAAGCCTAGTGATACACCTGTCGACACCTTTTGATGTAGTGTGTCAACAACTTGGTACTCGGGAACAATATCCCAAATACGCATTCGGTAACTGTTGCGTGTGCCTTTGGTTGTTTCATAGTGTGGCACTGCTAGAAACATAGGGTGCTTAGCAAACAACTGAGATGCTATGCGATTGGATGGCACACGAACACCTTCAAAGTGTGTGGCAATGAAGTCTGATATGACATGAGTAGTAGCACATCCGTTTTCTTGAATGAAACGATAGGCCAGCGTAATGTAGCGTTGGTTGCCCGTTTCATGATAGCCCATGAAATCAGATAATCGGCCATGACATATAAATATATCCTGAAACATAATTCTTTTGATTCTTTTGAGAATCGGCAAAAGAATTAAACGGATGACAGAAAGCCTATGGGGGGAATTGTTTTCTTCTTTCATTAAGATGTAATAGATAAGATACAAGATACCATCTCCCCTTTAAACCCTATAAGAAATAATAAATAATTAGCAAAAACGTGGTACTGCGTGGCATTTTTTCTTTTTTATACTTACAAATTATTCAAAATAATAATGAATGGATTCGTCCTCGAAAACCGAAATAAATGACTTAGCATTGAAATTGTAAAATTCTCGATACATCTTGATTGGGTTGTCTCCCCAAGTAGCAATGTATTTTGCGTTGTCATTGAATAGATCCTCCGCTTCTGGGGTTTCTTTAAGTCTATCGACGACATACATTAACATCATTACAGTTACATCATACAAGTATTTTTGCTCGTTTACGGCATTGGCAAAGTCTAGCGGTCTTGGATATGATGTAACAACTATCTTGTATTCATCCCCGCAGACTAATCGGTTAAAGTAACAAACCTTTCCGTTTGGAAGTAAAGCAATTTCCCAGATATGACGCCATCCTTCGTTCCCAATAATATCACGCTGAATCATAACCGATGGAAGATTTCTTATTTTTCCGTCGAATTTGATAGGCATAACTCCAAAGGTTCTATCTGTAAATTTATCTGATTCTATCATTCTAGAGGTTAGGTCGTTTAGAACAGGATGCACTCGTAGAATCCCGTCTACGACGGCAGGTGTAGTAGAGTCAACCATCATAACAATATCCCCATATTCATCGACCTCCATAGTATGAACGTGAAAATTAAACACCTTAGTATCTGAATCTTTGATAACATTAAGAATAATTTCTTCCGATGTGTGATCGGCTTCAGTCATTCGGTGCTTTAGCACATCGTTGAAATGACTTCGGGGTAACGGTTCATTCCAGCAAACGGTGTCAAGAAAATTCCAAACGGCATCATACCCTTGAATAACAAATTTGTTTGTCCGAACAGAACCTCGAACGTAAAAGTGGACGACAAGCATAGGATTAAATTTTCTTTCTCGGTCAAATCCCTCGAACGTAATTCTTTCAAGATTTTCTAGGTCAGCACTAACACAAGTTTGATTCATTATTCTTCCTCCGCTAAATCTTTCATTATTTCGGCATGAGCCTCTTTAGGACTCAGGTGAGGATAATACTTTTTCCATATTTTATTAAAACACTCGTTCATTGTTCACCACCAACCCAAGCATATTTTCTGCCACGTCTGTCTTCGATGTAGTCAAAGTCTTTGTCCCCTCGAAGTTTCATAGAAAGGGAACGAGCATTCGGAAAACTGAACCATGTTCTAGTAGAGTTATGTCGCTTTTTCCCCGCCTTCGTTAGATGAGGCCACCTATCTCGATTGGTAAGTATTTCATGCACAATATCTTTCAGCAACATTTGGTATGGCTTATCTTTGATAATGTCACGTATCATAAACCTCCAAGTAGTATCATATAAGCGGTTTGACAATTTAATCCCTCCATAGGTCGCCAAGTTTATCTGGCCATGCATCAGCATCAGCCAAAACGAAGATTAGTGGTTTATGCCGAGACATTCCCGTAGGAACAGACACCAATGATTTTTCATGCTCGACGCCAGGTAGAGCCTTTGCGTGAGCACTTACTTGGCTTGATGACGTAATACTACGCCTCACAGATTTTGTTGTCTTAAGTCTGTCATACATCTCCGATGCCGACATCCCCTCGGGATGGTCACGGAGCATTTTGTAAATTGCATCTTTGATTCGTCGGCCTCGAACACCGACTGCATTTGGTTGGAAGGTCATAATATCACCTAATTAGTCATAGCATATAAATGTTACCTGGTTCGCAGTCTAGCGATTTCCCTCACGCTTTTCTTTCTTCCATTTCATGTAGCAATTACCACAGCGAGATTTTTTACCGCACTCCACGCCACAATCCATACAAGGATTTTCTACATCGGGCTTTTCATCAGACTCGAAGATTTTTGCATCTTTAAGTATTTTGTAGTCGACAGGATCGAGAGTATTTTGGATTTCAGGATAACGTCCAAGTATTTTTTTGATAACCATCTGCAACTCTAAAAAAGAAGCACGAGCCAAAGAAAGTTGATGAGCTGTTCTATTGGGAATCCTTGCCATAATCAATCACCCTCGTAGCATGAACACAGTCCATTTTCTGGCACAGTCTCGGGTTGGGTTAGAGCATCGTCGATATTTTCTCCACCGCATTTACTGCAGGTGTAAATACCGTTGTCAGCAATTCGATTAGCAATCAAGTCACTGTCGTTGATGAAGGTTAGGAATTGGTCACGCTCGGGATTTAGCATCCAGTCGTTGGCCCACTCTACTGCTAGAGATAACTGCGCTCGCAATTTGTCTGGGTCGTCCTTCCATTCCTTAGACCAACAATCAAACTCGGTGCAACCGCAGTCACTCTTTCCGACGCACTCGACTTGCTTTTCTATGCAAGCTTCTTCGCCTTTGACATACTGCTGCCACTCAGGATAGTCGATTTTGATTTGATGACCTGCACCGCAATAACCGCAGATACAAGACATACTAAGTCCTGCACCACTCATCGAGCCCATAACGGAAAATATCTTGTCCCGAAACTTCAGTTGCTTGTGGCAACATATCTCGAAACCATGAAAACCTGGGGAAAGGTTGACCAGCTCAGTCATTCTTTGACACCCCTTCTTGTTTTTTACAGTGACAGCCAACATAAGGATAAATTGGATGGTCACACTTATCGCAAATGTAAATGACTCTCATTGTTTTTCCTCCGATACTGTGTTTAAGTCAGTTTCATCCCAGAACAACTCTTGCAACCCATGTTCAGCAAGATGTTCACGGAAGTATGTGTCGGCAAGTTCGCTTACACTCTCGGAAAAACTGTATTGGTTGGAATCTACAAATACCTGCCATTGTTCGTCTGTAAGTTTGTTCTTTGGATCGAGGTGTTCTTTGCGAATATACTGCCAAAGCGCATCATGCTGATGAACGTGAAAGTGCTCGGCATCTTTCAGCAACTCAGCAATCTTGTGAAGCCTTATCCATGATATACCCACTTCATCCAATTCGTAAGTGGGAGCATTGTTTCTCTCGGCAAGGCCGAGGATTAGTCGTTTGTAGAGTAACGGGTCAATGTTCATACTCACTCTTCTTCCTCCACAGGGTCTGGGATTGATGGGAGTTGGTCGTTGGTGATAGCCTCGCATGAAACAGGAACAGTAGCGTTGATAGAACCAGCACAACTGACGGCACGTGACTTGAACAAACCAGTGTCAAGGAACTTACTGCTAACCCAGTGGACGACTTTGTTGATGTTTTCCTGATGCACACCGAAGTAACTTGCATCTTTGGCATCGAGTGTAACCTTTAGAGTTAGAGTGTTGTCTGCAATGCTGTGACTCATGTTGAAACCATTCCACTCGACAACGCACTTTGGGTCGTCTGGGCTGATAAAATTCCACCACTTGATAAAGCGAAGCTTGTCATACTTACGCATGTAAGTAAAGTATGGGATAAGATGCTCACGGTCAACACCTGTGTTGTCGTGAATGCAGTTGTTGGCTATGCGAATGCCTGATTGGCGAACCCACTCACGGAGCGGGATGTGCTTCTCACGTTCACACTCGAGGATAAGAATAGTGCTTTCTGCCATATCCATGAGCTCGTTGCGTTGTTCGAGCGTCATACCAATGGGTATCTCCAAATCGTTGCGGTGAGGATTCTTTTCCGATGTGACTCGTAGAATGCGTTCCGTCTGGATTTTGTAGCCACGCTCGATAGCCTCGTATTGCTCTAAGGAATTGTCATCGCTGTCCTTGATGAGTAGGCCTGTGCGACATAGGCCACGATGAAGGTCAGTCCATAGTTGAACTTCTATTTCACGTTCAGTTACATCAGGTTCGACTTCAGTCTTCAAATCGAAGACTACGCTTATTTGTTGGTTGTATGCTCTTTTTGTTTTTGGCTGGGTCATATTTTCACTTCCATATTTTTTTGCTTAGGTCGGCGGTCTTTCGCCTCTAAATTCACATTCACGACCTTTGATATAAAGATGTCGCAAGTAACAGTGAATCGGTTTCTCGTCATAGGTTAATTCCCTCCGTGTGGAAAAACACGAGTTTGTTATTGTTACTCCTGTCCTTTGACCATGAAAATCTGCTATCGCCTTTGAGTATTTTGATCAGCTCATACTGGCATGGTATATCATAGCAGGCATTGACGTATGCCTTGCTCATGACTAGGTGAGTTTCTTCTTTGGAGTAAGGGATGTAGTCAACCATCATGCGAACAATTTCTCGAGCGGGGTGTCTTACACCAGGCTCCATGATATAGACAGCGTAGTCAGCGATACGCTGACGCTTGGCTCGTCGACCTCCGATTTTACCCATCAGTTTTTCCTCCGAAAGTCATACAAGTTTCTTAGATACTCTTCGCCATGTGTAGGACACTTGGGATTTGGACATCGAGGGTTGGATGGAAGTGCGAGATAAACATTGTTGCACTTCTTGCAAATGTAATTCCTGTGAACATTCCAGAAACTCATAGAAATTCACTTCCATTGTATCTACCCAACTCGTTTCGGATTGCTTTTTCAGCACGCTCTTCTTTTTTAAGAACAGAGTCCATATGGTCAATTGCTGGTTTAAGTTTGGAAGGTGCGAATCGCTGAGGGTCAAAGTCGAAAGGAACAAGCTCTACGGATTTGTCTTCAGGATCAATCATCATTCGGAGTCGTAGGATTGCCTCGAATACAATGTCGAACAAGTCTTCAACCTCACGTCTAACTGAATACGGTGATGCGGGCTGACCAATGTTCACACGAGATACATTGTGGGTATCGAAGGCAATTGCATGCATTCGCTCGTGCAAATAGTTAAGGTTTTTGATGGTTTCCCTGACACGTTTGCCTTGAGCATGTGGCCTAACCTTAGTTTGTTCATCGTCAGTCAACATACTATGCCAGCCACAAACCGAGCATGAAGCGATAGAACCCTCTACAGGGTGTATCATTAGCGAGATTGGATTGTCGCAATACTCGCATCGTGTGTTGTCACTTATTGTTATTTCTCCCATAATTATTCCTCTTCAGTTTCTTCTTCAGCGTATAGATGCCATTCTTCCTCGTCAAAGGATTGGGGAGCATCTTCTTCCCCGAACTTGGTCTGTAGAATGTAGTCAACAGCCTTTTGTGCCTTTGCACCTGCTTTGATAATGAAGCCTGGGTCTGACTTTAGGCGTTCGAGCCAGTTGTTGATGTAGGAGACTTGGTTTTCAAGACCTTCTTCCAACGCATCGCCAGGTAAAATGTTGAACCACCTGCATAGAATCGAAGCACCCATTTCTGCAACAAGCTCTTCGAATGCATAGTCCTTGTCTCCAAAGATACCAAACTTGCGTGATAAACGCTCCATATGACCCGTTGAATGGATTGCCTCGTGTAGTAGAGTAGGAAGCATAGCAAAGCCATCCTTGAACGCTACACGGTCAGGCATACCAACGAAGTCGGAGGACACACTGTAGTATGCCCTTGTGCCACCCCAGCGAACATCAATACCTTGTTCCTCGAAGTAGTTAGCAAACATGAAGTTCTCGACGGCACGTTCACGCTTCGTCATATTCAACTCGCCATGATCGACTTCAGGCATTGGTAAATTGGTCTGGGAACGACCGAAGACTTTGTGATACTTGAGCATAGGAATCTTGACATACTTGTCATTGGACTCCGCAGGATATTTGTCATTCTCGACTCGTATCATAGAGAAGTAAACGATAGTGTGAGCCGTTTGACCTTTTTGCACTCCGTAGTATGTTGTGGCCTTCTTGTATGGCTTGCCAGCTTTGGACTCGGCAAGCTCATACTCGCCGTTGGCAATTGCATGTTTGCGACCCAACTCAGCCCATTGTTTGAAACTGGCAAATTCTTGGTCGCCTGTGAATGCTAGAATCCAGACATTGACACCCCGATAAGGTTTCTGGGAAACGATGTTGTGAGGCAAAGCGTGGGAGCACTTTGATACATCCCAAGGTTTGTTCCAAGGTTTTACTCCACCTTTCAATTGTTTCTCGAAGAATTCGCCAATCTCTTTGACGACCTCCGCCTTGCGTTGTTTGGCTGTAGGTTTGGCTTTTGCTGCTTGTGTCATGCTTTCCGCTCCAAATCGAAATGTAGGTCATAGGATATAAATATATCGCAAGTAACAGATTTTCCGTAATTTTCAGTCATCATTAAGCCTCTTATGTTTTTCTACGAGTCTTTGCCACTCGGTCATCAACTCGCCATCGGCAGTATAATTTTCCCAATGACCTCTAAGTTTGTGTTCTCTGATACTGCCTATAACCTCATCAAGTAATTTTGTGTGAGTCGTGCCTTTAATTTCAGCACTGTCATAGGGGGAAGCTCGAATCAAAAGACTTTGAGCTGCACGTATCAACATGACTGCATTTTGAATATCCTGAGTATCTCNAATGCGTCGAGTCACAAGATAACAAGATTTGAGTGGTGGCATATTTCTATTCTCGATGTAGACCGCTGACAGCTGATGTGTAAAATCAAGTTTTTCTACACGGCACTTGTCGGGGTTTGGTAAGGTAAACTCATCATCTATTTTTTCACTCATCGTTAGGCACTTCCTGCATTTCTTCTATTACTACTCTTTGTTGGTTTGCTCGAGCGACTTTGTAGTAGCCAGTCAACTCGGCAAGTATGTCTACGGCATTACCCTCCAAAACAAACTTTCCGATCAACTCACCGTTGACAAGGTTTGTATTTTCAGGAGCCGAGATTGTATGTGGTCTGTTTCTATCAAGTTTTGCTCTAGCCTTTCCGTCAGGGTGCGACCACATCCATAAGGTTACTGTAACCTTCCAACGTCGCTTAGCATTTATTTTTGCTTCAGCCATTGCTGTAAAAATATCTTCGTTCATCTAAAACCAGCCCTCTTTGATTCTCTTCTCCATCCACAACGGATGCACTGTAATTTTTTCTCGCCATTGGCATAATACCTGCGGTTGCAGTCTTTGACTTCTCCGCAATCGTCGCACTTGCCTGCATGGATGTAAGTGTATCGCTTATACTTTCCTTTCACTTAGCATCACCTCCAATGCTGCCAAATCGACTTGAAGGTCTTTTGACTTTGCTCGCTCTTTGTCGAACATTTCCTTCCAATGGTCGGCCTCGCTCATGTAGTGGTCGAGTTCTTCGACCAAGTTTTTGACTCGCTTGCGTTGCCTCGCTATTTCTTCGTTGGCATGCTCGAGTTGCTTTTCAAGTCCAGGTATTTTCCACGTTTCGCTCATCTTTTCACCTTCCTGACATATTTCCACCAAGCGGGGCGTGGCGGTAAGCCGAGTAGCCGTCTTGGAGCTTTAATCCCAGCATGAGGATCTCTTTCCCACCACTTCACCACATCACCGCCTTACATGAACAATCCCAAGCGCAGTTGGGATGGTCTCGGCAAGCAAAGAATCGCTTGTGTGCTTCCGCTGCCTGCTTTACCTTTGCCTTGTCTCGTCGTTGGTAAAACCAGACGGCATCATGAGTCACAGTGATATTGCAATGCATACAGTGAATGTCAACAACTTCCTCACACTCACGTCGAATCGCAGTCGTAAAATTGTCGCAAGTCCCTGCGGGGCAGGGGACTGCCCATATNGGTTCGCCTGGATTGGTCAAAGTGAGTTCCTCCTAGCGTATGACTTGTAGGCGTAGGATGACTTGAAGGCATCGGGATACTTCTCAATCAACCTACGAAGTGCAGTTTCATACAATGATGAAGGACTTTTGTAAAGGTAAGTCGATCTGAACTCGATGACATACATATCGAAGCCATCTGTATTCTTTGCCATGCTTCGGAAAGTATGGACAGTGTAAGGGTTGACGTCAGTGCCTTCGTATCGGAATGCGAAGCCACATAGATTTGCTCGACCTTCATGCTTCCAAGATGAGATAACATCGAGAACCAAGTTGTCTGCACATACAGGGTGAGTCCACTTTACGCAGTTACTCATCGGTGTATTCCTCCCTCATTCGGTCAAAAATCTCGTCGAATAGAGCACAAGTCAATACCATTGCCTTCATGTGTGCGTAAGGGTAAGTATCACGGTTGATGTCAGTGAATATGACCCTGCTATCTCCAAATTCGTCTATGAGTCGACGTGCGGTAAGCATCTGTGCTTTGGCACGTTCCTTGTCATACAAATCCGACTTGACTTGCCAGTCTATCAGTCGGTATGTGTATAGAGTGTTCTCCGTTCGTTCGCTCATTGTCCAATCATTTCTGTTAATCATTTTCTTGCCTCCTATTTATCCAGTAGAGGGAATTTCTATGTCTTGTTCGGAAGCGCACGTCTTCGAGCGTGTNGATGCACTGCACCGAGCAAATGTAGAGGAAGCCGTCTTGAAAGCAGCCAGCTTTGGGAACAACCTTGTTGCATACACCGCAAGTTACATTCATTGTTTGTCCTCCAATCGTTCGTAAAGCTCGAGTCGTAGCATTTGTTCGAGTCGCTCGGCATTCATCCAGTTGGTCTTAATCATCCTGAAGGTCTCGTGGTTGCATCCGAGATGTAGATAGGAGGTAAGATGATGATGCAAGTCGGTAGCCATTCGGTGAGCTTGAGCATGTCTTTGAATCAACTCGAGGCTACCCATATGGTATGGCTCGGTGTGTAGGCTGAAGACAACACAAATGGTTTCCTCGGGTATAGCCTCGATCTCGGCTTGGATGTCGCCAGCTAAAGGCTTAGAGTAGGCTGCTACAAGTTGCCTTATGTTGCGTATGATTCTTGGTAATGGGTCTTGAGTCATTGTTTGTCCCCCAAGTTTAAGTCATGCAGTGCGATTACCTTTGCTTGAGCCAAGCGGACACATGGGATGCAGTAAGAACGACCGTGAGGCCATTCGGGTTGAATGCTGTCCCTTGTTAGATTGTTACAGCTTGAACACATAGAGTAATCTGTTTGGTAATAGAACCACTCGTCAAATGAAGCACTCATGCGTCATGCACCTCGCTTGGTGGGTTGTGAAGGTAAGTGTGGTTTAGACCAGGCAACAACTCGAGGATACTTGCAATACGCTCGCCCTGTCGACGGGTGTAATACTGTATGTTTTCTCGGCACTCCTCTAAATGTCTGCGGTCTTTTGCTTTCTGCACTTCGGTAGTTGCAGCTGGCATCAATCGGATGATTCGCTTGGCATACGAGATGAGCTCGGCAATGCGGGCTGAAACGTGTTTCAAGTCATCGCAGTGTTGTCGTAGAAGTGATACTGTCATGTTGATACGCCAGTCGTCGTGTGGAGGGTAATCCATCCATTCGTCTCCAGTGATCGTTACATCTTCAGGAACGGACATCAGATAACCTCCATGAGTAGATTGCAGGCGTGTAGTTGTGCTTCAGCCTTTGCCTGTGTGCGCTGTTGCTCGGCATATAGACCTTCGATGCAAAGTAGAAGCAATCTGTTGTCAAGGAACATATCTTGGATGGCCTTTCTGCAGTCACGTGTAGTAAAGCAGCGACCAACCCAATACGACTTGGAGTTGTGATGGCGACCCATCTCGTTAGGGTACATGCCAGGATCTTGTTCGATGCGACCTGTCCATTGAAGTATTCTGGTGTCGGTAGTCCAACCTCCAGCATCATACACGAGGCCGATGCCGACNTCCATNTCNACNTGGTTCTCTCGCAGTTTGGTCACGACAGTAAGTTGGGTGCTAACACCGAAGATGGTCACATGACCTGTCCTCGTCTTTCCCCCCTTCTGGTCCATTTCCCAGTCGACATGGTATCGACCTTGGGCTTGTAGTAGTTCAGTCATCTTGCTTCAGTCCTCCTCGGGTCAGCGTTTCACGCATAATACGAGATGAAAGTCATCACATATAAATATATCCTGTTCATGCATCACCTATAAGCTGGGTGGTAAGAAAAGGAGCTGCTTTCCTCGCCAACGAGGCACAAAAGTAGCAGTTTACTTACTCGATTCAACTGATGATTTGACAATTTCGACAGTTTTCATGACCTAAGACAATTTAAAGATTTCGAGTAGTCTCGATAAATCCAATTGTCGAGCTGGGGTCAAAACTCCTACTCCCACGCACGAGCAAGATTTTAGATCGGCTGTCTAGCAACAAGCTGGCTCAAACAAAAATAAGTCAATAAAAAAAGGTCACTGAAGGGGCCTGAACCCCTCCAGTGACGGCTAGCAGCTCTGGCTGCAACACGGAGTCGAACTCCGTCATAGAAGTTGACGACGGTCAGTCAACTCAAAGAGCGTTGCCCAGCTTGGCCTTGGCGGCAGCAAGCTTGGCTTCAATCTCAGCGAGTTGTGCCTCGACAGCTTCAGCTTCGGCTTCCGCAGCTTCACGCTCGGCGGTGCTCATTGCTTTGAGCTCGCCTGCCTTTAGCATACGGAGCTGACGAGCCATGTCCCGAGCGTTTTCAACTCGGCTGCACTTGTCGTGCGACTTGTCAGTCCAAACTTCAGCAACCTTGACCATTTGGTCAGCGAGTCCGATTAGGGACTCGAGTTGGCTGTCAGTCATCGTCGTGATGGAGGCTGGGAGACCTGCGTCAAGGCACAGTTGCTGCGCCTCGAGCTCAGCCTTGATTGGGTCACGAGCACACTCACGGAGTGTGTCTCGAACTCGCATCAAGACTCCCTTGCGGAGGGATGTTCCTGCAGTAGGAATCCCCAAGTCCGCTGGGGTTTTGGTTTTGGTCTCCACTGTAGCCTCGGGCTTCGTGGTTTTCTTCGTGCTTCCTTTTTTACTCATATTTTTCACCTTGAGTTGCCTCGCCTCCCCGATGAGGTGAGTCCGTTTCGACTCGGGTCTCGGTTCCTGCGGGCATATATCGACTTCATCATACTACTATATAAATATTTCCTGTTCCTGCATCATGCCCAGCTCAAACCAGTGAGGTTTCAGTAAAACTTATTTCGATGAGGAAACTCGATGCGGTCGAGTTAAGCGAGATTTCGTAAGTTAAGCCAAAAAAATGAGCTGAGCGCCCAAATGCTCGAAACCGTGACACCAGGCACAAACAAGATTTCGTAGGCATCCCACCGTCATTAGTCCGCCCCCCGCTATAAGGGATCTAATAAAAAAAGAGGAAAAGGTCTCGAGGGGAGCCTGGACTCCCCCCGAGACGGCCAGCGACTTTTGTCGCAACACAGGTCGAACCTGTCAATCAGCAAGAAACGCTATCCCGACTCAGTTAGAGCCGAGCTTCGCCTTTGCAGCAGCAAGCTTTGC
>FUFK010039384.1_pt1 | contig 61552 bp, 55 predicted proteins | sample 1021851 | NCBI WGS metagenome assembly FUFK01 (sample SAMEA51879418, study PRJEB19060) | metagenome
CCTGCTGATTACAAATCAGCTGCTCTAGCCAGCTGAGCTACATCGGCGATTTCAGCGTTCGCAAATGTATTTAATTATTTTTTTTAAATCAATAATATTAAGTTTTTATTTTAGCTTAATTCTCTTGGGTGACTTTTATTATAATCTTTGACAATTTTAGGAAGTTTAATTTTGGTATATATCTGAGTCGAAGAAAGTGAACTATGTCCAAGAATTTCCTTGATTGTATTAATATCAGCACCATTGTTTAACATATGGGTAGCAAAAGTATGTCTTAATACATGTGGACTAACTTTTACTTTTGACGAAACAGCTCTGAAATATTTATTTATTACTCTGTATATNGTTGATGAGCTTANTTGTTTAGATTTTTTTGATTCAAACAAGTACTCAGTGGGGCTGTATTTTGAAATATAATTTAAAATGCTCTTTGACAGTTTTGGCAACATGGGAATTATTCTCTCTTTGTCTCTTTTACCTAAAATTTTAATCCAATGGCTGTCAAAATCAATATTAATTATTTTAATATTTAAAAGTTCCTCTCTTCGCATTCCAGTAGAATAAAATAGCTCAACAATCAATTTGTCACGATCATTCCCATCAATAAACTGAAAACTTTCAAAAACTTTTTCAATTTCTGTTTCACTGAAAGGAATTACAATATTTGATGAACTTTTAAGATTTTTATGAGCCTTTAAAGGTGAAGAATTAAGTTCTCCAATATTTACTAAAAAATTAAAATAAGATTTTAATGATGCAATTTTTCTATTAATCGAAACCTTTGAGAATTTGTTCTCTGATAGATGAACAATCCATTGTCTAATAAATGAATAATTTGTTTCTCTGGAAATATTATCTCCACGCTGATTTAAAAAAAATTGAAAGCTTTTTAAGTCTCTCAAGTAAGCACTGATTGTATTTATCGAAAATTTTTTCTCGTGTTGTAGGTAATCCTCAAACTTGTTAAATAACATAGTTTAAATGTTTGCAACAAAAATAATGGATAAAAAAATAAGATTAAAGGCTAGCTTCTTTGTCTCTTAGTTTTTGAATATAAGATGCTTTAATAATTTTATTTCTATGCTTAACAGAAGGCTTAACAAAAGCTTGTCTTTCTCTTACGGATTTGAGTTTCCCAGTCTTATCAAACTTTCTTTTAAATCTTTTGATTGCTTTGTCTATACTTTCTCCTTCTTTTACTGGAATTATTAACATATAAATTATTTAAGCGGAGCAAATATAATATTTAAATGCAAAAAAGAATTTATTTTGATAAAATTTTTCTTGATATGACAAGTTTTTGAATTTCACTTGTTCCTTCTCCAANTGTACAAAGCTTAGAATCTCTGTAAAATTTTTCTACAGGAAAATCCTTAATATATCCATAACCCCCAAAGATTTGGACTGCATCACTTGATACTTTTACACACATTTCAGAAGCATGTAATTTACACATTGCACTGATCTCGGTTACTGGCTTTGAGTTGTTTATAAAATGACAAGCTTTGTNTATCAGCAATTCTGAAGCTTCAATATCAGTTGCAATTTCAGCAAGTTTGAAGGATATTGCTTGGAATGAACTAATTGGCTTACCAAACTGAACCCTTTCATTTGAATATTTTAAAGCAGCTTCATAAGCGCCTTTTCCAATGCCCAATGACAATGCAGCAATAGAAATTCTACCTCCATCTAAGATTTTCATAGATTGTTTAAAGCCATCACCAACCTCCCCAATTCTGTTTGAATCATCAACAATACAATCATCAAAAATCATTTCAGCAGTCTCTGATGCTCTCATTCCTAGTTTGTTTTCTTTTTTTCCTGCAGTTAACCCTGGGGTTCCTCTTTCAATCATAAATGCTGTTGCATTGTTTTTCTCCCCAACNAGTCCTGTTCTAAAAATTACTANAGCTAAATCACCTGATTTACCATGCGTAATAAAGTTTTTTGTACCATTTAAAACCCATTTATTCCCCTTTTTAACAGCNGTCGATGCCATCTTACTTGCATCGGAGCCAGTGTTTGGTTCTGTTANTCCCCAAGCACCAACTTTTTTGCCTGTGGCAAGATCAGGAAGCCATTTTTTTATTTGATCTTCGTTCCCAAATTTTAACAAATGGTTTGTACAAAGAGAATTGTGAGCTGCTATAGATAANCCAATTGAAGGATCAACTTTNGAAATTTCTTCAATAACAGCAACATATTCATGATAGCCTAATCCAGAGCCACCATACTTTTCTGGTACAATCATCCCCATAAATCCAAACTCNCCAGCCTTNATTAAAACCTCTTTTGGAAAATGCTGATTNTCATCCCANTCCAAAACATATGGTTTNATATATTGNAGNGCAAAGTCTCTAGCACTTTCACGTATGATTTTTAGAGAGTCAATGCTCTGATAAATATTNTCTATTTCAGTCTTTAATTTCATAAAATTTAATTCTTAATAGCATTTAAATATTTTGTTAATTGTTCTTTAACCACTGGGAATAATATATACAATCCGACCATATTTGGAAATACCATAGCAAAAATCATAGCATCTGAAAATGCCCATATTGAGTTCATACTAGCAGCAGAGCCAATTATAACAAAAGATAAAAATAATAACTTATAAGTTAAGTCTGATTTTTCTCCTCTACCAAACAAAAATTTCCAAGATTGTAGGCCATAGTACGACCAAGAAATCATTGTAGATACTGCAAATAAAACAACAGCTACAGTTAGAAATACATCAGAATATGGGATGTATTCTGCAAATGCTTTAGATGTTATTCCGGCACCCTCATACATTACNCCATCAATCATTACACCACCTTCTCCACCATATGCAAAGACACCGCTTGAATTAAAAGTTATTATTACCAATGCAGTTAATGTACAAATAACAACCGTGTCAATAAAAGGCTCAAGTAATGCAACAAGACCCTCGGATGCAGCATATTTTGTTTTCACAGCAGAGTGAGCTATGGATGCTGAACCAACTCCAGCTTCATTTGAAAAAGCAGCTCTCTTAAATCCAACCATTAAAACGCCAATAACTCCTCCTACTCCAATTGCAGTTGGGTTAAATGCTTCTTTAACTATTAATGCAATNGCATCATCTAAAAAACTAAAGTTTAATAATAAAATGTAAAGACAAGCNANAATGTAGAGTAAAGCCATAAAGGGAACTATTTTTTCCGTCACAGATGCAATTCTTTTAATACCACCAATAATTATAATTCCTACTACAGTAGCTAATACTATGCCAATGATAGCCCCTGAAAAGGTAGATTCGAAACCTAATAAATCTTTAATAACTAATGCAGCTTGGTTTGCTTGAGCAGCATTTCCACCACCAAAAGATCCACCAATGCAAAAAATTGCAAAGAAAACAGCTGCAATCTTTCCAAGTGTTACAAAACCCTTTTCTTTAAGTCCTTTGGTTAAATAGTACATGGGTCCCCCATACACGACGCCATCATCATCAACATCACGGTAGTGGACACCTAAAGTACACTCAACAAATTTCAAAGACATTCCCATNAAACCGCATACTATCATCCAGAATGTTGCTCCTGGACCTCCAAGTGCAATTGCTAAAGCAACGCCTGCGATATTTCCGTTTCCAACTGTTCCTGAAACAGCAGTAGTTAATGCCTGAAAATGTGATACTTCACCATCATCTGATGAAGAATCATCTTTTTCAACTTTGTCATATTTACCACTTACAACTCTNATAGAGGTCATAAAATATTTTATGTTTGGAAAACCAAAATATAATGTGAAAAAAATTGCACTTCCNACCAGAAGNTAAATAACAAAGGGATTTTCACCAATAGAAAAGAAAATTACACTGCTAAAAAAATCAGAGACAGGTTGAAATGCTTCATCTATTCTTTGATCTAAACCTTTTTCTTGTGATGAAAGTGGTAGACTGAATAATGTNAAAAAAGCTAATGGTAATATTTTTTTCATAAAATTTAATTAAAATTAATTAAGATCTTTAAAGGTCAAAAACAGAAGATCTTTTCGAATATACTATATCTTTAATTTTCATCCAAAAAGCTAGTACTAAATAAATAAGAAATCCAAATCCTAAACTAAAAAAGCTACTATAAATAAAAAATAATCTTACATGTTTTGAACGAATACCAAGAAAATCTGCAAGTCTTGAGCATACTCTAAATCCATATTTTTCAAAAAAATATCTTAGTTTATCGAATTGTTTCATAACCATTTTCAACCCAACCCATGTAACCAGATTCTAAATTGTAGACATTTTTAAAACCTAAATCTTTCATAATTTCACAAGCCGCATAACTTCTCTTACCTGATCTACAATAAACATAACAGGATTTTTTTTTGTCAATGCTACTGAGATGGCTTACGAAATTGGCCGAATCATAAAAATCAACATTAGTTGCTCCATTGATGTAGCCTTCATCAAACTCATCTTTAGTTCTAACATCCAAACAAATTGAATTTGAATCACTCTCTTTTTTATTTTTCCAGTCCTTAGAATTGAGATTCATTTTAATAATTTGCAAATTAAAAAACAATATGAAAAAAAAGGCATATATATGATTTTAATTGAAAAAAAAATTATATTTGGATCGTGAAATTAAAAAACATAAATCTTTGGTGGTGGTTCAGTTCAAATGAATTGTAACATTGATTTTGTTTAAAAATATTTTAATAAGGCTTGTCAATGTGACGAGCCTTTTTTTGTTATGTATAAATTAAATTCTGTAAAAAAGAATATTNTTGTTGATACTATTACACCTGTAAGTATATATTTAAAACTTAGGGATNACTATTCTAATACAATATTGCTTGAAAGTAGTGATTACAGTGCAAAGGATAATAGCTATGCATATATATGCTGCAATCCGATAGCAAAGTTTTATGTCAAAAAAAACACTTTGTTCACAGAATATCCTGACGGATCTAAGTTCCAAAAAGAAATAACTGAGGACATTCGTATTTTTTCGGAGCTTAAAAAGTTTATGAATAAGTTCAGTATTCAAGATGATTCAAATCAAAGCAAAAAATATATAAGCAAAGGCTTGTTTGGCTACATGACTTATGATTCAGTAAGATTTTTTGAAAAAATTAATATTAATAATGAGTCTTTCGGTGATGATATTCCGGATATCTATTACAGTTTATACAGTGAAATAATAGTCGTAAATACATTTAATAATGAGGCTAACTTAATTAGCCACTCAGGCAACAAAAATAAAATTGATGAGATTGAAAAATTAATTAAAGGGAAAAAAACCAATGAATTTAGTTTCAAGTTAAATGGAAAATTAGAATCTAATTTAACTGATGATGAGTTTTTAAAAATGGTTGATAATGGAATAAAACATTGTTATCGTGGGGATGTATTTCAAATAGTCTTGTCAAGAAAATTTTCTCAAAAATTTTCTGGAGATGAATTTTGTGTATACAGGCAATTANGATCAATTAATCCTTCTCCATATTTATTTTATTTTGATTATGGAAGTTTTAAGATTTTTGGTAGTTCACCTGAAGCCCAGCTTGTAATAAAGGATAAAAAAGCTGAAATACATCCTATNGCAGGAACATTTAAAAGAAGTGGTAATGATGCAGTGGATAAAGAGAAAGCAATAAAATTATTTGAGGATGATAAAGAAAATAGTGAACATATGATGTTGGTCGATTTAGCAAGAAATGATTTGAGNAGGTCATGTTCAAATGTAAAAGTTGAAAAAGATCGTGAAATTCAATTTTATTCTCATGTTATTCATTTAGTATCAAAAGTAACCGGTGAGTTGAAATCACCATCAAATGATATAATTGGGAACACTTTTCCTGCTGGAACGCTCACAGGTGCACCTAAGTTTAGAGCAATGGAGTTGATTGAAGAATATGAAAATCATACTAGATCATTTTATGGTGGAGCAATTGGCTTTATCGATTTTGANAATAATTTTAATCATGCTATTATGATNAGATCCTTCTTGAGCAAAAATCAAAATTTATTATTACAAGCAGGTGCCGGAATTGTTTCAAAGTCAAATAGACATAATGAGCTGAATGAAGTTTACAATAAAATTGGTGCTTTACTAAAAGCACTTGAAAAAGCAGAAGAATTATGAAAATTATAGTTATAGACAATTATGATTCTTTTACATACAATCTTGTCCATTATTTAGAGGATTTAGATTGTGATGTTACAGTAAAAAGAAATGATGATTTAACACTTGATTTTATCAATGATTTTGATAAAATTCTTATTTCTCCAGGCCCAGGAATTCCTGATGAAGCAGGACTAACTAAAAAAATAATTAAGGAGTTTTTTGATAAAAAAAGTATTTTGGGTGTTTGTTTAGGACATCAAGCCATAGGTGAAGTTTTTGGAGGAAAACTACATAATCTAAAAGATGTTTTTCATGGGGTTTCAACTGAGATCGAAATTACATCAGATGACCAGTTATTTATTAATATACCAAGGAAACTTAAAGTTGGCAGATACCATTCCTGGATAGTAAAAGAACTTTCAAATGATTTAATACCATTGGCTTTTGACAGAGATAAAAACGTTATGGCTCTTAAACTAAAAAATTACAATGTTTGGGGAGTTCAATTTCACCCAGAGTCCATTCTAACTGAGATGGGTAAAGAAATTTTAAAAAATTGGATAGAAGCAAAATGAAAGAAATTCTTGAACATTTATTCGAATACAATAAACTTGATTACAATCAAGCTAAAAGAGTACTAATAGATATANCCACTAANAAGTATTCAAACTCTGAAATTGCATCATTTATAACTGCCTTTAAAATGAGGAATCCATCTATTGATGAAATGGAAGGCTTTAGAGATGCATTACTCGAGCTTTGTGTTGGAATTGATTTTAATGACTTTAATACTATTGATCTGTGTGGTACAGGTGGAGATGGAAAAGATACGTTTAATATATCAACTATTTCTTCATTTGTTGTTGCAGGATCAGGTTTTAAAGTAACTAAACATGGCAACTATGGAGTATCCTCAAATTGCGGATCAAGCAATGTTTTGGAGTCTTTAGGTGTTAAATTTTCAAATGATGAATCTCATTTAAAAAAATGTTTAGAAGGTTCTAATATTTGTTATTTACATGCACCTCTTTTCCATCCATCAATGAAAAATGTAGCCCCGGTTAGAAAAGATTTAGGTTTCAAAACTTTTTTTAATTTATTGGGGCCACTAGTAAATCCATCGAAACCACAAAATCAAATAACTGGTGTATATAATTTAGAAACCGCTAGACTATATGGTTATATATTTAGAAATACAAATAAAAATTTTTCAATAATTTATTCATTAGATGGATATGATGAAATTTCGTTAACTAATGAATTTAAATTAATTACAAATAAAGAGGAAATTATCTCTGATGCATCATATTTTAAATTGAATAAAGTTGATCCTAAAAAAATTTTAGGAGGTAAATCAGTTAAGGAATCTGCAGATATTTTTGTTAAAATTCTAGTTGGAAAAGGATCTGAAAGTCAGGTAAACGTAGTTTTAGCTAACTCATCTTTAGCAATTCGAACATTAACTGGGAAAGACATTGAAGAATGCTACTCAATTGCAAAGGAATCTTTGGAAAGTGGTAAAGCTTATAACTGTTTAAAAAAATTGATTGAAATTTAATATGGATATCCTTTCAAAAATAATATCAAAAAAAATAGACGAATTAAATAAACTCAAAAGAACTATTTCGATTTCTGACTTAGAAAACAGTGAATTTTTTGAAAGAAATAACAAATCTATCGTAAATGGTTTGATAGAAAATGAAATAAGTATTATTGCTGAGCATAAAAGAAAATCTCCATCTAGATCTGAAATCAATTCTCAAACACCAACTGAAAAAATTATAAATGGTTATCAGAAAGCAGGAGCAGTAGCACTTTCAATTTTGACAGAAAAAAATTTTTTTAATGGATCTAATAATGATATACTTGATGCTAGGAAAATTACAGAATTGCCAATTCTAAGAAAAGACTTTATAATTGATGAATTTCAAGTTATTGAGTCTAAATCAATTGGTGCTGATGGTATTTTATTAATTGCTGCATGCTTAGACAAAAAGCAAATAATTAAGCTATCTGAGCTTGCGAAAAGTTTGGGTTTAGAAGTTTTAATTGAAATACATGATTTATCTGAACTTGATGATTGCTGTATAGAAAGTGTAGATATAATTGGAGTAAATAATAGAAATTTGAAGACATTCAATGTAGATATTGAAACTAGTGTTAGCTTGAGTAGTAAGATACCAAGCAATTATGCTAAGATTTCAGAAAGTGGAATAAGTAATTCTAATGACATTATAACTCTAAAGAATTTTGGATATGATGGTTTTTTAATTGGTGAAAATTTTATGAAGAGTGTAGATCCTGGAAGAGCTCTTGCAAACTTTTTAAATGAAATAAAAAATGATTGTTAAAGTTTGTGGTTTAAAAGAGATGAATAACATAAATCAATTAAATGAAATTGATATAGATTTAATGGGATTTATTTTCTATAATAAGTCATCAAGATTCATTGATCTGGAGATAAATACCTCTCATATTAAAAAAAAGAAGGTTGGGGTTTTTGTCAATGAAAGTCTAGAAAACATTAAGAAAAAAATTAAAAATTATAATTTAAATTATGTTCAACTTCACGGGGACGAAACACCAAAATTCAGTGAAAAATTAATGAATTATTGCAAAGTAATTAAAGCCTTTAGAATTTCTGAAAATTTTGATTTTGATAGTACAAATCAATATACTGATTGTTGTGATCTATTTCTTTTTGATACTTTTTCAAAAAATTTTGGTGGTTCTGGTAAAAAATTTGATTGGAAAAGACTTAAGGGCTTTAACAAAAAAAAGTTTCTTTTAAGTGGTGGTATAGACCTCAACAGTGTAGATGAAATCAATAATATAAAAAATGAAAATGATTTTTTGCTTGGTATAGACATTAATAGCAGATTTGAGATCTCACCTGGCTTAAAGGATATTAAAAAAGTAAATATGTTTTTAAAAAAATTAAATAAATGAAAAATTTCAATGTTAATAAAGATGGTTTCTATGGTGATTTTGGAGGAGCATTTATACCTGAAATGTTATTTCCAAATATAGATGAACTTCAAAAAAACTATATTAAAATATCGGAATCAAAAGAATTTAAAAAGGAGTTTAATCAACTTTTGCATGATTATGTTGGAAGGCCTACTCCACTATACTATGCAAAGAGACTCTCGGAAAAATTTAAAACGAAAATTTATTTAAAAAGAGAAGATCTTTGCCACACGGGCGCACATAAAATCAACAATACAATTGGTCAAATACTTTTAGCAAAAAAACTTGGTAAAAAAAGAATAATTGCTGAAACAGGTGCTGGACAACATGGTGTTGCAACTGCTACTGTATGTGCATTAATGGGTGTTGAATGTGTTATTTACATGGGAGAAGTTGATATCTCACGTCAAGCCCCAAATGTTGCTAGGATGAAAATGTTAGGTGCAAAAGTTAGACCAGCAACATCAGGAAGTAAAACACTAAAAGATGCTACAAATGAAGCAATAAGAGATTGGATTTCAAATCCTGTTGACACACACTACATAATAGGGTCTGTTGTGGGTCCTCATCCATATCCCGATATGGTTGCCAGATTTCAATCAGTCATTGGCTATGAAACTAAAAAACAATTATTAAAATTTGAAAACACTGAAAATCCAACCCATGTTATTGCATGCGTTGGTGGTGGTAGTAATGCTGCGGGACTTTTTTATCCATTTTTAAATAATAAAAATGTAAACATAGTATGCGTAGAAGCTGCAGGAAAGGGTGTTCATAGTGGTGAAAGTGCTGCAACATCAATTCTTGGGACTGAGGGGATTATACATGGATCAAAAACTTTACTAATGCAAACAAAAGATGGGCAAATCACTGAGCCATATTCAATATCGGCAGGGCTTGATTACCCAGGGATTGGTCCTATGCATGCAAATCTTTTCAGATCTAAAAGAGGTGAATTTATATCAATTGATGATAGTGATGCTATGAAATGGGGATTAATTTTATCTCAAATGGAAGGAATTATTCCCGCTATAGAGACATCTCATGCTTTTGCAGTTCTAGATAAAATGAAATTTGGTAAAAATGATATTATTATATTTAATTGTTCAGGTAGAGGAGACAAAGATTTAGATACTTATATTAATTACTTTAAATTATGAAACAGATTTATTTTTTCATCTCAATTGTGTTTTTAATTCTTGGCTCATGTAATTCAAGTAATAGTTATTCTGATTTAAATGAAAAAACAAATGTTTTATTCATCATGACAGATGATTTAAATTGTGATTTAGGTTCTTACAATCATGACCAAGTAATTAGTCCTAACATTGACAAACTTGCCGAAGATGGATTCCTATTCGAGAATGCTCATATTCAATGGCCTCAGTGTGGTCAATCAAGAGCTTCCTTTATGACAGGACTTTACTCAGATCAGACTAAACACACAAAATTAAATGTTGATATAAGAACAACTATTCCTGATGTCATTACTTTAGGTCAAAGATTTAGACAAAGAGGTTATAAATCAGTTAGAATTGGTAAAATATATCATTATGATAATCCAGGTTCAATTGGAACATCAAGTGCTGATGATATTTACACATGGGATTATACAATTAATCCTTATGGCCGTGACAAGGAAGAAGAATATAAAATTAAAACTCTTAAAACAAGACAGTACGGTGGGACATTAAGTTGGCTAGAAGCAGAGGGAAGTGATGAGGAGCAAACAGATGGTATTATTGCAACGGAAGCAATAGAACAACTTGAAAAATTTGCTAAATCTGGGGAAAATTTTTTCTTAGGGGTAGGCTTTTTTAAACCACATACACCATATGTTGCTCCAAAAAAATACTTTGAAATGTATGATATAAATAATATCGATATACCTGAAATGAGTGAGGACTTTTTAAAGACAATTCCAGAACCCGCTGCTATTTCCTTAAGACATAAAGGAGATGGAAAAGGGAATCAATATGATTTAAGTAAATCTGAAGCACAAGAAATAAAGAGAGCATATTACGCAACTGTAAGTTTTCTTGATGCTCAGGTTGGAAGGATTATAAAAAAATTGAAAGATACTGGCCTTGATAAAAACACTGTTGTAGTTTTTTCTAGTGATCATGGATACCATCTTGGTGAAAAGGGTCACTGGCAAAAGCAAACTTTATATGAAAAAACAACAAGGGTTCCTTTAATTTTTTCAGGGCCTGGAATTGTAAGTGGAAAGAAATCTAACTCACCCGTAGAGCTTATAGATATTTATCCAACTTTAATGGATTTAACAAAAATTAAAAGTCCTAAGCATGTTGTTGGGAAAAGTCTTGTGCCAATATTTAATAACGTAAATCACAAAATAAGAAACAGTGCCCTAACTAGATGGATAGCTACAAGATTCAATAATGTTGAAGGATATTCAATAAAAACAGAAAATTACAGATTTGTTAAATGGGGTGAAAATGGAGAATACGGATATGAATTATACGACCACGAGTTTGATAGTGATGAGATGAACAACTTGGCAAATGATCCTAACTACATAAAAACTGTTGACTCATTAAAAATTGAGATTAATCTTAGAATTAAAGATGCCAGAAAAAAACCAGAAGGTTTGGGTAGACAGCTAAAGGAAGTGCCATATAAACGTTATACTTACACACCTGGAGATTTATATGATGAGACAGGGAAAAGAGTTTATTTAAAGCCTGCAAATGAATAGAATAAACAAAGTTTTTAATAAGAAAAAAAATCTTTTATCGATTTATTTTACAGCTGGCTTTCCAGGTATTAATGATACATTAAAAATCATTAAAGAGCTAGATAAATCACAAGTTGATATGATCGAAATCGGATTACCATTTAGTGATCCTTTAGCTGATGGACCTACTATTCAAAAAAGTTCTGAAAAAGCGCTTAGTAATGGAATGACAACTAATTTATTATTTGATCAGCTGAAGGATTTAAGAAAAATATCAGATATCCCGGTTGTTATAATGGGTTATTTCAATCCTATTTTACAATATGGAATTGAAAAGTTTTGTTCAAATTGTAAGGATGTAGGAATTGATGGTTTAATAATACCTGATTTACCAGCTGATATTTTTAAAAAAAATTATAAAATTATTTTTGAAAAATATAAATTGAACATGATGTTTTTAATCACTCCACAAACCTCAAATGAAAGAATTAACCTGATTGATGATCTCTCTAAAGGTTTTATATACATGGTCAGTAGCTACAGTGTGACTGGAGCTAAAGATAGTTTTGATAAATATCAAATTGAATATTTTAAAAGAATAAAAAAATTGAATCTTTCAAATCCATTATTAATTGGATTTGGCATTAGTAATAAAAAAACATTTCAAGCTGCATGTCAAAACAGTAATGGAGCTATTATTGGTTCAGCATATATAAAATATATTGAAAATCATGGTGTATCCAAAACCCGAGATTTTATTAAGCTGATTAAAGATTAGTTATCTAGTGAAAACTGGGAAATTTTCATCCGATGTTTCAGCCTCGTTATATGAATAATTACCTAAATTAAACCCAAGCAATTCGTTGTAGCTAGATACAGAATTATCAACAATATATCTGACCATCATCCCTCTTGCTTTTTTTGCATAAAATGAAATAATTTTAAGTTTACCATTCTTAAAATCTTTAAACACTGGAGAAATAATCCTACCATCAAACTTCTTTTTATCAAAAGCTTCAAAATATTCATTACTAGCTAAATTGATTAACAAATCTTCTTTACTCATTTCAGCAAGTATTGAATTTGTAATATTTTCAGACCAAAATTTATATAAGTTTTCAGATCCATTAACTGCTAATTTAGTTCCCATTTCAAGCCTATATGGTTGAATTAAATCAAGAGGTTTTAAAACTCCGTAGTAACCTGAAAGGATTCTTAATGATTTTTGTAAATCATAAACTTTATCTTCAGAAAGTGTTTTGACATCAATTCCGTTGTACACATCACCATTAAATGCATAAACTGCTGGTCTAGAGTTTTTATTGTTGTGATTATCAACATAATCATTATTTCTTTTCCAATTTAAATCTGATAATTTCTGTGATATACCTTGTAGCTGCATTAAATCCTTAGGACTTTTCTCTTTTAATACAGAGTTAATTTCAGAAGTTTTATTTAAAAAAACTGGTTGAGTACATTTTAGACTATCGATAGTTGAATCAAAGTCCAATGATTTTGCTGGTGAAATAAGAATTTTCATGATGTAAAATTAATTATTTTTTGAATAATTTTTCCACTTTTCAAAACATGATTTAAAATCATTTGGTAATTCAGTTTCAAAAGCTAATCTTTCATTAGTCCTAGGATGGTTAAAACTTAATGTTTTAGCGTGTAATGCTTGTCTTGGTAATAACTTAAAACAGTTCTCAACAAACTGTTTATACTTGTTAAAAATTGTTCCTTTCAATATTTTATCACCTCCATATCTTTGATCATTAAAAATTGGATTTCCAATATGTTTCATATGAGCTCGAATTTGATGTGTTCTACCTGTCTCAAGCTCACATTCAACAAGTGAAACATATCCCAACTTTTCAACGACTTTATAGTGAGTAATCGCTCTCTTACCAATGTCTTCATCAACAGGTACAGACATTATCATTCTATTTTTTTTATCTCTTGATAAATATTTGTCAATAGTTCCTTGTTCAGGTAAAGGAGTACCCCAAACAATTGCTAGATATTTTCTGTCAATCGTTTTATGAAAAAACTGTTCAGATAATTTTGTGAGAGCAATATCAGATTTAGCAACAACTAACAAGCCACTTGTATCTTTATCAATTCTATGGACCAATCCAGGCCTCCCATCACGATTCTCAGGTAAATTTTCATTGTGATAAATTAAACCATTTAGTAATGTTCCAGAATAATTTCCATGCCCAGGATGCACAACTTGATTCGGTGGTTTATTAACTACCAATATATCATTGTCTTCATAGATAATATCAATATCAATTTTCTCACCTACAATTAGGTTTTCATACGGTGGATGGTGAAACATTACTTTGATGTTATCGCCTGGTTTTACTTTATAATTTTGCTTAACTGGATTTTCATTTGAAAAAATATATCCACTTTTAGCAGCTTTTTGAATTTTATTTCTTGTTGCATTTTCAATTCTATTCATCAAAAACTTATCAACTCTAACAGGCTCTTGACCTTTGTCTGCCAAAAAGGAGAAGTGCTCAAAAAGCTCATCATTATTTTCTATTTGATTCAAGATTATTATTTTTTTCCGTTACCTAAAATCAAGTTTAATATTGATTTTTTTGGGATCAAGGATCCAGACTCTATAGATTCACCTTCAAATTCAACACCTAAAACCATATCTTTTCCAATATTATCTTCATAAATAAATTCACCAATCTCAAGTTCTAATGCGGAAAGAGTTGAAACTGCATTTCTTTTTGTAAGCTGGATAATATTTGGAAGTATTACATCACCATATGATGACGGATTTGTTGTAAGATAAATTTTTCTGTTCTTTTTGACCTCTTTGTTAGCGATGGGAATTTGCTCAATTACAGTATTTTTATCAAAATCCTGATTAAAAAACGAAGAATCAATAATTTCATATCTGAGATTTCTTTCATTTATAACTTCATCTATTTCATTTAAACTAAGACCTACTAGGTTTGGGACAACTACCCTACTTGTCTGATTGGTATAAAAAAATAAGAAAACAATTGATGTTAATACAACCAATGAAAATATAATTGTTGCTAAAAAAAGTTGCTTTATAAAAACCCGACTGTAAAAAAACTTCATTTTAAAACTTCAAAACAAATATATATAAATAAGTATCTTTAAGAAGTTTAAGAAAACATATTTTTTAATGAAAAAAAATGTTGCGGTTTTAATGGGTGGATACTCAAGTGAACATGATATTTCTATAAAGAGTGGAAATACAGTATACAATAATATTGATACAAATAATTTTATTCCTTTCAAAATAATTATTGAAAAAGAAAATTGGAATTTAATTAACAATGATGGTGTAAAATATCCAATACACAAAGATGATTTTAGCGTTAAAATCGATGATAAAAAAATAAAATTTGATATTGCATTTATAATGATACATGGCAGCCCCGGTGAGGACGGAATCATTCAAAATTATTTTGCTAAACTAAATATCCCATTTACAGGACCAACAGCAGATGTAGCAAAACTAACATTTGATAAAAAAAAGTGTACTGATTTTGCNAAAAAAAATGGATTCAACGTTGCTAAATCAAAATTGATAAATCGTGATTCTAATTTAGAAATTGAAAATATTGAAGAAAATCTAAATTATCCATTATTTGTTAAAGCTAATAATTCGGGAAGCAGCTATGGTATTTCAAAGGTCTACAACAGAGAAGAATTAATTTATGCCATAGATAAATCATTTGGTTATGATAATGAAGTTTTAATTGAAGAGTTTTTGGATGGCAAAGAGGTTTCTGTGGGTGTAATGTATTTCCAAAATGAAATAAAAGTTTTTGGTATTTCAGAAATTGTTTCAAAAAATGATTTTTTTGATTATGAAGCTAAATATGAAGGTAATCATGAAGTTATTAGTCCAGCTAGGTTAAATAATCAGCAAAAATTGAATGTTGAAAAAGCATCAAAAAATCTATACAAAAAATTGAAAATGACCGGTTTTTCACGATCAGACTTTATATTCATAGGTGATGAACCATACCTGCTAGAAATTAATTCAATACCTGGTATGACAGAGGAAAGTATCTTTCCAAAGCAAGTTAAGATGAATGGTATATCTTTGGAAAATCTATTTACATATATAATTGATGATACACTAACAAAATTTGAAAAATGAAAAGAGCTATTTTTCCAGGTACTTTTGATCCCTTTACACTCGGTCATCTTGATATTTTAAATAGAAGTAAATTAATTTTTGATGAGGTAATTATAGGCATAGGCAAGAATGATGAAAAAACNTCAATGTTTTCCATTGAAAAAAGAATTGAATTAATAAAAAGCGTCATAAATAAGGAGGATAAAATTGAAGTAATGAGCTATAATGGTCTAACAATCGATTTTTGTAAAAAAGTAAATGCAGACTTTATTGTTAGAGGTGTTAGAAATAATGGAGATTTTGAATTTGAAAAAGCAATAGCTAGAACAAATAGACTTTTATCAAAAATTGAAACAGTATTTCTTTTAACATCTGCAAAAACATCTTTTATAAGTAGCTCTATTGTAAGAGATCTTATTAAAAATAATGGAGATTACAGCGAGCTTGTACCTAAAAAAATTGCTAAACTTCTTTAAGATATTTTTTGAGAATAATTGAAATATTTTTAAAGGTTTTTTTCTTTATATCTTTTGCCTGATCAATAGTTTTCCACTTAGCACTTCTAATACCTTCACTTTTTTGAGGCTTTAATTTTCCATCGTAGCTTGATTTCATTTTATACCAATGAGTCTCTTTTAAAAAATATTTTTTCTTCACTTTTATAATGTGAAATGTTTTTTCAAAGAATTTATCAATTTTTAATTTTTTAATCCCNGTCTCCTCAATTACCTCACGAATTGCCGCATCTTTATTTTTTTCATTTTTATCAACCTTGCCCTTAGGTAAATCCCATTTACCTTTTCTAAAAATAAATAATAGCTCATTGTCTTTATTTCTAACAATGCCTCCTGCAGCTTTTATAGTATCTAATTTGGTTTTAAATTCATTNAGNATATCTTCTTTGTTTGGAGAGTAAATAAAAATTTCTTTTTTAATCTTCAATTTTTTTATTATTTCTTCAATTGATATACTTGATAACAAGTATGTATTTGGGTTATCCAAATAATTCTTATCGCTGGTTAGTATTATTGGTAATCTATTGGCAAAAACTTTATACATTTGTACGATGGTTAATGACGAATATATCGCTAAAGAAACCTGTAAACTTCTTCTACAAATTAATGCAATTAAATTGAATCCGAAAAATCCATTTACCTGGGCATCTGGGTGGAAATCACCAATTTATTGTGATAACAGAATTATATTGTCTTTTCCTGCTGTTAGAGAAAAAATCTGTTCTTTTTTATCTCAGCAAATTAAAAAAAGATATGAGGATTATGATGTCATTGCAGGTGTTGCTACTGGTGCAATTGGAATAGGTATGCTTGTAGCTAACAAACTTAATAAGCCTTTTGTTTATGTAAGGGCCGACAGAAAAAAACATGGTAGGAAAAATAGTATTGAAGGTTTTTATGAAAAAAGTCAAAAAGTAGTTGTAATTGAAGATTTAATTAGTACTGGAAATAGTAGTCTAGAAGCTTGTCAATCTCTAATCTCCGAAAACTTAAAAATTAAAGGTCTAATAAGTATATTTAATTACAACTTTGAAATTTCAAAATTGAATTTTGAATCAAAAAATATTTCATATTCCTCATTATGCTCTTACAATTATCTAATTGATTATGCAGTAAAAAATAATTATGTTAGTGATGTTGAGTTAACTCAGCTAATTAAATGGCGAAACAATCCTCAAGAATGGAATAAATAGAAATGGAAATAATCAAAGAATCAAACGTAATTCCATATTCATCTGAAAAATTATATTCTCATATTATTGATATAGATAATTATGAGCAAATTCTAAAGGATGAAATTAGAAGTTTTGATAAATTATCAGAGAATGAATTCAAAATTAAAATAGGTAATATGCCAGGCATTAATTTGTTATTAAACGAGCTTCCAGAAAATAATGAAGTCAAGCTTTCCTCTAATGATAGTAATTTAAATTTTTACATTCTAATCAAAATTGATGCTATTGAAAGCAATTCTTCTAAAATTAAAGTTCAATTTGTAGGAAATTTTTCATCTATGATAGAAATGATGATTAAAAAACCTTTAAATGCATTTATTGATTCGTTGAAAAATAAAATTGAGAATATTTCTTTCTAATAGATTAATTTTAGATCATGACTATCTAAAATTTTTAAATTTTTTCCAATTAATAACTCAATAGAGGAAGTTGATTTGATATCAATTATTTTTCCTTTTATTTTTTCTCCTTTGTAAGTGTAATTTAAAAATGATTTTGTACCATATAGATTATTTAGATAATTCATTTTTATTTGATTAGTTGAGTAATTATTAGCATCCTCATCAATATTTGAAAAATGATTTATAAAATCCTTTGAGATTTTATGTAAATCATAATTAATATTGGTTATTTTTTTCAATGACGACGCTTGTTTTAAATCACCAAAATCAAATTGATTTACATTTAAACCAATTCCAACTATATAATCACTGACTTTATTTTTTTTCATCGAGGATTCAATTAAAATTCCTGCAATCTTTTTTTTATCTGACAAAATGTCGTTAGGCCACTTAACATGAAGATTTGGTATCTTATTTTGATTGAGAAATTCCAAAATTTTATTACTTACCAACATATTAAGCTTAAAGGAAAAATCATCAGAAATTTCATTTGAAGGTCTGTAACAGAAAGAAACACAAAGATTCATATATGGTTCTGAGCTCCAAATATTTGCTCTACGTCCCTTTCCCATTGTTTGATTAAAAGTGTATACACAAATAAGACTATCAGATGAAAATAATTTAATCTTTTTAATATATTCATTTGTTGAATCAATGGCATTAAGTTTGATTAATTTCACCTGAACAATAATTTTGATGCAAAGTAAGGATAAAACTCTAACTAATATTATTAAAGGAATTGAAAATGTTAAAGGTGAAAATATTAGTATAATTGACTTTACAGAGATCGAAAATACGATATGTAAATATTTTGTAATATGTGACTGTCAGTCAAATACTCAGGTAAATGCAATTTCAAGTTCAGTGAAGAGGGTTGTAAGTAAAAATTTAAAAGAAAAACCTCTGAGCATTGAAGGTCTTGAAAATAAAAACTGGGTTTTGTTGGACTACATCGACATAGTTGTTCACATTTTTAAAAGAGAATTCAGAGAAATATATGATCTGGAAGAGTTGTGGGGGGAAGCAAAAATAATTAGATTAGATAAGAATTTATGAAAAATAAGAAAAGTAATACCAATCCGAAAAATAATTCAACCTATTGGATTTATGGTCTGATCATTTCAGTTTTTATAATATTTTCATACATAGGAAATGGTAGTGGATTTAGTGGTACAAAAAAAATTAATATATCAACTTTTGAAAAATACTTGAGTTCTGGTGATGTATCAAAAATAACTATCATAAATAAAACTCTTGCTGAAGTTACGTTAACCGAGAATGCCCTGATGAATGAAATTCATCGTGATGTTGCGACTAATAATTTTTTGGGTCAAAGAAATGTGATTGGCCCTCACTATAACTTTGAAGTAGGTGACTTAGAATTATTTCAAAGAAAATTAGAAAATGCAGAATCTAGTGGTATTATTTTTAATTATGAATTTAGAACCATAGAAAATAAGTGGTTTGATGTATTAATTGGATTTTTACCTCTAATTATTTTAGTTGGATTGTGGATATTTTTCATGAGAAGAATGTCTGGTGGTGCTGGCGCTGGGGGATCTCAAATTTTCAGTATTGGTAAATCAAAGGCTAAACTTTTTGACGGAAGTAAGGATACTAAAGTTACTTTCAAAGATGTAGCGGGATTAGAGGGTGCCAAGGAAGAAGTCAAAGAGATTGTCGATTTTTTAAAGAGTCCATCAAAGTATACAAAACTTGGTGGTAAAATTCCAAAGGGTGCATTACTTGTAGGATTACCTGGCACTGGAAAAACATTATTGGCTAAAGCTGTTGCTGGTGAAGCTAAAGTTCCATTCTTTTCACTTTCAGGATCTGATTTTGTAGAAATGTTTGTTGGTGTTGGTGCCTCACGAGTTAGAGACTTATTTAAGCAAGCTAAAGAAAAATCACCATCAATAATTTTTATTGATGAAATCGATGCTATAGGGCGTGCCAGAGGAAAAAATAGTATAACTGGGTCTAATGATGAAAGAGAAAATACTTTAAATCAGCTGCTCACTGAAATGGACGGTTTTGGTACCAATACAAACGTAATAGTTATGGCAGCTACCAACAGAGCTGATGTATTAGATAAAGCATTGATGAGAGCTGGTAGATTTGACAGACAAATATATGTTGACCTTCCTGATGTAAGAGAGAGAAAAGAGATTTTTGAAGTCCATTTAAAACCATTAAAAAAGACAAAAGACTTAGATGTAGATTTTCTTTCTAAGCAAACACCAGGATTTTCCGGTGCTGATATCGCAAATGTTTGTAATGAAGCTGCTTTAATTGCAGCTAGAAAATCAAAAAAATCAGTAGGAAAGCAAGATTTCTTGGATGCTGTTGATAGAATAGTAGGAGGTTTAGAAAAGAAAAACAAGATAATATCCCCTAAGGAGAAAAAAACTATTGCCTATCACGAAGCTGGGCATGCCACAGTAAGTTGGATGTTAGAGCATGCTGCCCCCCTAGTTAAAGTAACAATTGTGCCAAGAGGAAGATCTCTTGGAGCAGCTTGGTATTTACCGGAAGAAAGGCAAATTGTTAGAACCGAACAGATTCTTGATGAAATGTGTGCAGCACTTGGAGGAAGAGCAGCTGAAAAGGTGATTTTTAATAAAATATCAACAGGTGCTTTGAGTGATTTAGAAAAGGTAACTAAACAGGCAAGATCAATGGTAACCGTTTATGGTTTAAATGATAAAATCGGGAATTTAACATATTATGATTCATCAGGTCAAAATGATTATGGATTTACAAAGCCGTATAGTGATACTACAGCTCAAATTATAGACAAAGAGATTTCCAATATAATTGAAACTCAGTTCAAAAGAGCTATTGGTTTATTAAAAAAACACAAAAAGAAACTTGAAGAATTAGCAAATTATCTTTTAGAGAAGGAAGTTATTTTTAAAGAAGATCTTGTGAGAATTTTTGGTGAAAGACCGTTTGAAGAAAAAATTTCACAAGAAAAAAAGTAAGTATTTTATTAAACTTTCTTTAATTACTATCTTTATAGTAAAGAATTCAATTGAAGAAAATTTTTCGATCATTTTTTAAATCCAATAAAAAAGAGAATGATAGTGAAGATGCCTCCCAAGATGAATACAAATATCTACCGAAAAAAGACGAATTAGTTGAAGATAAATTCACACTAAATTTCAGCTCTAACGGAGGTAAATTTTTATATGCCACGAACATAGATGAGTGTGAAGAGTTTTTTTTAAAAATCCTTGAAGAAAATAATTGGGCTGAAAAAAGCATTTTATGCTTCAATGAAGATTTTACAAAAAATTTTATTCCAAGTAATAATATAAAGTTTAATAAGTCAAACATCAACTCTAACCTATTCATAACAGATTGTGAATTTCTTGTCGCCAAAGATGGTAGCATACTTGTTAGTGCAAAACAAATTCAATCTTACAAGTCTAATGATTTACCAAATAATATTATTGTTATGGCCAGAACAAGTCAACTTTCTGAAACTTTAAGTAAGGGTTTAGAGGGAATTAGAATCAAATATTCAAATAATTTACCTTCAAATATTACATCTATCAAAAATTTTAATAAAGGAGAAGGTGAAGACTTAAACTTCTTAACCTATGGCTCAAGTGCTAAAAACTTATATCTTATTTTATTGGAGGATTTATAATGAATGATTTTTTAACTAGACTAATACCTGGATTCATTTATGTTTCGCTTTTAATTGGAAGTCTTTTATATAGTCAATTTTTGTTTGTTTTATTAATGTTTTTATTTTGCTTGATTATAATCTTTGAATATGGTAAGGTCTTGAGAAATGATAATGTTCATTTGAAATCAATAAAAGAGAAAAATAAACTAACTGAAATAAATAAAAAAATTTTATTTTTTTACACCGAATTTACTCCTCTATTATTTTTAATTTCTCTATTCATTTTGGGAATAATTGTAACATTTAATTCATCAGGATTAAATACATATTTTCAGTATGTAATTTTCTTTGTTGTTTTAATTAATTCGTTCATGATGATAGGATTTGTTTTTAAAGGAAAGGAATTATTTAGTGATAAAAGATTTATGAAAACATGGCCTTTAATTGGTGTGGTAGGGTCATTTCTTTTAATTATTTATTCAAGTCTAATTTATGATTATTCGCAATTTAAGTTATTCTTTATTTATTACCTTATTCTTATTTGGGGTGTGGATAGTGTTGGTTATTTTGTTGGGAATAATTTTGGTAAAAATAAACTATATGAATCATTATCACCAAATAAAACCATAGAGGGCGCAGCAGGTTCAATCATTTTTTCAATTGCATATAGTTTTATTATTTCATCATATTTCAATTCAGATATTTTATTTTCAATAATCTTATGTCTAATAACTGCTTCTTTTGCAATTTTTGGAGATCTTGTTCAATCAAAAATTAAAAGAGAGTTAGATATCAAAGATTTTGGTAATTTACTTAAAGGACATGGTGGGTTATATGACAGACTAGATAGTATAATATTCTCTTTTCCTTTTATATATTTAATGTTAACTATATACATATATGTTTCATAAAGAGGGTCACAATATTATACTGATATTTTTATTTGTAGTTATTTCAGATATTTTATTATTAGAATATATCTTTAATGATGGTCTGATTAAAACACTACTTCAAACTATTTCAATTTTAATCCTAATTTTAATATTACAATTTTTTAGAAATCCCTCAAGAAAAACCATTTTAAATGATAATCATGTAATTTCACCTGTTGACGGTAAAGTTGTTAATATAGAAAAGGTATTTGAAAAAGAGTATTTTAAAGATGAGAGAATTATTATTTCAATTTTTATGTCTCCATTTAATGTTCATGTGACAAGATATCCAATTGGTGGGAAAATTAATTTTAGTAAATATCACCCAGGTGATTACCTTGTAGCTTGGCATCCAAAATCTTCAGAAAAAAATGAGAGAACAACTATAGTTGTTGAAAATAAAGTTTTTGGTGAAGTTCTTTATAGACAAATTGCAGGTGCCTTAGCTAGAAGAATAGTAAATTATGCCAAAGTTGGTGATATTGCAATTCAAGGCAATGATGCTGGATTTATAAAGTTTGGCTCCAGGGTTGATGTATATCTTCCACTAGATTCTAAAATAAAAGTTAAATTAAATCAACATTTAAAAGGGGGAGAAGATATGATAGCTATTACTTAAGTTGAGATATTTTTTTTTCTAAGATTTTAATTTTAGATTTTACGTCATCGAGCTTTTTCATCTCATTGTCAATCACAGCTTGTGGTGCATTTTCAATAAACCTTTTATTGGATAATTTTTTTTCTAATATTTTTTTAAAACCAATATTATATTCAAGTGAATCTTTAATTTCTGAAATATCATCATGATTTAATTTTTTCTCAGATTCTATGTAATAAATATATTTTCCAATAAGTATAGAGTTCAAATCATCTTGCTCCTTGTTTTTTGAAATAATAAGCTCTGAATTAGTTAATTTTTTAATAACACTTATCAATTCATTATCTAAAATTTTATTATCAAAATATAATTTTATGGATTCCTTAAATGGAATATTATTAGCCTTTTTAAAATTTCTAACTTTTGTAATCAATTCATTTATATGATTAAAATTTTCAATAATTTTTTGGTCATGAACATCAGAGTTAGGCCATTCCAATTTAATATTTGAAATATCTAATTTTTCACTGAGNTCATTACTGATAAAAGGCATAAAGGGTTCAAGAAGTGACAAGATTTTTTTGAAAAAAACTTTAGTATCATTTAGAGTTTTTAAAGAAATGGCATCACCATAACTCGGCTTGATTATCTCTAAAAAAATTGAACAAAAATCGTCCCAGACTAACTTGTATGTTATCATTAAAGCTTCAGAAATTTTAAAATTGTCATATGAATTATTTATTTCAATTATTTTCATATTTAAATTTTCATTAAACCATTTTACTGCAGCTAATTCATGTGATTGCGGAGGCTTTTCAGTGGAAATATCAAAACCTTTCACTAGTCTAAAAGCATTCCATATCTTGTTTGAAAAGTTCTTTCCTTGGACACACAGTTTTTCATCAAATAAAAGATCATTTCCAGCTGGAGCAGAAAATAATAAACCTATTCTAACTCCATCTGCACCATAATTTTTAATTAATTCTATAGGATCAGGTGAATTACCTAANTGTTTAGACATTTTTTGACCCTTTTTATCTCTAACTAGACCAGTAAAATATACATTGTTAAATGGCTTATTATCTCGAAAATAGTAACCACTAATAATCATCCTAGCTATCCAAAAAAATAAGATATCTGGTCCAGTGACAATATCAGAGGTAGGATAATAATAATTAATATCATCATTACTTGGATTTCTTATACCGTCAAAAACACTTATTGGCCATAGCCATGATGAAAACCATGTGTCTAATACATCATTATCTTGTTCAACATCATCAACTGTTAACTCAATATTGAATTTAGATTTGAATTTGACTAAAGCATCTTTGACATTTTTCGATACAACAAATTTAGAATTGTCATTTTTTAAATAATAGACTGGTATTCTATGTCCCCAATACAATTGTCTCGAGATGTTCCAATCTCTNATATTTTCCATCCAATTTTTGTAGGTATTTATATATTTTTTTGGATAAAATTTTATATCTCCAGAAACAACAGCATTAATTGCTGGTTCTGCAATTTTTTTCATTTTAATAAACCATTGAAGTGATAGTTTTGGTTCAACAACTGAGTTAGTCCTTTCTGATAAAGCAATATTATGAGTATATGATTCAGTTTTTGAAATCAAACCTTGCTCAGTTAAATCATTTACAATTTGTTTTTTAGCCTCGAATCTGTCTAAANCTTGATATTTTTTTCCNTGATGATTAATAGTNGCATCATCATTAAATATATCGATGATNTCCAATTCATTATTTTTACCNATAATAAAGTCCTTCTCACTGTGAGCTGGAGTAACTTTTAAACATCCAGTACCAAAATCGATCTCAACTGAGCTATCAAAAACAATTGGAACTTCCCTACCTACTAATGGAACAATTAACTTTTTATTTTTCAAATTTTTGTATCTGTTATCATTTGGATTCACAGCAACAGCAGTATCACCAAAAATAGTTTCAGGTCTAGTAGTAGCAACTATTAAATAATCCTTAGAATCGACAATTTGATACTTTAGATAGAATAGNTTAGTCTCTTCCTCCTTGTAAATAACTTCNTCGTTAGANAGTGTAGTAAGTGCTTCTGGATCCCAATTAACAATTTTTCTATCTCTGTATAAATAACCTTCATCAAATAATTTAATAAATGTATCAATTACTGACTCNGATAAATCACTATCAAGTGTGAATTTAGTTCTGTCCCAATCNCANGAGCAACCTATCCTTTTTAATTGGTTNAATATTAAACCCCCNTGCTTTTCNGTCCAANCCCATGCATAANTCAAAAATTCATCCCTACTGATATCACTTTTCTTGATTCCCTTTTCCTTTAACATTTTTACAACCTTTGCCTCGGTTGCAATTGAGGCATGATCAGTTCCTGGGACCCAACATGCATTAAGTCCTTTTAACCTAGCCCTTCTAATGAGAATATCCTGTATAGTATTATTAAGCATATGACCCATATGGAGAATTCCAGTAACATTTGGTGGAGGTATTACAATTGTATATGCTTCTCTTTCGTCAGGAACTGATTTGAATAAATTTTCTTTATCCCATTTTTTTAACCACTTATTTTCAATCTCATTAGGATTGTAAACTTTATCAATTCCCATCACAATAATTTAAGCAAAAGTAACTAACTACTAATAGATTTAAAAGAGAAAATAATTTTTGTAAAAGGATTTAAAGGATTATTTTTATAAAAAAAGGACCAAATGAAAAAATTTATTCTAATTTCTTCTCTATTNTTTCTTCCGNTATTAGNTTTTTCACAAGANAAACAAGCTGAAGTTAAATTTGATGTAACAACTATCGACTATGGTGAAGTTGAATTCGAATCAGATGGCAAGAGAATTTTTAAATTTAAAAATATTGGAACTGCTCCACTTGTATTCACAAGAATTTCATCTTCATGTGGTTGCACTATCCCAAAAAAACCTGAAAAGCCAATTGAGCCTGGTGGTGAGGGGGAAATTGAAGTTGAATACGATACAAAAAGAGANGGGTTATTTATGAAAGCAATTTCTGTAGTTTCTAACTCTAAAAATCCTTCTACGATTCTTAGAATAAAAGGAGAAGTTCTTCCNGAAGAAGAAGAAGAAGAAGAAGAAGAAAAGGGAAAAGATTAATTTTTTAAACTTTCATTACTCTTTGAAAAAAGTTTCCTTAAAAAATTATAATTCGTTTAGCGTAGACGCTAAAGCTAAGAATTTAATTCATGTCTCCTCGGAGAGGGAAATAATAAATTTTATAGAAAAAAACAAAAAAAATGAATTATTAATATTAGGTGGAGGAACTAATATTCTATTTACTTCTGATATCGAATGTCCAATTTTAAAAATAGAAATTAAAGGTATAGAGATTATTAATGAGGATGATAATGAAGTTTTAGTTTCTGTTGGTGCGGGTGAGAGCTGGGATNAATTAGTTTGGTGGTGTATTGAAAATAATTTTGGTGGAATTGAAAATTTAGTTTCAATCCCAGGAAATGTTGGAAGTGCTCCTATACAAAATATTGGTGCATATGGAAAAGAAATTAAAGATGTAATTGAAAATTGCAAAGGAGTTTTTGTTAATAATGGATCAATAAAAATTTTTAGCAAAGACGAATGTAAATTTTCTTACAGGAGCTCAATATTTAAAGAAGAATTAAAAAATAAATTTATCATAACTAATATCACATTAAGACTAACCAAAAAAAATCACAATATTAATATTGAATATGCATCGTTGAATAATTATCTNATTGAAAATGGAATTAGTAAACCCTCAATTAAAAATATTGCAGAATCTGTTCATTTAATTCGAAAAAGTAAGCTTCCAAATTACAGAGAATTTGGTAATGCTGGAAGTTTCTTTAAAAATCCCATCATAAGTAAAAAACAGTTTAAACAAATTAAATCATTGTTTCCGGAAATAGTAAGTTTTAAAAATAAAAATTCAGATTATAAAATTTCAGCTGCATGGTTAATTGAAAATTGTGGTTTTAAAAATATTAAAGAGAAAAATGTTACAGTATATAAAGATCAAGCACTGGTTATTATTAATACCGGAAATGCCAAGGGAAAAGATATTTACAATTTTTCTCAAAAAATTAAAAAAACTGTTAAAGAAAAATTTGATATCTTGCTTCAAGAAGAAGTAAATATTTTATAGAAATGGAGCTTTACATAATAACAATCATTTTTTTGGGTTTAGCATTTGCTGGAATTTCTATAAAAATTATCATGAAAAAAGATGGAAAATTCTCAGGAACATGTGCTAGTAATAGTCCTTTTTTGAATAATGATGGTAAACCATGTGGAATTTGTGGAAAATTACCTGATGAGAATGAATGTAAAAAATCTACAATGAATCTTAATTAATTTTTCTGGATCAATAATAATGTCGAAAGAAGAATTTCCGTCATTTGACAAGCTTTTAAATTCCAATTGGGATTATGTTTATAGTTACCTATTAAAAAAAACTTCCAACAAATATATTTCCGAGGAAATTACAATCCAGTCATTTTCAAAAGCGTTTGAAAAAATTAAAACCTATAATCCAAAATATAATTTTAAGACATGGTTAATTTCCATTGCAAAAAATACTTATTCCGATTACTTAAAAAAAAAGAAGTTGCTGTATAAAGAAGTAAATTCTAAAAAAATTGAAAATATTGTTTCTGAATTAAGCCCTGAGGAAAGTATGATCAATAAGGAAAGTTATGATAATCTTAATTCTAAGATTGATGAATTAAAACCTATGTACAGAGACATGATAAAGTATAGGTATATTGAGGATTTATCAATACAAGAAATTTCAAAAAAATTAAATCAACCAATTAATACAACTAAAATAAAAATATTCAGAGCCAAAAAACTTCTGAGTGAGAAGCTAAAAAAAAATGATTAAATATCTAAAAAAATTAGGACCAGGATTACTTTTTGCAGGAGCTGCAATTGGTGTATCGCATCTTGTTCAATCCACTAAAGCTGGTGCTGAGTTTGGATTTGGTTTAATTTGGGCATTACTCTTATGTAATTTATTTAAATATCCATTTTTTTTGTTTGGAACAAAATACACACATGCCACCGGTGAAACATTGTTAGACGGCTATAAAAAGATAGGTAACTATGTTTTATTTATATACCTACTATTATCTATTGTTACAATTTTTACTATACAAGCTGCAGTAACTATTGTCACTGCTGGTTTAGCTATTGAATTGTTTGGGATTTCATCAAATATTACTATTTGGTCAGGTATAATTATAATTAGCTGTTTTTTGATTTTGATAATTGGAAAATATCGAGTTCTTGATAACTTAATAAAAGCTATTATTTTGGTTCTTGCAATTTCAACTATATCAGCTGTTTTTTATGCAAGTTTTAATTCAAACTCATCAATCGGAATAGCCCAAATTATCCCAAATAATTTTGAAGGAATTATATTTCTAGCAGCTTTTATGGGCTGGATGCCAGCTCCTCTTGATATTTCAATTTGGCAATCNATATGGACTAAAGAAAAAATGTCAATTAATAAAAAAATCNAATATAAAACTGCATTATTTGACTTTAAATTAGGATATATGACAACTGTAATACTTGGAGTTTGTTTTGTAGGTTTAGGTGCTTATGTAATGTTTGAATCCGGAGAAAAATTTTCAGATCAAGGAGGTGAGTTTGCTGGTCAATTAATTAATTTGTATACTTCAAATCTCGGCGAGGGAATGTTTATTTTCATATCATTAGCTGCATTCACAACAATGTTCAGTACAACTCTGACCTGTTTAGACGCCTCACCAAGGGCAATGGATCAATCCTTAAAATTACTAGGTTTAAAAAAATTAGCAGGATATACTTTTTGGCTTGTGCTACTTTCTGTTGGAACTTTTCTAATTTTTGTTTTTTTAATGTCCGAAATGGGTACTTTAGTTAAGATTGCTACAATACTTTCCTTTATTACTGCCCCAATATATGCTATACTTAATTTTTCATTGGTCAACAGTAAATTAATGCCCAAGAATCACAAGCTAAAAATTGGAATGAAAATTTATTCAATTTTAGGTATAATTTTTCTTTCATTTTTTTCAATTTGGTACCTAACATTGATTTAAAATTGATATATATTTGCATGTAATTAAATCTAATTGGAAACTAAAACAATTTCATTAAAGGATAACGAAACAAAAAGTTGGACTAATCTTGACATTGGTGTATCTAAAAAAGTTATCAGCACTGATAATAAAAAAGCATTTGTAAAAAAACCCAAATGGATTAGAGTTAAACTTCCTACTGGTAAGAAATATTCTAATCTTCGAGGCTTAGTTGATAAATATAAATTAAACACAATTTGTTCTTCAGGAAGTTGTCCAAATATGGGCGAATGCTGGGGAGANGGAACTGCCACATTCATGATTTTGGGAAATATTTGTACTCGATCTTGTGGATTTTGTGGAGTTAAAACAGGAAGGCCTCTTGAGGTTGATTGGGAGGAGCCTGAAAAGGTTGCTAAATCTATTTCAGTAATGGGCATAAAGCATGCCGTTATCACATCTGTTGACAGAGATGATTTAACTGATATGGGATCAATAATCTGGGCTGAAACTGTTAAAAGTATAAGGAGAATTAATCCAGGTATTACGTTGGAGACATTAATTCCTGATTTCCAAGGTATTCATAAGCATCTAGATAGAATAATAGATGTAATGCCTGAAGTGATTTCTCACAATATTGAAACNGTAAAGAGACTAACCAGAGAAGTTAGAATACAAGCTAGATATGAAAGAAGTTTAGGAGTTTTAAATTATCTGAAATCACAAGGAGTAAATAGAACTAAATCTGGTATTATGTTAGGTTTTGGAGAAACAGATGCTGAGGTGATTCAAACCATCAAGGACTTAAGAAATGTAAATGTAGATGTAGTGACTATTGGACAGTATTTACAACCATCTAAAAGACACCTTCCAGTTAAAAATTTTGTTGATCCTTCAAAATTTGAATTTTATAAAAAAATTGCTGAAGATTTGGGATTTGTACATGTTGAAAGTGGTCCTTTAGTAAGATCTTCATATAAAGCCCAAAAACATATTACTTAATAAATTTATTTAACTCTTTTATAAAGTTCTTTTCATCGTTAAATAAAAACTCAATATTTATGTCTTGGTAGAATAAATTTTCTAGATTTTCTATCTCTAAAATTTTAAAATAATCCTTTTTGGTAGTTATTATATTTTTATTTTTTGATTTTGACTTAATCAAATTAATATCTTGCTTTGAGTATCTGTGGTGATCGTTAAATTTTAAATGATTGAAAATAATATTTTTTTTATTTAAAAAATTTTCCAAAGTAGTACTGTCTGCAATTCCTGTAACAAGAACGACTTCTTGTTTTGATAATTTGTTATGATTCAATTGATATTTACCAAGAACATGATTTTTGTAATTGATGGAGGTAAAAAANACTTTTTGATCAGAATTTGGTTTCATTTTCCGAACAAAATCATTTTTTGTTGTTTCATTTAAATTATATGGGCATTTTGAAATTATTATAATATTTGCCCTTTTGATACCAGATGCTGGTTCTCTTAAGTTTCCAGTTGGTATTATAAAGTCTTTAAAAAAAGGTTGATTAAATTTTGAAAGTACAATATTGATTGAAGCTTTCAGGCTTCTATGTTGAAATGCATCATCAAGGATAAAAAGATTAGATTCATTTTTAATTTGAAGAGAGGATTGAATCCCATGGACTCTATTTTCACAGACTGCAACTGTTATATCATTATGGGTTTGCTTTATAAGAAAAGGCTCATCGCCAATTTCATTTACCGAACTATATTCATTTGCCAGTATATAACCAGAGGTCTTTCTCATATATCCTCTACTTAAAAAAGTTAGTTTGTATTTACTTTTTAGTATGGTAATTAAATAGTTTGCTAAGGGTGTTTTGCCTGTCCCTCCAACTGACAAATTTCCAATCGCAATTATTGGAAAATTAAACTTTGTTGTTTTTAGAATATTTAAATCAAATAATTTATTTCTTATTAGTTGAAATAAGTAATATAGTATTGAAAAAGGAATTAACAATCTTCTCAATAGAGGCATTTGACGAAAATATAAATTTTATATTTGATAAAAAATTTCAATGAAATTAATCGAGATTCAAAATATTCTTGAAGAATGGTCTCCGCTAGAAAATTCTGAAGATTTTGATAATGTAGGACTTATAATTGGTAATCCAAATTCAGAAGTTAATGGTGCATTAATTACAATTGATGTAACTGAAAAAGTTATTGATGAGGCTATTAATATGGGTTACAATCTCATAATAACTTTTCATCCTCTAATGTATAAAGGTTCAAATAAATTAAATTCAGAAGAGTACGTCGATATATGCATCGAAAAGGCTCTGAAAAATAATTTGAATGTGTATTGTATACATACAAATCTTGATAATAATCCAAGAGGAGTGAGTTATCAGATTTCTAGGAAACTAAAGTTGATAAATCCTAATATATTTATTAAACAAAATGGAGTTGATAATATTGGTATGGGCATAATTGGTGAATTGAAAGAAGAACTTTCAGAAATTGAGTTTTTAGGTTATTTAAAAACACATATGGATTTATCTAATATCAGGCATAGTAATTTTACAGGAAAAAAATTAAAGAAAATCTGTGTACTTGGCGGATCTGGCAGTTTTGCCATTGAAGAAGCATTAATAAATGAAATAGATTGTTATGTTACAGCTGATTTAAAATATCATGATTTTTTTAAATCAAACAATAAAATATTATTAGTTGATATTGGACACTACGAAAGCGAAAAATATACAAAGGACCTTATTTTAAATTATCTTAATAAAAAAATTCCTAAGTTTGCATGCGTTATAGCAGAAACTAGGACAAACCCTGTAAATTATTATTGAAATGGCAAAAAAAGTTGATTACTCTGTTGAAGAAAGATTAAGAGCACTATATGATCTTCAATTAATTGATTCAAGAATTGATAAATTAAGAAGTGTCAGAGGAGAATTACCTCTTGAGGTTCAGGACCTTGAAGATGAAGTTTCAGGTCTTGAAGTAAGAGTCGAAAAAGTTAACGGTGAAATTGGTGATTTAGAAAATCTAATCAAAGAAAAATTGAATAAGATAGAAGAATCCAAAGCAATGATTAAAAAATATAATGATCAACAAAAAAATGTCAGAAACAACAGAGCATTTGAATCATTAAGTAAGGAAATAGAGTATCAGGAGCTTGAAATTGAATACTCTGAAAAGCAAATAAACGAACTAAAAGCTCAAATTGAACAAAAAAACGAGAAGCTTTCTGAAACAAATGAATTAAAAGATGATAGAAATACGCATTTAAAACATAAGAAAGGTGAGCTAGATGCCATAATGAAAGAAACAGAAAAAGAGGAAAACGGCTTAATTAAAAAATCAAGTGAGTACGAGTCAAAAATTGATGAATCACTCCTAAATTCATATAAAAAAATAAGATCTAGTGTTAAAAATGGTTTAGCCGTTGTACCAGTTGAGAGAGGTGCATCTGCTGGTTCATTTTTTGTTATCCCTCCACAAGTTCAATTGGATATTGCATCAAGAAAAAAATTAATTACTGATGAACACAGTGGAAGAATTTTAGTTGATAAAGATTTAGCAGAAGAAGAAGAGAAAAAAATGGAAAGTATTTTTAACTCTATCTAACTACAAAGGATTTACTTAAAGTTTGTCCACCAGAAATTCCTATTCTATAAAAATATTGACCTGAAGAAATTTTACCTCCTCTATTATGGCTTAGCGGGAATGTGTGTTCACCGCTCATTAATTGACCATCAAAAATAGTACTGATATGTCTTCCCAAGATATCGTAAACTCTAATTTTCACATTATGGCTTTGCTTTATTCTAAGATTCAAATTAACCTCATTAATTGAATTAGTATAAATAGGATGATGGTAATTAAACAAATCATTATAATCTACAATATCTAAATCATTGCAACCAAAACCTAGACCTAATGCGTCATACTCATTTCCAAGCATCGCCTTATCTATATAATCTGAATCACCACACAACCAATCTTTAAGAATTGTTTGATATATAGATCTAAAATCAATACTGTTATACATATTGCCTCTTCGATTGAGATTATCTAAGCTTGGCCATTCACCTATTATTCCACTTCCTCTCAGAGGAGGTCCAAATAATAAGGTTGGCGCAGCTGAACCATGATCTGTTCCCTGAGACCCATTTTCTTTAACTCTTCTTCCAAATTCCGAAAATGTCATTGAAAGAACTTTTGAGTCTAATCCCTCATAATTTAAATCATCATAAAATTTCTTAATTGCATCTGCAACATATGTTAATAGGACTTCATGAGTTAACGATTGATTTCCATGGGTATCAAAACCACCAATTGAAACCATATATATTTTAGAACCTAACCCTCCTTTAATTAATCTTGCAACTAATCTTAATTGCTTCTCTAATCCAATCTCATTATCATATGTATCCGAATCTGTAGAATTTTTAAAGGCTTCATTTATCACTTTAGCATAGTCATAAGTTGTATTAGTTACCCTCCTTAGGTACTCTAGTTGATCACCATGAGTACAATCTGGAAGATTTTCCAATCCAAAAAACTCACCCCTCTCAGCCACTCTTTCAAGTCTTGATTCATTTGCAACGGCAAAAGCATAAGATCGTTGAGCACCACTGAAAATTAGATTTGCATTACTTCCAATCTGTACAGCAATTGGCTTCTCAGGTGGATTCATATTATAATCAAAGTGCTTCTCATCATAATATCTTCCTAACCATCCAGTAGAAACCATNTCACTTTTTTTAGTTGAGCCAGTAGCCCAATAATCAGATGATGTAAAATGAGATAAATTTTGACTTTCATATCCCACACCATTGACAATTTTCATTTGTCCTTCATTCCAAAAAGGCATCAAGTTTGACATATAATCAGGCATCCCATGATTATCATCCAGTTTAATTATTTTATTGTTTGGAATATGTAGGGTCGGTCTTTTAGACACATAAGTATCATATTGTGATAGTGGAACAATTGTATTCAACCCATCATTACCACCTTTTAATCGAACTAATACGAGTACTCTGTCAGAGATTGAATCTGAAAGTGCATTTGTGATGAAATTTGAATTTAAAACTGAAAGGTTAGTATTTCCTAATGAAATAGATCCTGCACCAGCTAATCCAAGAACTTTCATAAAACCTCTCCTGTCCCATTTAGAGTGTTCTTTGCGATGTTTTTCAGAATTTATATATTTCTTGCTCATTTTAATTGATATTCTGGAAGTGTTACAAAAAATCTAAGCAAGTCATAAAATTGCTTTGGAACAGTACTGTCATTAATTGACCATCCTCCCCCATCGAAATAGTTATCAGGGATATCTCCTTTAAATATAGAAACGGCATCATTCAACTCATCTTCTTGAATTTCATAATTACAAAACATATATTCTTTCACTGTTTTTACAATATTTTCAGCATTATCAATATTTTCACCAATCATATCCTTTAAAAGAGCTCGAAATTGATCCTTGTTTCCTGCATAATATCTATTTAAGAGATAATCTCCAAACTCCCATCTCATGGGTAATGTTCCAGTTGAAATCCAATCATGATTTTCTTGCCAGCCTGCTACATCAATTGGATTTAAAATTTGCTGGCCCATATCCATTGTTCTAGCTCTTAAATAATTTGTCAAATTATTGGTAAAATTATTTGGCTTTATAAAATCAAATTCTTTTTCAATGAAAACCATTAAATCAATTGGACTCTTAATTATTACATTACTAGCATCAACATTGAAAAAATGCTCACTTTTAAATAATTTTTTAAATATTGGTAATAATTCGAAGTTATTTTGAATGAAATCAGATGATAACTCAGAAATTATATTCTCATTAACAACTGGGCTAACAAAATGTTTATAAATTTTAGTGCAAATAAAATTTGCAATCAAATCAGTTTTCTCTTCAAACAAAATTTCAATTACATCATCATAATTCCAATTACCGGTTTTACCAAAAATTGTTTTTTCACCATCATCAAATCTGTTCGGGTTAAATGAAATTGGACCTCCATTTGTTCTTGAGTTATATCCAGTTAATGCTCTTGCGGTTTCAGTTATATCATCTTGGGTGTAACCATTTCCTTCACCTAGAGTAAATAATTCATACAATTCCCTTGCATAATTTTCATTGGGAGCATTATTTTTATTTTCATACCCATTTAAGTACATAAGCATGGCATCATCCAATCCAATATTTCTTACAAATTCTTTAAAGTTACCCAACGCATTTTTTTGAAGATTGTTATAATATCTAAATGTATATGCCGGATGATTGTACATGTAATACTCAGTTACAAAGTGATTGCTCCAGAATAGAGTTAATCTTTCTCTTAAACCATTGTTTAAGAAGTCTTCAAAAACTATTTTTTGGTGATCGCGGAAAAAAGCACCCCTATTTTTTCCTGAACTTGAAAAGTCTGCATTATTAAAATTGGCCCACCCAGGATCTGGCGAAACAGGCATATTTAGTGCTTGATCAAAGAGTTCATCAATCAAATCATTGGGATTAGAATTCAAATAATTCTTAACCTCTTTAAATTTTACGCTAAAACCAAGTCTCCTAAATACAAATAAAACCTTCGAAATATTCCATGGATTATTCTGGTCTGGCACATAGACATTTAAAGTNCCATTATTACAGTTCACAGCCACAAATCAAATATCGTAAATATCGTTCCATATTGCAAATTTTGTTTAATTTCGGCCAAGATTATGACAAAGAAAATTATAATAACAGTTGGCTCACTTATCCTTTTTGTCTATTTGGTATTTTTTGGTGATTATTTTGATCTTAATTTTACTGAAGATCAATCTGAAACACTGCTTTTTTTATTTAAGGTTTATTTAGGCGCCTCTTTAATATCCTTCATATTAAGTGAGATTTTTAAAAACTACAGTCAGGTTGATAAATTATGGAGTACCATTCCAATTTTTTATGTCTGGTATTTTACATTATCATCCGGTTTTGATACTAGAATGATTTTGATGTCAATAATGGTATCTATATGGGGATTACGATTAACTTATAATTTTGCAAGAAGAGGTGGATATAGTATATATTTTTGGAAAGGTGAGGAAGATTACAGGTGGAAAGAACTTAAAAGAAAAGTACCTTTTTTAAGACCAAAATTAAATTGGGCATTATTTAATTTATTCTTTATATGCCTTTACCAAATGGGTTTAATTTTTCTATTTACCTTACCGATTTTAGCATCGTGGCAAGGCGGAAACGACCTAAATTTTTATGATTACATTATTGCATTTTTTATGCTATTATTTATTGTAATTGAAACAATATCTGATCAACAACAATATAATTTTCAGACTAAAAAGTATAGAAAAATAAAAAATGGTAAAGAACTCAAAGGTGATTATAAAAGAGGATTTGTAAGCTCAGGGCTGTGGTCAATATCCCGTCATCCTAACTTTGCTTGTGAACAATTAATTTGGATTTCATTTTATTTATTTAGTATTTCCGCAACTGGAAAGTTTTTGAATTGGTCCATAATTGGGTGTGCATTGCTAGTTATTCTTTTTTATAACAGTGCGCAGTTTAGTGAGGAAATCAGCAAAGAAAAATACCCAGAATATGCAGATTACCAAAAAAATGTTCCAATGTTTTTTGGAATTTGGAATTCTAACTGGAAAAAATAATTTTAATTTAAATTTTCAACTATAAAATCAACCAAACCTTGGTTTGATTTATCAACAATTCCGATTCCTGGAGCATAAATAACATTTTTAATTTTTAGAGAGTCAGCTCTTTGCTTTAAGACTTTAGCGTGCAAAGGATTATGGTGAAAATCCGCAATATTTTTTGGTTTTCTATTTCCGCCGAAGTTTATAATAAAAATTGGAGGATCATTTGAGTCCATTTTTTCAAAAAAGTCTACTTCAGAAATATAATCCTTATCAAAAGATCTCTTCATCCATTTTTCAGTATCCATTTTTCCCAAATACTTCTCAAAAATTGATTTTAAATAATCTTCATCAACATTAGCCATTTCTTTCCATCTATTTAAATTTAAGGAATGAGCCGCTGCCATTCCAACTATACATGAAACTTTTGTAGATTCTCTGAGAACTGGATCCTTACTTTTTTTATCTGACATATCATCTTGTAAACCAATCCATAGGGATGAAGTTGCTCCAGCAGAAGCTCCCATCAAAGCAACTTTATTTTTTATCAAATTAAATTTTTCATTATTAAATTTCAAATATTGCAGTGCTCTCTTGGCATCGTTTAATGATGACAAAAGAAAATCATCATTGTTTTTGAATCTGTAATCAATTGTAGCAAATGATATATTGTTATCGAGCAACCTTATAACTCTTTTAAAATTATTTTTTGTGTATGCAGCATTCTTACTCCCAGCGCCAAATCCTCCACCATGGATGTAAATAACAAACGGAGTTTTTGATTCTGCATCAGCTATCCATAAATCAAGATTATTTTTTTTATCTGGGCCGTAACTAATATTTTTAAAAACAGTGTAACTATCAGCCTTAATTATTGAATCAATATTAACTATATTTTTTTGCGAAAAAATAAATAAACAACTGAATGTAGTAGCGATGGAAAAAAGTATTCTCATAATATTTAAAGTTAATTAGATAATGTTAAAAAGTAAATGATAGTTGGGAAAAAAATTAGTATCGAAAAAAAATCAAAATAATATGAGGATTTTTCTCTAGAATGCCAATATGCTAAAATGAATAAAGGAACCTGAAAAAAAAGTCTTACAAATGATCCCTCTTTTGTAATATTTAGAATTTCCTGAGCTTCATACGACTGAAAGAGATAAATGTTTGCAGGAAAAACAAAAATTAATAATAAACAAAGTCCTGTAGCTCCATAGTATCTTGTCTTTTTAAATATAATCATTGAGCCAAATAAAACTTCAAAGAATCCTGATAAGAAAACAAAAAAAGTTGAATAAGGAATATAGGGTGGCATTATAACTGTAAAAAAATCAGGGTTAACAAAATGAGCAATACCTACATTTATATAGAATAGACTCAACGTATATATAGAAATAAGTTTAAATTTTTTCAAATTAATATTTTAAAAGTACTAAATTAAAAAAGCTCTAAATTCTTATATTTAAAAAAGATGAAAATAAACTATATAATTCCTTTTTTTATATTATTTAGTTTTATTTATATTAATTCATTTTCCCAAGGTCGAATTGTTATTGAGGGGTCTGTAGTTGACGAATATGAAATGGAGGTTCCATATGCTGCTGTAGGAATCATAAAAAAAAATATAGGTGTTACATCAACTGAAGATGGAACATTTTCATTTTTTGTTTCAAACAATGAACTTGATGATATTCTTGAAATTTCATCTATTGGATTTGAAACATTTCAAATTAAAATTAAAGATTTTATATATGGCGATAAAAGAATAGTTCTGAAAGAAAAAGTGTCTGCATTAGAGGGTGTTGTTGTATCTGCACCTATCAACAATGTTAAACTAGCATTTAAACTAATGAAGGAAAACTTCATAAATAATACTCATCAATTAGACATATTATATAGACGATGGGATGTAGAAGAAAACATATGTAGATATTTTATTGAACATTATTTAACTGTCTTAGAAAAAGGTCCACCATCAATGCTACGCCGCTTTTCACTTAAAGAGTCTAGAAATTCTGCAGATTATAGATATGTTAAAAATAATGCAAAAACACATCCAATTGAAAATACAGTTTGGATGAATCCTCTAAGAAATGGGGCTTCAATAAGGTCGATGAAATGGAAAAAAATAGATGTTAGTAGTTATGACAATGAGGATATCATTATTTATGAGGGAATAAGTGATGATGAGACAATAAAGTTGTTCATAGGATTTGAGACTAATAAAATATATAGAGCTGAAAGATCTTGGAAACCACCTGTTGGTAGATCACAAAGTGGTATATGGATTTATAAAAAAAATTCCATTGGAAAATTATATTTATCATATCATCAAAGGGAATGGATTGGAGCAAGAAGACTTCCTCAAAATGTCAAAAACATCTTGCTAAGTAATGGTAAAGAAGTACGTGAATTTGTACCAGTAGAATTCCGTCATGAACTTTTTGTTGTGGGACTTAAAGAAAATAAAAAGGATTTTGATAAGTTCGATGAAACATTAGATAGAAAAGATATGTCTCTTTATAAAATTCCCTATAACGACTTTTTCTGGAAAAATTTTAGCTTGCCTCCCGAAACTAGTTATTTTAAAAAAAATAGAGATGAACTAGAATCAATTTACAATGTTTCTTTGGAAACTCAGTTCAAGTACTCCAACTAAAAAACCTCGATTACTATTTACTGCCTAAAGCAGCTTTTTGCTTCACCGAGGTTATTATTTTGTGGGCGCTGAGGGATTCGAACCCCCGACCCCTTGGGTGTAAACCAAGTGCTCTGAACCAACTGAGCTAAGCGCCCTTTGCGCGGTCTGCAAATATATGAATCTTAATTGTTTATATCATTAATTTGTGAAAAAAGGTAATTAGAGCCAGTAACCATAATTGTATCTACTTTATTTGAATCTGAAATTGCTTTTTTATATGCGTTTTCAACTGTTTTGAAAGTCTGATATTTTAAACCTAATTCTTCTACATAATCTTTTAAAACATCAACACTCATCGCTCTATTAACATTAGGTGAACACAAATAATAATGATAATTTTTTGGAAATAAATCGAGACAATTTAGTTGATCAATCTTATCTAAAGTTCCAAATACAACTCTTACAGGTTTTTTTATTTTACTTAATTGCTCGAAAATCAATTTAATGGAATTGAAGTTGTGGGCAACATCAAAAATAATTGTCGGTGAAGAACCTATAATTTGCCATCTTCCTATCAAATTAGTGTTTTTAACAACATTATTGATTCCTTTGTCCAATTTAGTTTTATCAACCACAAATGAATTCATTTTTTCAATTGTTTTTATAGCAGTATTAATATTACGATATTGATAGAAGCCTTGTAAATCACTTTTATAAAAATTTACACTTTGATCAGCGTAATGTATTTTTGAATTTTTTTCTAGTGCATGGCTTTCAAAAACTTTATTCAAATTTTCATCATATTCTCCAATAACTGTATCAGCACTTGACTTAATGATTCCAGCCTTTTCATTAGCTATTTGAATTAAAGTATTTCCAAGAAATTTTTTATGGTCTAACCCAATATTAGTAATTACAGAAATGATTGGATTAATAATATTTGTTGCATCTAATCTTCCACCAAGACCAACTTCAATAATAACATATTCAGGTTTTATTTTTTTAAAGTAACAAAGTGCAATTGCAAAACTTGTTTCAAAAAATGATAAATTATTTTTTGTTATATAATTCTTATTATCCTTAATAAATTCAAGAATAAAGTCTTTATCAATATNGTTCGAGTTAATTTTTATTCTCTCCCTAAAGTCATAAATGTGAGGGGATGAAAAAAGCCCTACTTTAAATCCGTGTTCTTGTAAAATTGATGATATTATATGACATGTTGATCCTTTACCATTGGTACCACCAACATGAATTAAACTGAGATCATTTTGAGGATTTCCTAACTGCTCTAAAAATTTAGCTATGTTAACAAGCTTTAGTTCATAGCCATCATAATTTGAGTCGAATGATATTGGAATGTTCTCAAGCCAATCAATAGCTTCAGTGTAATTCATTAAATAAGAACAAAATCTCTAAGAAGAATAAATGTCATGAATCCTGCGATATATCCAATAAATGCTAGAAAAGCTATCTTTTTAAGATACCACATAAAATCAATTTTTTCCATACCCATGGCAACTACACCTGCAGCTGATCCAATAATTATCATACTTCCACCGGTACCAGCAGCATAAGCAATTCCATGCCATAATGGATCATCAATAGCTTCTCCAAACATTCCCATTGAAGCAGCAACAAGTGGAACATTATCAATNGCAGCAGAGAGAAAACCTAATACGAAGACAACAATATCTAATCCTCCAAATATTACCCAATCAACATTTTCAAAGGTTGCTACCATCCACTGTCCAACTCCAAAAACAATTCCTAATGCTTCAAGTGCACCTACAGCCATTAAAATACCAAGGAAAAATAAAATACTTGGCATTTCAATTTTTGTTAATGCGTAATGAATTGGACTGTGTTGAGAATGACCTGAATCAAACTTCATCGATGATAAAGAATTGTTTAAAAATTCAGCAATTGTAGCAACAACTGCCAGAGAAAGCATCATACCCACATAAGGTGGTAATCCAGTAAAGATTTTAAATGCTGGAACAAAAACAATAGAAATTAAACCTATTTTCAAAATAAGAGACCCGTAAGGGTTTTCTTTCTCTGTATTTTTAGGTGGATCGATTTCACCTTGAAAGACTTTATATTTCGATGCAACATAGGTTGGAATAATCATACAAACCAATGATGGAATAATTAAGAATTTGATTAATGCTACAATTGAAACTTTTTCTCCAATCCATAGCATAGTTGTAGTGATATCTCCGATTGGAGACCATGCGCCACCAGCATTGGCAGCAACGATAATCATACCTGCATACCAAAGCTTAAGTGTTCTGTCTTTTACGAGTTTTTGAAGAATTGTCACAAGAACAATGGTCGCGGTTAAATTATCTATTATAGCAGATAATATGAAAGCTAGAAAACATATAATCCAAAGAATTTTAACTTTACTTTTGGTTTTAATCAACTTCTTAATAGTCTTAAAACCATTAAAAAAGTCAATTGTCTCAACGATGGTCATGGCTCCGATCAAGAAAATTAAAATTTCAGCTGTATGACCTAAAAAATAATTCATTACTGACTTTAATTTGTATGGCATCAACTCTTTATTTTTCGTATCAATCTCGAAAACAGTCATGTCAAAATATGAGATAATAGCCCAAATTACAGCCATCATAATTAAGGCTGGTATCAATTTATCAACTTTTAAAGAGTGTTCAAATGCAATACCTAAGTAGCCAAGAACAAAAACGATTATAATTATTGTTTCTAACATTTTTAATTTTCAAATTCTCAATTATCGCGCCAAATTATGTAAAAAAATTAAAAAACCTAAAGAAATAATGAAAACTTAATATTAATAAGTTTTAAAATTGAAATAAAGAGTAATCGGTATGAATTTTGGTGTTGGTTTGTGTAATTTGGTGGATTCCACCAAACATTTAGATGAAAGAACAAGGTTTATATAGTCCCCTATTTGAACATGAAAACTGTGGCGCCGGTTTTATTTGTAGCCTGAAAGGAATCAAAACGAATGATATAATTCACAGAGCACTTAATATTTTAACATGCTTAGAGCACAGAGGTGCTGTTAGTTCAGATGGGAGAACAGGAGATGGAGCAGGTATTTTAATTGAAATTCCACATGAGTTTTTCTCCAACCAATGTGATTTTGATCTACCTGATCCTAATGAATATGCTGTAGGGATGGTTTTCTTACCTCAAAAAATAAATCAATCTAATCATTGCATAAAGACTTTTGAAGCTGAAATTTCTAAACAAAATTTAAATATTATCGGCTGGCGAGATGTTCCTGTAAATGCAAAAGTCGTTGGCTCTATAGCTGCACAATCGCAACCAAGAATTAAACAAGTTTTCATTGGTAAAAGCTCACCAGATCAAAGTGAAGAAGAATTTAACCTAAAACTATACTTAGCCCGTAAAATTTCCGAAAATACTATTTATAGCTCGCCTTTTTCTCAAAAAAATTTCTTTTACTTTTCAAGCCTTCATACGCGAACAATTATTTACAAGGGACTTCTAATCCCTGAAGATATCGAAAGATTTTATATTGATCTATCAAATCCGAAGCTGGTCACNAGTTTAGCACTGGTACACCAAAGATTTTCAACTAATACATTTCCTACTTGGGATTTAGCTCAACCTTTTAGATACATGTGTCATAATGGTGAAATTAATACACTTAAAGGTAATGTAAGTAGAATGATTTCACGACAGGAATTAATAAATTCAAAGCTTATAGATGAAAAGTTTTTAAATAAAATTTTTCCTATAATCATCCCTGGAAAATCGGACTCAGCATCGATGGATATGGTACTTGAATTATTATTAATGACAGGTAGATCTCTTCCAGAAATAATGATGATTTTAGTGCCTGAAGCCTGGGAAAAACATAAATCAATGGACGACACCAAGAAAGCCTTTTATGAATTCAATGGATGTTTAATGGAACCGTGGGATGGACCCGCGTCAATTCCATTTACAGATGGAAAATACATTGGAGCATTACTTGATCGTAATGGTTTAAGGCCATCAAGATATACAGTTACTAAGGATGGATATGTTGTAATGTCATCTGAAACTGGCGTAATTGAAATAAAACCTGAAAACATTAAAAAGCATGGAAGATTAGAGCCTGGAAAAATGTTTTTAGTTGATATGAAAGAAGGCAGGATAGTTGAAGATGATGAGATTAAAAAAATTATTGTTAATAAACATCCTTACCGAAAATGGTTAGATGAAAATATACTTCCTCTGAGTAAGATTCCATATACTGGAAATAGAACACCAAAAGAAAAAATAGATTTTGAAACCAGGCTCAAAATTTTTGGCTACACGAAAGAAGATTTCAATACAATTATTATTCCTATGTGCAAAAAGGGAAAGGAATCGATAGGATCAATGGGTTCTGACACTCCTCTTGCTGTACTATCAAAGAGACCGCAATTATTGTATAATTATTTCAAACAATTATTTGCACAAGTTACTAACCCTCCTTTGGACGGAATTAGAGAAGAAATTGTTACTGATACAAGCTTATCCATTGGTAGTGACTTTAATATTTTTGATATAGGTGCAAAGCATGCTAAAAAACTAAAAATCCAAAATCCAATAATTTCCAACGAAGACTTAGATAAAATTAAATATATCAAACACAAAGATTTTAAAGCAGCATCTGTTAACGCCTTGTATAAATTATCTAAAGGACACAATGGCCTGGAAGAAGCATTAGAAAAATTAGTTGATGAAGTTGAGAAGAAAGTTGATAATAATCATAATATTATTATTATTAGTGATAGAAATGTAAACAAAAAACTTGCTCCAATTCCAATATTATTAGCTTGTTCTTGTATTCATCATTACATGATAAAAAGAAAAAAAAGGTCTAAATTTGGGATTGTTATTGAATCAGCTGAACCGAGAGAACCACACCATTTTTCTATGCTGTTTGGTTACGGAGCTAGTGCAATTAATCCCTACCTAGTTAATGAAATTATCACTTATCATCATAATTTAGGACTAATTCAAGATCAAAATTTAAATCAAGCTATTTCAAATTACAACAATGCTACTGCTAAAGGTATTTTAAAAGTGATGAATAAGATTGGTATATCCACTCTTCACTCATATCGTGGTGCACAAATTTTTGAAGCGTTGGGTCTCAGAAAAAAGTTTGTTGATAAATACTTCAACAACACACCATCTAGAATTGAAGGTATAGGTTTATACGTCATTGAAAAAGAAATTTCATCAAGAATAAATAAAGCTTTCGAATTTGAAAATGATATATCAGATATTGAAATTGGAGGAGAATACAAATGGAGAAGAAATGGTGAAGCACATATGCTAAATCCATTGACTATATCAAAACTCCAGCAATCAGTTAGACAAGAAAGTTATGAAACATACAAGATATATTCTGAAAACATAAATAAACAAAATCAACAATTTATGACAATCAGAGGATTATTCAAGTTCTCAGAATTTGACCCAATTCCAATTGAAGAAGTTGAACCTTGGACAGAAATTGTTAAGAGATTCAAAACAGGAGCAATGTCTTATGGCTCTTTGAGCAAAGAAGCTCATGAGAATTTAGCTATNGCAATGAACAGAATTGGTGGAAAAAGTAATTCAGGTGAAGGNGGTGAAGATCCTGCAAGATTTAAGGTTAGTAGCAATGGTGACTCAAAAAATAGCTCAATAAAACAAGTTGCATCCGGAAGATTTGGAGTTAGCTCACATTACCTAAGTAATGCCAATGAAATTCAAATTAAAATGGCTCAAGGAGCTAAGCCAGGTGAAGGTGGTCAATTACCAGGTCCTAAAGTTGATCCAATGATTGCTAAAGTCAGAAACTCGACACCATATGTGGGTTTAATATCACCACCTCCGCATCATGATATCTACTCGATTGAAGATCTTGCGCAATTAATTTATGATTTAAAAAATGCAAATAGAAATGCAAGAATTAACGTAAAACTTGTTTCAGAAGTTGGTGTTGGAACCATAGCTGCTGGAGTTGCCAAAGCCAAAGCTGATGTAATTTTAATTTCTGGATTTGACGGTGGAACGGGTGCCTCACCACTCACATCATTGAAACATGCAGGTCTCCCCTGGGAATTAGGCATATCTGAAGCTCAACAAACATTGGTCTTAAATGATTTAAGAAGTCGAGTGGTAATTGAATGTGATGGACAACTCAAAACTGGGAGAGATGTTGCAGTAGCATGCTTGCTTGGTGCAGAAGAGTTTGGTTTTTCAACTGCACCCCTAGTAGCCTCAGGATGTATTATGATGAGAGCCTGCCATTTGAATACATGTCCTGTTGGTATTGCGACCCAAGATCCAGAATTAAGAAAAAACTTTAAAGGGAAACCAGAACATGTTATCAATTACATGTACTTTGTTGCACAAGAGCTAAGAGAAATTATGGCGAATCTTGGCTTCAGAACCATCGATGAGATGGTTGGAAAAAGTGAAAAGTTAGATACAAAAGATGCTTTAAATTATTATAAAATTAAGGGAATTGATCTTTCAAAAATTTTATATAAACCCAATGTTGATGAAAACACTCCCCTAAGAAATACTAAAAAACAAAATCATAATTTAAAAAATGTAATTGATTTTAAAATTTTAAAAGATGCAGAGATGGCAATTTCAAAGAAAATAAAAATGTCATTAGATTTAAAGATTAATAATACAGATAGAACCGTTGGAGCAATAATAAGTAATGAAATTTCAAAAAAATATGGGGCTAAGGCTCTACCAAAAAATACATTAAGTCTTAATTTTGAGGGGTCTGCTGGTCAAAGTTTTGGAGCATTTTCTGTTAAGGGTTTGAAAATGGTAATTGATGGCAATACTAATGATTATTTTGGAAAAGGACTTTCTGGAGCTACAATAGTAGTGAGAAAGCCAAAAAATGCAACATTTAAATCAAATAAAAATGTAATAACTGGAAATGTAGCATTATATGGTGCTACATCTGGTGAGGCATATATTAATGGAATAGCTGGGGAGAGGTTTTGTGTAAGGAATTCTGGTGCAACAGCTGTTGTGGAGGGAATTGGTGATCATGGTTGCGAATATATGACTGGTGGTATAGCTTTGATTCTTGGTAAAATTGGTAGAAATTTCGCTGCTGGAATGAGTGGTGGAATTGCATATATTTATAAAGATTCTGAATTATATGATTCGAGAAATTTTAATATGGAAAGCATTGAACTAGAAAAACCAGATACTCAAGATTTAGATATTATTAGCGAATTAATACAAAATCATTTTACGTTTACATCCAGTGAAATAGCAAAAAAAATAATCAACAACTGGAAAAATGAAAGCAAACTGTTTGTTAAAGTTATGCCTACTGAGTATAAGCTTGCATTAGAAAAATTAGCTCAAGAAAAGATTAATCAAATAATAAGTTAGATTTTGGGGAAATTTAAAGGGTTTATTGAAATTGAAAGAAAAAACGAGGAGAACATACCCGTTTACAAGAGATTAAAAAACTTCAAAGAATTTACAATTAAACCTGATGATAAAGAATTAGAAAAACAAGGTTCAAGATGTATGGATTGTGGTGTCCCTTTTTGTCACAGTGGATGTCCATTAGGAAATATGATTCCAGATTTTAATGATGCTGTACATAGAAAAAGTTGGAAAGAAGCATTAAAGATTCTTCATTCTACAAACAATTTTCCTGAGTTTACAGGTAGATTATGCCCAGCTCCATGCGAAGCTGCATGTGTACTTGGTCTTATAAGTCCTCCAGTTTCTATTGAAATGATAGAAAAGTATATTGTAGAAAGAGGTTTTAGTGAAGGTTGGATACAGCCTAATATCCCAAAATCCAGGACTGGAAAAAAAATAGCTGTTATAGGCTCAGGTCCAGCAGGTCTTGCTGCTGCGCANCAATTAAACTCTGCGGGACACTCTGTAGTTGTATATGAGCGTGATGATAAAGTTGGCGGTTTACTAAGGTATGGAATTCCAGATTTCAAATTAGAAAAAAATGTCATAGATAGAAGGATTAATCTGATGATTTTGGAAGGTATTGAATTTATTACGTCAACTGAAATAGGAAAAGACATATCAATTATTGATTTATATAAAAAAAACGATATCGTTTTATTATGTGGAGGAGCTACTATTAAAAGATCTCTTCCCATCCCTGGATCAGAGTCAGAGAATATCATTCAAGCTATGCATTTTTTAAAGCATCAAAATGAAGCCATTGAAAAAAATATTCCAGTTAATACTGAGCTCAGTGCAAAGGGTAAAAATGTGATTGTAATTGGCGGTGGGGATACAGGATCTGATTGTATTGGCACATCTAATAGACAAGGTGCTAAGTCCGTAGTAAATTTTGAAATTATGCCAAAACCGCCGAAAGAAAGGTCATCTGAAAATCCATGGCCATATTGGCCATTTACATTGAAGAGCAGTTCTTCACATGAGGAAGGAAGTGATAGAAAATGGTCTATTTTAACAAAAGAATTTATAACTAACAACAATGGTGAATTGACTGGTCTTAAGACAGTTGAAGTTAAATGGGAAAAAACAGAAGATTTAAAACCAAAGCTAGTTGAAATTGCTAATTCTGAAAAAATATGGCCATGTGAACTTGTATTGCTGGCATTAGGTTTTACAGGACCTGAAAAAAATATTTTTGAAGATCTAAATTTGAAGTTAGATTCTTCAAATAAACCTATAACTAATAATTACATGACCTCTGATAAAAAGGTTTTTGCTGCAGGTGATTTAAGAAGAGGGCAATCCTTGATTGTTTGGGCAATTTCTGAGGGAAGGGAAGCTGCATATAGAATTGATGAACTATTAATGGGGCACTCAAAATTACCCTCGAAAACTAAAGGAGATCTTCCATTAGTTAAATAAATTCCATCTTAATCCAAATCTTATACTGCTATCTCTGTAGGGGGATGTTGGACTTGACATAAAATTTCCAGATGAAATAGAGGAATTAAAATGCTCAGCTTTCAAAAAAATTCTAGTTTGTCTGATCTTAGCATTGATAAAAAAATCTAAAAGCGGATATCCTCCAATTTTTTTTAAGGATTGAATATGAAAGGTTGAAAGTAGAGGATTGTATTCATTAGCATAAAATTTTGAAAATATTTTTAAACTTATTCCTGTTTGTATGTCCATTACATTATTGAAAATTTTTTCAGAAATGTATAACGTATTCCTAGTCAAAATTTTTGGTAAATTTATTATAGATTCGTCTTGATCAACATTTTGTAATAAAATTGTATTGTCTAATGAGAACTTACCAAATTTAATCTCATTACTGTATCTAAATTTGATGATATTTATTTGGTTATTGTATTGATTTGCAATAGGAGTTAGTTTATTCTCTACATCGGAGTTAACTGTTAGATAAAATTGATTAGTAACATTTAAAAGGCTAAATGATACGCTTCCAATACTCTTTTTGTTAAGTTTAATATTAAGAGATTTATTTTCTATTAATTTATTTTTTCTTTCAAAATTTATATTTGAATAATCACTATTGTAAATGTCATAAATTAGGCCAGGATGCGACTGTCTTAAGTTTAAATTAATTAAATAATTAAATTTTGTTTTGTCATTGGATTTTAAAATGAAATTTATTTCATTTCCTATTCTATCACCTTTAATTTTTTGGGTTATATCAAAATTAATATTAATGTTTCCTATTTTTTTAAANACAGAGCCTGAAAAAAGACTTGAGTTTTCACTTGCTATTTTTTCATCTGACTGATTTATTTCAAAAAAATTGTAATTATAATTTATATATCCCAGAGTTAATTCATCAAAAAAACTTGATTTTGTTTTTAACTCAATGACATTTTTAAGTGATCTAAATTTATAATGATCATTGACTTCACTTAGTCCTGATATCAACGATCCATACAGGTAACTTGCTTGCTCTTGCTCATATTTATTATTGGTTGTTTCATAATCAAGATTATATATGATAGATATATAATTTTTATTTTTATTCAATAGAGTATAATTATTTTTAAAATAAAAATTTCTAGTTTGGTAAGTATTTACAGCATCTTCAAAATTGACATTTAACTTAGATCTTTCTTTAAATTCTGGATCACCGGATTCAAAATCAATTAATGAGGTATCATTTAATCCACCATTTTCATGTTTTTCTAGTTTTTGACTTGAAAAAAATATTTTTGAGTCAAGGTTGTTTTTGATGAAAGAAAAACCGAATCTAAAGTGTTTAGATCCTGATAAACTATTTTGATATTTACCCAAGCTTCTTAGAGCTTTAAATGCCAATAAAAAGTTTGTGTATTTATTGATATTTGTTGTAAATAATGCATCTGTTAATTGTCCTTGAGAATAGACAGTTTTAAAGAAAAGCTCAGTTAATGGATATGCAACATCATAGAATTTATAATCCTCTTGACCTATTAAAAGCATTTTGTTAGCACTAAAACCTATTTTTGGCAAAAAATTATTATTTGGACTGTAGGAAAGTTTATTGTAGACTTGACCAATATTATTGAATTTCAAAAATTCAAAATTATCTTTCTTGCGATAATTGAATTGATAATATTTATTGATGTTAAGTGATGTGTCTAATAGAATGGTATCATTTTCAATTCCAAAAAATTTTAATTTATTTACATCAAATTGAAAATTTTCAATTGACATACTATCTTTTACTTTGTTGAAAAAACCTAATGCATTTGAAGAATTATCTTGATTATTTTCTTGAGATAGACCAATAGTGCTAAAAATTACACAAAACAATAAAATTAAATATCTCATTCTTTGCAATAAAGTTATTGATTTAAAACAATTATTACATTAAATTGAAGGCTTATGTTAAAAGCATTTAATGATGACCTTTTTGTTTGTGGTGTTGATGAAGTAGGTAGAGGATCCCTAGCCGGTCCTGTAACTGCAGCTGCAGTTATTCTCCCAAAAAATTATAAGAATAAGCTTATTAAGGATTCAAAAAAACTTAATACGCATAATAGGATGAAATTGTATGATGAAATCACCTCAATTGCAATTGACTATTCAATTATTGATATACCTAATGATATAATAGACTCAATAAATGTACTTGAATCAACATTTTTAGCTATGAATAAAGCTATATCAAAAATTATTAGAAAAGCTGATTACATAATAATCGATGGTAATCAATTTAAAACAAAAAGTAAATTTAAATATGAATGTGTTATAAGAGGAGATAGCATATACCAAAGTATTGCTGCAGCATCAATATTAGCAAAAGTTCACAGAGATAAATTGATGGTAAAATATAATAAAGAGTATCCATATTATGATTGGGTTAATAACAAAGGATATGGAACAATTAAACACAAGAATGCAATTAAAAAGTTTGGAATTTCAATATATCATAGAAAAAGTTTCAATCTACTAAACAAACAACTTAAAATTAAAATTTGATTTTTTAATTTTGTAATAAGGTTTTGAAAAAGTATTTGCTTTTATTTTTTATAATTTTTTCCTGNAATGAGACAGAAAACACAATTAGCATTATTGATAAAATACCTGATAATCCATTAGTTGTATTAAACATAAATGACTTTAAAGAAATAAATTATAACCAGCTTAATCTTCTTGAAAAATCACTTAATCTAAAATTTGAAAACATTGATTTACTTGAACCGCAAGGAGAACTAATTTATAGTTTTCACAAAACAGGAAAAAATAATTTAAATAGCGTAGTAATTCAACAAGATTTTGATTACGAGATTGAAGATAGTCTTGTTCGTGATACTATATCTTACAATAGTCAAAACATTTATTTGTTTAAAGATGATTTTTATTTATCAAAAATTGATAATTACTTATATTTTTCTAAAGAAAAACTTTTGATTGAGAACATCATTAGAGAAGCGACTTTCTCAAAAAATATTGAGTATCTAAATTTTAAAAAAACACGTAGCTCAAAAACCAAAAATATTTCAATAAATATATCTGAAAAATATGGAGAATTAAATTTCAATTCAAAAAAGGAAGATATTTCAAAATATTCCAAGTGGATTCAATATGAACTAGATACAAAGAATGATAACATTAATATACTAGGAGTATTTCAAAAAGAGGATAATAAACCAGTAAATATATTGTTGGATATAAAAAAATCTAAATCAAATATCCTTAAACTAGTTCCAAATAATTTTTCTGAATTCAGAAGGCTTTCTTTTCAATCCGAAACAGTAGAAAATAATTTTAATAATGAGCAAACAAAATTGAGCGCAAATGAAAAGAAACTCAATAGTTTTTTTAAAAGTGTTAATGAGTTAGGGCTAATAACTGTAAATAATGAAAGTTTATTAATATTAAATTTTGAAGAAGCTAGTTTGAATGAGTCATTTAATGATAAAAAATTAATTAGTAAATATAGAGGTCAATCTATTTTTGATGCAAGTGATATAAAATTATCCTCTTTTGATATTATGGAATTTAATCTTATATCAAATTATAATTTTTTCACTGTCATAAATGAATCTGTAATTTTTGCAAATGATATTTCTGTTATTCAGAANATGTTGCTCAACTATAATAACAAATCACTTATAATTAATAATCCAAGCTTTTTAAACTTTTTAAAATCAATTCCAGAAAAAACAACATATTTTGAAATACTTAATCTAGGAGATTCTAATGAAACTATTGATTATCCATATTGGTTTACAAATTATGAGTTGTATGGGGAAAATAATTTTAAATCTATTTTTACAACCACAAAATTTGAAACTAAAACCAAAAAAAAATTAAACCTAATTTTCTCAAAAAAAATCGATAATAAAATAATTGTTAATCCAAAATTTATTTACAACTACAAACTAAGAAATAAAAATATCATTCTACAGGATAGTGATTATAATTTGATTGTTTTGGATATGAATGGAAAAGAGACATTGAGAAAGAAATTAAATTCTAAAATAATAAGTGATATTTTTCAGGTTGATTTATATAAGAATAATCGATTACAATATTCATTTTTAACTGAAGATGAGTTTCTAATTTTAGATATTAATGGCAAAGTGGTAAAAAAAATAAATCATAAAAAATCTTCATCTGATAAGTTTTTGTCAGTTTTTGATTATGATAATAACAGAAATTACAGATTTGTAATTCAAGANGGTAAATCATTAAAAATGTTAGATTCTAAACTTAATACAGTTAAAGGATTTAAGCGAAATAAATTAAATTCAGATATAAAATTTCCAATAAAACATCTAAGAATATTAAACAAAGATTATTTATTGCTGGTTACTAAAAATAATAAGCCTTTAATATTAGATCGAAGAGGAAATATTCGTATTAAATTACCAGAAAATTTTACAACTAGTACAAATCATTTTTATGAAAATGATGGAGGAATTATTACAATAAATGATTTGAATCAACTTGTAAGAATTGAACTAAATGGAAAGATTTCTTCAAAACAACTACCTGACCAAAAGAACATNATTCATTCAAATAAAAATAATTTAATAGTTCTTTCTAATGGAAATATTACAATAAATAATACTGATTATAAAATTCCCTTTGGAGACTTTGATGATTTAAATATTAAAGGCTCAAAAAATAATACTTATTTTCACTTTAGAGATGTTAATGAAAAAAAATCCTACTTATACAATAGTAATGGAATGGTTTCAGGCTTTCCAATTTATTCAACATCAACTTTTGACTTTAGTTTTGATAAAAAACAAGATTTGATAACATTCAAAGGAGACGATGATGAACTTTTACTTTACAGCCTTAACTAAATTTTTTTAAAAAATTTTCTGTCAAGACTTTACGAACTAAATCAAGTTTGATAGTTTTATTTAGTTCATTAGAAATAGACGTAACNCCTTTTNCACTTATTCCACATGGAANAATACCATTGAAGTAAGATAAATTTGTATTTACATTTAATGCTAGTCCATGCATTGTAACCCATCTACTTACTTTAATTCCCATAGCACATATTTTCCTCTCTTCAGGCGTGCCAACATCTAACCAAACACCTGTTTCTTTTGAATTTCCGGATGCGGAAATATTAAAATAATCCAAAGTATTTATAACAACATCTTCTAAATCTCTCAAATATTTATGAATATCTCTATAAAAATTCTCTAAGTCTAAAATAGGGTAACAAACTAATTGACCTGGTCCATGGTAAGTAATATCCCCTCCCCTGTTAGTTTTGTGATATTTTATACCCATTTCGACAAGTCTTTTTTTATCAAATATTAGATTATTTTCATTACCACTATTTCCAAGAGTATATACATGATCATGTTCTACGAATAAAAGAAAATTAGGGGTTATTGAATTAAGATTGTTTTTTCTATTATTTAATTTGGTTTCAATAATTTGATTTTGAAAATCTTTTTGAATATGGAATGTTTTTTCAAAGTCAAGTAAACCCAAATTTTTAACTATAATTTTTTTATGCTTATTCAACAAACTTAGATTTTATGCAAAATTAAAAAACATAAGCATTAAATAACTCTTATATTCTTATATTTGATAAATGTCAAATCTTTCTGAGCAAGAATTAATTAGACGAGAAAAGCTAAATAAAATCAGAGAGCTTGGAATCAATCCTTATCCTGCTGAATTATTCCAGGTTAATACAAACTCATCTAATATTAAATTAAATTTTATTGAAGGTGAGAAAGTGATTGTAGCTGGAAGATTAATGTCTAGAAGAATTCAAGGTAATGCGAGTTTTGCAGAGCTTCAAGATAATAGTGGAAGAATTCAAGTATATTTTAACAGAGATGAAATTTGTGTTGGAGATGATAAAACAAAATATAATGAACTCTATAAAAAACTATTAGATATAGGTGACATAATTGGGATTGAAGGTGAATTATTTAAAACTAAAGTTGGAGAAATGACAATTTTGGTTAAAGATTTTAAATTGTTGTCTAAATCCTTAAAACCCCTACCCCTTCCAAAAACTGATAGCGATGGTAATACATATGATGAATTTAGCTCACCTGAGCTAAGGTATAGGCAGCGATATGTAGATCTAATTGTTAATAGCCATGTTAAAGAAACATTTTTAAAAAGGTCTAAAATTATTTCATCAATTAGATCCTCACTTGAGAATGAAGGTTTTGTTGAAGTTGAAACACCAATTTTACAACCAATACCTGGTGGTGCTGCAGCTAAACCATTTATAACTCATCATAATTCACTGAACATTCCCCTATACATGAGAATTGCAAATGAATTGTATTTAAAAAGACTAATTGTAGGAGGATTTGATGGTGTATTTGAATTTGCTAAAGATTTTAGAAACGAAGGAATGGATAGATCACATAATCCAGAGTTTACAAACTTAGAGTTTTATGTAGCCTATAAAGACTACAACTGGATGATGAGTTTTACAGAAAAATTACTTGAAAAAGTTACAATTGATACTCTTGGATCCTCAACTGTTAAATTTGAAAATAAAGAGATTAATTTCAAAGGACCATATGAAAAAATTGGGATTCTTGATGCAATAAAAAATGAAACAGGAATTGACGCTTTGAGCCTTAATGAGAGAGAATTAGCTGAAGCCGCAAAAAAAATTGGAGTTGAAATTGATGAAACAATGGGCAAGGGTAAAATAATTGATGAAATTTTTGGTGAAAAATGTGAGTCAAATTTCATTCAGCCTACTTTTATAATTGATTATCCTAAAGAGATGAGTCCTTTAACAAAGGAACACAGAGAAAATCCACAACTAACTGAAAGATTTGAATTATTGATTAATGGAAGTGAAATAGCTAATGCATACTCAGAACTTAATGATCCTATTGATCAGCTTGAAAGATTTGAAGATCAATTAAAACTATCTGAAAAAGGTGATGAAGAAGCAATGTTTATCGATCACGATTTTGTAAGATCTCTGGAATATGGAATGCCGCCAACATCAGGTATAGGCATTGGTATAGATAGATTGGTTATGTTGCTAACTAATCATCGTTCAATACAAGAAGTTATTTTCTTCCCCCAAATGAAGCCTGAAAATAATGCATTAACTGATTTAAGTATTGATGAAAAATCCATCTACGATCAAGTAAAAAATCTTGAAAAAGTTGAACTGAACTTTGTAAAGGATAGCTCTGGTCTTAGCAACAAAAAATGGGATAAAAGCATTAAAAATCTTACTAAAAAAAATTTAGTTAAAGTTTCAAAAACAAATGAGGGACTATTTATTGAAATAGTTTGATCATTTTTTGTAATTTAATTGAATAACTAACTCTTTAACATAATTATGAAAACATATTACCGTACAAAATATCTATTTGTTTTTTTTACATTAATTCTTTTTAGCTCTTCATTATTTTCACAAAAAAAACCTGAGAAGTCTGACAAGGATAAAAAAGAGAAAACATACTCAGATATCATAACAGAAAAAGCTGTAACCGATCCAGGTTTGTTTGATGTACATAAGGTAGATGAAAAATACTACTATGAAATCAACGATAGTTTACTTGATAGGGACATGTTAATGGTAACTAGAATTGCAAAAATGGCTAAAGAAATTCCATTGGGTGCACACAAGTTAAGTGAACAAGTTTTAAGTTGGCAAAAATTTGATAACAACCTACTACTTAAAGAACTTTCATTTTCAAACTATGCATCGGATTCTCTTCCGATTAAAGAGGCAGTTTCAAACTCTAATTTCGAGCCAATTATTGCCAGCTTTAAAATTGAAGTTGAGAATAAGGATAAAAATTCTTATGTAATTGATGTTACGAGCTTATATAAAAATGATGTAAAATCATTTGGTTATCCGCAATCTAGCAGAAAAAGAAATAACATAACAAGTTTAGACACCAAATTATCTTTTATAGAATCAATCAGAAGTTTTCCACTAAATATCGAGGCAAAACACATTAAAACTTATAAGTCTTCAAATGCAAAGAATGGTCAAATTTCAATGTTATTAAATAACTCAATGATATTGCTTCCAAAGGAACCAATGAAAAGAAGATATTTTGATGAAAGAGTTGGCTGGTTTACAACAAGTCAAACAGACTATGGAATTGATAATCAAGAAGCAGAAACTGTAACATACCTTGATAGATGGAGACTAGAGGTAAAAGATGAGGATATTGAAAAGTTTAAAAATGGTGAGTTAGTTGAGCCAAAAAAACCAATTGTTTATTACATTGATAGAGCGACACCAATGAAATGGAGAAAGTACTTGAAACAAGGAATTGAAGATTGGAATGCTGCTTTTGAAGAAGCTGGTTTTAAAAATGCCGTAATTTGTAAAGATCCTCCTACAGAAGAAGAGGATCCAGATTGGAGTCCAGAGGATGTTAGGTATTCTACAGTTAGATACCTTGCTTCTTCAACTCTAAATGCTAATGGTCCACATGTTAGTGATCCAAGATCTGGTGAAATTATAGAATCGGATATTAACTGGTATCATAATGTTATGAAATTATTAAGAAATTGGTATTTTGTTCAAGCATCAGCTGTTGATCCAGAAGCCAGAGGAGTTGAATTTAGAAATGAAGTAATGGGTGAATTAATAAGATTTGTATCATCTCACGAATTTGGACACACAATTGGACTTCCCCATAATATGGGTAGTAGTAGTGCTTACCCAGTTGATTCACTCAGATCAGCAACATTCACAAAAAAATATGGAACATCCCCCTCAATAATGGATTATGCTAGATTTAATTATGTTGCTCAACCTGAAGATAAAGGTGTTGCTTTAATGCCTTCAGATTGGGAAACTCCAAATGTAGGAATCTATGATAGATATTCAGTGATGTGGGGTTACAAACCAATTATTGGTGTTTCCGAGGAAGAGGAAAAAGAAATATTAAGAAGTTGGATTAGAGAGAAAGAAGATGATTTAACATATAGATTTGGACCAAGTGGAAGTATTGATCCAAGCTCACAAACTGAGGACCTAGGTGACGATGCGATAAAAGCTAGTGAATATGGTATTAAAAATTTAAAAAGAATTTTACCCAAGCTCATGGAATGGACAACGGAGGATGGTGAAACGTATGATGAAATGGAATATATATATGGTCAAATACTTGGGCAATTCAGAAGGTACATGGGGCATGTAGCAACAAATATTGGTGGTGTTTATCAATTTTATAAAACTGCTGACCAGGATGGTGCAGTTTACACTCATGTTGATAAAAATCATCAAAAAGCATGTGTAAACTTTTTAAATAAGCATCTATTTGAAACACCTTATTGGATGATTGATAAGAATATTTTAAATAAAATTGAGTATGCTGGTACAACTAATAGAATTAGAGGTTTACAATCTAGTTACCTAAACAGAGTTCTTGATTTTGGAAGAATGGCCAGGATGATTGAAAATGAAGCATTGAATGGAAATAATGCGTATTCACTCAATGAAATGATGATTGATTTGAAAGATGGTATTTGGTCAGAATTAAAAAATACTAAATCAATTGATGTATATAGAAGAAATTTACAAAAAACCTTTATATCTAGGCTAGGCTATATTATGAAAAATGAACAACCACCTGCAAGACCTGGTTGGGGTTCTTACATTACATCTGTAAAGGTTGATGTTTCTGATATCAGGTCAATAACAATGGGCACTTTAATGGACTTGAAGAAAGATTTAAATAAGGCAGTCAAAAGATATTCTGACAAGGTTTTAAAAAGTCACATAAATTATTGTATTGCCATGATTGATGAAGCAATGAAGACAGGCTAAATTTTTAACCTTTGACCAACATTAAGTTGGTCATTTTTTAGTTTATTTTTTTTCTTTATCTCGTCAATTGAGGTATTATGTTTTTTTGATATCGAAAATAAGGTGTCTCCTTTTTTTACAACATAATTTGAGTCATCTTTACTTTTTTGCTTATTTGTTTTTTTCGAATTTGTAATTTGTTTTTTTGAGCCATCGAATTTCCAAAGTTTATATTTTTCTATAACTGAAATTAATTTTTCTGGATACCTAGGATCTGTAGCATAACCAGCTTTNTTTAAACCATTCGCCCATTTCACATAATCCTTATTCGGAAGTCTAAACAAAAAAGAATATCTGCCCCTAGTTGTCAAAAACTCTGAATGATCTTTATAACTTTCTACAGGGTTTTTATATTTTCTAAAACATTCATCTTTTTCATCATCATCATGGTAAACTTTTTTACCTCTCCATTCTTGATGGCATTTTATACCAAAATGATTATTAGATTTCAATGCTAAATTGCTGCCGCCAGCGCCTGATTCAACAAGACCTTGTGCCAATATAATACTTGCAGGTATTTTATTTTTTTTCATTTGATCAACAGCTATTTTTGAGTAGGTTCTAATGTACCATTTGTAACGTTCTTCACTGCTCATATTTCGAATAAATCTTTCGTATTGACTACTTGTATTGTCCTTTTTTTTGACTATGGATTTCTTAACGTTTTTGGCGGCTTTAAAAGGAAATTTAATAATACTACAACTAGTACTAAATGATAAAATGAATAATGAGATTATAATCTTATTTATTGAAACAAGTTTCATTTTAATACACTAAAATTATCAATTCCTGTTAAATAAATTGAAGTTTAGGCACAGTTATTGTATTTTTACTGATATGAGAAGTTTAATATTTCTAGCAATTTTTTCAATTTTTTTTATTTCCTGTTCGTCNGTTAAAGTCTTAACGGATTTTGACTCTTCAGTAAACTTTTCAAAGTATAAATCATTTGCGTTTTCAAAAGATCAAATTAAAAAAATTGAAATATCAGATTTAGATAAAAAAAGGATATTAAGCTCAATTGAAAAACAAATGCAGATGAAAGGTTATACCATTTCCAATAACCCTGATTTGATCATAAATGTTAATACAAAATCAAGAGAGGATGTTTACATTAATAGATACAATGATTATCCATACTATGGATGGTATCCATATGGAATGTCTACCACTTATAAACCAAGCACAAGAATTATCGGGTTGTTGTACATAGATGTAATTGATGCTAAAACAGGTTCATTATTATGGCAAGGAAATGGATCTGGAACATTAAGCTCTAATCGTGCAACTAGAGATGAACTTATTAATAATTTTGTGAGTAAGTTACTGGAATCTTATCCTGCATTAGTCTTACAGTAAATTTTTTGTAACTGTTTTTATTATAGTTTCAATTTTATCATTTTTTGGCCCAGAACCACTAGCATAGTACCTTTGGCCTCCACCTGCACCACCAATNTCCTCGCAAATTTTATTTATTATATGAGATGCATCAATTTTAGAATTTTCAGGTAATGATTTTGAAACATTACAGATGATATTAAATTTATTTGCATCTACATTATAAAATATTATTACTGAATTTGAAACCTTACCTATCAAGTTAAAAGATAATGATCTCATCAAATCATTCTCCGTATCTAATTTCTGTATTAAAAAATTATAATCATTTTCTTTGAAAAATTTACTTGAATAAAAATCAGAATAGAATTGAATTAGTTTTTGTTGACTCTTTTTTAACCCTTTCATTAACGATGAGTTTTCACTTTTTAAATTTTTAACAGAGTCAATAGTATCTTTATTTGAAGATAAAATTGATTTTAGTTCATTGATTTCACTATTTCTCTGACTCAAGTAATTAATAGACTTTTTTCCAGAGATAGCTTCTATTCTTCTAATTCCTGATGCAATTGAACTTTCAGAAATTATCAAAAAATTTCTAATATTCAGAGTGTTTTTTACATGAGTTCCCCCACATAATTCGTATGATTCTCCAAATTTAATTGTTCTAACTTTCTTTCCATATTTTTCTCCAAATAAACCAATTGCTCCATTGCTAATTGCAGTATCGTAATCCTCATCTCTTTTTTCAATTAAGTCAATTGAATCATCAATTTTATCATTAACAAAATTTTGAATTTCTTTTAATTGTTGTTCTTCAATTTTCTTGAAATGAGAAAAATCAAATCGCAAATTTTCTGATGTTACTGATGAACCTTTCTGTTCAACATGATCTCCCAAAACATTTCTAAGAGCTTGATGTAAAAGATGTGTTGAAGTATGATTTGAAGAAGAATCATTACGATTCAAAGAATTAACAACTGCAGTAACATTTTTTTTAAAATCTATGTCTGATAAATCTGTATAATGAATAATCTTACCATTTTCTTTTTTAGTATCATAAACAATAATTTCAAATTTATTTTCAAAAATTAATTTTCCTTTATCACCAGCTTGTCCTCCTCCTTCAGGATAAAATGGAGTTTCATTCAAAATAATTTGACAAACTTGTTTACCATTCACACTAATATTTCTGTATTGATTTACCTTAGTATCGCAGCTTAATTTATCATAGCCACAAAAATCATCTCCTTGTTGTTCATTCAAAATAATCCAATCTGATGCAATTGTCTTAGTGGATTGTTTGGACCTTTCTCTCTGCTTACTTAATTCTGTTTGATATTCTTCATTGTTGAATGTCATCTTCCTTTCTTTCAAAATCAAGGATGTTAAATCTGATGGAAAACCATAAGTGTCAAATAACTCAAAAACTTCTTTACCTGAAATTGATTTTGAATTAGATTTTTTTATCATATTTTCTAATCTATCGATTCCCGATGCTAAGGTTCTTAAAAAAGATTTTTCTTCCTCATGAATAATAGACTCAATTAGTTTTTTTTGATTGAAAATCTCATCAAAATGNCCTTTAAATTGTTTTGATAATATTTCTACGAGATTATAAATAAATGGGGTTGATTGATTTAAAAATGTATATCCATACCTAATTGCTCTTCTTAGAATTCTTCTTATAACATACGATGAACCGTTGTTTCCAGGAATTTGACCATCAGCAATACAAAAAGAGACAGCCCTAACATGATCAGCAATTACTCTAAATGCAACATCAGATTCAGGGGCATTTCCATACTTAATGCCAGTAATTTTAGAAATCTCATTGATAAGCGGAGTAAAGATATCTGTATCGTAATT